>Ga0116168_1000868_pt1 | contig 26481 bp, 28 predicted proteins | sample AD_UKC129_MetaG_FD_89795 | JGI IMG/M metagenome (GOLD analysis project Ga0116168, IMG submission 89795) | Active sludge microbial communities of municipal wastewater-treating anaerobic digesters from Canada - AD_UKC129_MetaG | ecosystem: Engineered > Bioreactor > Anaerobic > Digestate | place...
AATACAAACGATGAAAATGTAATTAAATTCAAAGAAAAATATAAAATCGTTGGCGTTCCGACAATAATTATTTACAATTCACAAGGTCAAGAAATACAACGAATTACTGGCTTCAAATCTCCTGAAGAATTCCTAAAAATTATAAATCAAATTAAATAAAATTCTATTTTAATAAAAATAAGGCTGTCACTTTAAGGCAGCCTTTTTTTATTATAAAATTTATTAACTATTTTTTTTATTATTTTTTTTATATATTAACTTAACAATTTATTAACAAATATTAAATGGTGAGTTTATGGATATTAAAAACAAAACAGTGCTCGTACTAGGCGGCTATGGCCTTGTTGGAAGCGCTGTTGTCAAACAAATTGTCAAAGAACAACCTAAAGAAGTAATTATCACTTCTTTATTCAAAACTGAAGTCGAAGAAGCTTTATTAACTTATCGTAAACATTTCCCAGAGCTGCCAAAAGGATATTTTAAAGGGTGGTGGGGAAATATTTTTGTACGAGAAGAATTCAAAGATGCAGACAGAAATGAATTATTAAAAAATCCAAAAACAAGAGCTACACTTATTCATGATGTTATGGATGATCTAGACGAAGAAATATTGGAAAACTCAGCACTTTACAAACTTATTACAACCTACAACCCAGACATAATTATTGATTGTATTAACACCGCTACAGCAATCGCTTATCAAGATGTATATTCAACTTACAGAGATATTAAAAAAGTTCTTAACAGCAAATCAAATTATAACGAATTGGCAGAACTTACTGAAAAATTGCTTTGTACAATGTACACACCTCAATTAATAAGACACATTCAAATCCTATATGCTTCTATGAATGCTGTAAATACAGGATTATACTTTAAAATTGGCACTTCAGGAACTGGCGGTATGGGATTAAATATCCCTTATACGCACAGCGAAGAAAAACCTTCACGTGTTTTATTAAGTAAATCTGCTATTGGTGGCGCTCATACCTTATTATTATTTCTAATGGGAAGAACTCCCGGCGCTATCACCAAAGAAATAAAACCAACTGCAGCTATTGCTTGGAAAAGAATTGAATTCGGTGAAATTAAAAGAAGAGGTAAACCAATCCAATTAGTAGATGTAACCTTCGATGATGCTATTGAGTTAAATGATAAATTTACTATTAACATAGAAAATAAATTCCCATATAAAAACGAAACTCTAAAAAATGTATTCATAGATACTGGCGAAAATGGATTATTCTCAAGAGGTGAATTTGAAGCTATTACTCTACAAGGACAAATGGAATTTGTAACTCCTGAAGAAATTGCTGATATTATAGTCAATGAAATTAAAGGCAGAAATACAGGGCACGATGTAATAAACGCTCTTGATATTGCTACATTAAATCCTACTTACCGCGCTGGATTTATGCAAAATATGGCTGTCAAAAAACTCGAAGAATTAGAAAAATTAAATGATATCGATAGCGTCGCTTTCGAAATGCTTGGTCCACCAAGGCTTTCTAAATTATTGTTTGAAATTTATGCATTAAAATCTGTTTACATCTCTATGAATAACATTTTAGCTAAATCTCCTGAACAATTATCAAATGATTTACTCGAATTCTTCAAAAACAATGATAAAATTAGACTGCAAGCTCTTTCCGTTGGTATTCCAATTCTACTACCAGAAGGCAATAAACTTGTAAGGGGAAATGATATTAAAATTCCTGTTTTTAGAGGCGAAAATCAATTAGACTTAACAAATGAAAATATTGATTCTTGGGCACAACAAGGCTGGATAGATTTAAGAGTTAACAACATGAAAATTTGGCAAAAACGATTATCAGACATTATAAAACAAGCTGAAAATATTCCACCAGACGACACAAGTTCGACATTTATTTTTACAAAAGATTATTGGAAAAACTTCGAAACAATTGATATTGGTAAAGTTGTTGGCTGGTTATTTATCACCGAAGAAAAAGGCGAAAGAATAAAAGCCTAAAATTATTTTGAGATAAATTTTAATATTTAGCTCAGACGGTATAAGCATAAAGCCCGTGCGCCATGCGGCGTACGGGCGGGCTTACGCCCAAATAAATATATCTTGCAATTAATCAGAATTCCAGAAAAATCAATCAACAAATTATAATTCATAGAACCATGTACGGTTATTTTACTTGTTATATAAAAACAATTTTTATAAAAATATTGTAACCTTATATTGAAAATATTGTCAAAAAGTTAAAACAGAGGAAAAAATGAACAATTTAAAACGAAGTACAAACGATAAAAAAATCGCTGGAGTTTGCGGTGGTTTAGGGAAATATTTTAATCTTGATTCCAATTTAATAAGAATTTTATTTGTATTATTTGCCTTTAATTTTGGTATGACAATAATTTTATATCTTGCATTATGGTTTATTTTACCTGAAGATAACGATTCAATTCCAAATAATGATACAAATATAGATCAAAACACTTCTGAGCAGTCGAATGAAATTATAGTAGAAAAACCTGAAAAAATTACAAACGACACCGAAAAAAAAATTGGTATAATATTAATAGTAATTGGTACATTTTTTTTAATTATAAATTTAGTTGAAATTTCTTTCAAATATTTACTCCCTTCTATTTTAATTGTCATAGGTTTAATATTAATGTTTGGGAGTAAAAAACAATGAAAAATTTAACCACAGCTATTGTTTTTATTTTTACGGGAATTTTGATTTTAATGAAAAACTTAGGATATGAGTTATCTTTAAATAGAAATATGCTTGATTATTGGCCTGTGATACTAGTCTTAATTGGACTAAGTTATATAAGCCTCAATATATATATAAAAATATTGCTTAAAATAATTTCAGGTATAGTAATAAGTATAATTCTTTATTTAATTTACTTAAAAATATTTTATCCTAACTTTTGTTTATAATACTCAATTACTTCAAATACATTATAATTTACTGTTTTTATCTTAGGTATTTCTACTATATTTAAATATTTATCTAATAATTCTTCTTTATTAACTTCTATCTCCACAAAAGGAGGAATAAAATCATAATCTTCTAAATGAGTATCAATTACAAATTTTGCTTCATTATTTAATTCATAAGTTTTTCTATGTTTTTTAATGTGTATTCTCTCTGAAAATCCTAATCGTTGAAAAATATTTAATATTGCTTCAAAATCTTCAACTTTTGTTTCAATTTCTTCTCTAATTTTATAATTTGTAATTGGGTATACAGCCTCTTTCATAGTTAAAAAGGTTTCTGAGCCTTCCTTTCTTATTCTTAATGTTTTATTTTCTTTATCAGAATAAAAATCAGGAAAATTTAAATATACACCTTCTATAATGTCATCAAAAATTAAAATAGCTCCCTTATTTAACAATTTAATTTCAAATTCTTTTGTATCGATTTCTAATATTTTAACTTCTATTTCCTTCATAATACTCCTTTTAATAAATTATTTGTTTTATTACAATAATAATATTAATTTTATAGTTTAAATATAAAAAAAATTATGAAAAAAATTGATTTACATATACACACAACTTATTCCGATGGATATTATTCTCCACAGGATATATTAATTTTAGCTAAAAATAAAAAATTAAGTACAATAAGTATCACAGATCATGATACTATCGATGTTTATTTGAAAGATAATATAATAGAAAAAGCTAAAGAGTTAGAATTAGAAATTATTCCCGGAGTTGAAATAAGTACCGAACATAATGACTCCGAAATTCATATTTTAGGATATAACTTCGATATATATAATAAAAAATTAAATGATGTACTCAATTTTATCATAACAGAAAGAGTCAACAGAGTAAAAAGAATTATAAAAAAATTAAATTCTAATGGAATTGATATAACTTTTGAAGAATTAGAAAAATTACATAAATCAACTACTTATGGAAGACCACACGTAGCTGATATGATGATAAGAAAAGGATATATAAAAAACATATACGAAGCATTCACTTACCATATTGGTATAAACTGTTATGCTTATAAAAAAAAAATACATATTTCACCTAAAATAGCTATTGATATCATTCATGATGCTGGTGGAATAGCAATAATGGCCCATCCAAATAAAACCAATGAAGAAATTTTAAACTATTTAATTAATTCAGGAATTGATGGTTTTGAAATTATACATCCTTCTCATACAAATAGTATAAAAAACAATCTAAAAAAACTAGTCGATTACTATTTCTTATTAGAAACAGGTGGTTCAGATTTCCACGGTGGTAATAAAAATGATAACGAAAACTTAGGAAACTATTTTATTTCAGAAACTGTATATGAAAATTTATTAAAATATCAACTCAAATGATGAGGTATTTATGAAACTATATGAAGGAAAATTAGTAGCAAAAAACTTAAAATTTGCTATAATTGCTAGTAGATTTAATGATTTCATTACTAACAAATTGGTTGAAGGTGCAATAGACTGTATAAAAAGACATGATGGAGATGAAAATAACATATCAATAGTAAAAGTTCCTGGAGCTTTTGAAATTCCATTAGCTGCAAAAAAATTGGCAAATAATAAAGAATACGATGCTATAATTTGTCTAGGAGCAGTTATTAGAGGAGCAACTCCACATTTTGATTATGTTGCTGCTGAAGTAAGTAAAGGTGTTGCGCAAGTTTCACTTTCTTCAACTAAACCAATTATTTTTGGTGTATTAACCACTGATACCATCGAACAAGCAATTGAAAGAGCTGGTACTAAAGCAGGAAATAAAGGATGGGACGCTGCACTTTCTGCTATTGAAATGGCTAATTTAATGAAAGAACTATAATGATAAAAAAGTTCCTTATAATTTTTCTTTTTAATTTATTAGTTTTTTCACAAAATCAAAAATGGAATATTTTTCCTTCTTTTTATAATATCCTTCAAATTGAAGAAACAAAAGATGGAGTCTTTTTTTTAACTCCAAATTCTATTCTATTTTCAAATCTTTCAGACAATAACCTTAATGTAATTTCTAAAATAAATGGACTTAAAGGCAATATAATCAGTACATTTAAAATCATTGATGAAAAATTATTTATTGGTTATACCGACGGTGTTATTGATATTTATGACTTTAACTATAAATCAATTAAAACTATTTTTTCGATAAATAAATCAGAATTTCCACAAAAATCAATAAAAAACTTTAATTATTTTAACAATAATATTTTTATTATTACCGACTTTGGTATTGTTATATTAGATTCTATTTTTAATGTAAAAGATACTTATACTCAATTTCCAATATTAGATAATTCTACAATTTATAATATATTTAATTATAATAATTTACATTACATTGTTTCTAGTAATGCATTAATAAGGCAAGTAAGTGGTAGTAAAATTTTATCGATTAATTCATCTTGGGAAATTGTAAACTTTAAAAATAAAACAATTTCTAAAATTCAAAAAGCAATAGTTAAAGAAAATAAATTTTATTTACAAGCTGATAATAATTTGTATTTATTTAGAAATGACTCACTAATTACAATTACTGAAAACATTAACAATTTTTATATTTATAATTATCTGTATGCCAAAAATTCCAATAATATTAAAATTTTTTCTGATAATTATTTAATTGATAATAAAACTTTTTCTGTTGATAAATTATTTTTTTATAAAGATTCATTATGGGGACAAATTTATAACAAATTAATAAATTTTAAATCAAAAAGGGAAATAATTGTTAATTCGCCATTTAGTTATACTGCGGGTAATATAATATTCAATAAGAAATATTTGTGGGTAACAAATAAAACAGCAGATTATAGTGATGGATTTTATTTTTTTAATACAGAAACAAAAAAATGGTATAATTATAGCTTAGCCTCATCTCATAGAATTTACCACGATAATAATGATACAATATTTGTAGCTCGCTGGGGTTACGGTGCTAGAAAATATTTTTTAACTAACGATAGCTTAATATTTATTAAAGATTATACAATTTTTAATACACCTTTTAAAGGAATCGATGTTGATCCTAACTTTCTTGTGTTTTCTGATATAAAAAAAGATCATAATAATTTAACTTGGTTTATTAGTTACATTTCATCTAATAGAATTCAAATAGGCAGTGAAAATAATGGTATATTTAAAACATATCAACTAACTTCAAATCCAAATGCAACAAATTTTAACAGTCTATATACTGATAGATTTAATAATAAATGGATTGGTACTGATGATAATGGATTATTTTTATTTAATGAAAATAATATACCAACAAATATTAATGTTACTACAAACGATGGATTAAATAACAATTTTGTAACTTCATCAGTATTAGATAATAATAATGAATTATGGATTGGAACAAAAGCAGGTATAAATATAATAAACAATATAAATAATCCAAAATCATCTGTCAGAAGAGTTTATGGAATGAGAAATCAAATAATTAACCAAATACTTATAGACAACGCAAATAGAAAATGGGTTGCTACAAAAACTGGAGGACTGTTTCTTTTAAGTTCTGATGGAAACGAAATAATATCTAATTTCAATTCAACTAATAGTCCTTTAATTTCAGATAATGTTTTATCGATTGCTTTAGATAACGATAAAGGAATATTGTATATATCAACGGAATATGGTATTTTTAGTTATAATACTAATGTAACAAAATCTTCATTAAATTATAATTTAAGAGTTTATCCTAATCCTTATTTGTCTAAATCAAATGAAACAATAACAATTGATGGTTTAGTTAGCAATTCGATTGTTAAAATTTACAATTTAAATATGGAATTAGTAAAAGAATTACCACAAATAAATAGTGGTAAAATTACATGGGATGGTAAGGATAAAGATGGAAATATTTTAAATACTGGTATATATTTTATTGTAGCAAGTGATTTGCAAAATAATGTAGCTATTCAAAAATTAGCGGTAATAAAATAGAGATATGATTGATGTTATAGATTTAAGTTTACAATTTAATGGAAAATATTTATTCCAAAATGCAAATTTTAAAATATCTAACCATGATAAAATTGCTTTAGTAGGTTCTAATGGTGCAGGTAAAACAACTTTACTAAAAGTTATTCTTGGCTTTCAACAGCCGGATAGCGGGAAAATATTAAAAAGAAAAGATTTAAGAATAGGATATTTACCGCAAGATTTTATTAATCATTCCAATAATAATTTGTTTGATGAAGTATTCTCATCACATATTACTCTCAATAACTTAAAAGAAAAAGAAGCCGAATTAGTTTCATTATTAGACATAATTTCTGATGAAAATGAAAAATATGAAATAATTGAAACATTGGGAGATATCCATAACCAACTAGAATTTTATAACGAAGAAAAAATAAAAGCTGATATCGAAAAGATATTAATTGGTTTAGGCTTTACGGAAGAAGATTTTAATCGTAAAGTTGAAGAATTCTCAGGTGGTTGGCAAATGAGAATTGAACTTGCTAAAATATTATCATCAAATAATGATTTAATAATGCTCGATGAGCCAACCAACCATTTAGATATCGACACACTTGATTGGCTTATTGAATTTTTGAATAATTATACAGGAGCACTACTTGTTATTTCACATGATAAGTATTTTATTAATTCTGTTACAAAGAAAACACTTGAAATTTTTGCTAATAAAATAAATTTCTTTAAAGGTTCTTATGATGAGTATTTAATATTCAAAAAAGAACGTGAAGAACAACTCTATAAAAGTTATGAAATGCAGCAAAAAATGATAGAAGATACTAAAAAGTTTATAGAAAAATTCAGATATAAAGCTACAAAGGCAAAACAAGTACAATCACGTATTAAACAACTTGAAAAATTAGAAATAATAGAATTACCTGATAAAGAAAATAAAATACGAATTAAATTTCCCAAACCTGAAAGAATTCCTAAAATTCTCCTTACTTTAGATAACCTTTCCAAGTATTATAATAATAAAAAAGTCTTTGATAATATTAGCTTCTCGATAGAAAAAAATGACAAAATTGCTGTTGTAGGTCCAAATGGCGCTGGAAAATCAACATTAACAAAAATTATTCTGGGATTAACTGAAATAACATCTGGGAAAATGATAAAATCAGAACTTACTAATATAGGCTATTTTTCTCAGGAAGCAACTGAAATTCTTGATAGTGAACTAACAGTTTGGGAAAATCTTTATTATAATGTAAATGATATATCTTTAGCCCAATTAAGGACATTATTAGGGTCATTTCTTTTTTCTGATGATGATATAGAGAAAAAAGTTAAAGTTTTATCAGGTGGAGAAAAAAATAGATTAGCTATTTGTAAATTATTATTAAATAATTCAAATTTATTAATTTTAGATGAGCCAACCAATCATTTAGATGTAAATTCAAAAGAAATTTTACAACAAGCTCTTATTGATTTTGAAGGGGCAGTATTAATTGTATCTCACGATATTGATTTCCTTAGACCAATTACTAACAAAGTTTTAGAAATTAGAAATAATAGCGCTAAATTATTTGTTGGCGGTATTGATTATTATTTGCAAAAAAGGAAAGAACAAAAAAGTACCAATGAAGTTGTTGACAATAAAAAAAACAATGTAAACTTACCAGATAGAAAAAATATCAAAAAGATTGAAGCTGAAATTAGACAAAAAAAATATAACGAAAAAAAGAATTATTCTGAAAAATTGGAAAAAATAGAAAAAGAGATTAAGGATTTAGAAAATCAGATAAACGAGATAGAGAATAGATTATCATTACCTGAAACGTACAATGAACATAAATTGATTTTAAGTTTAAATCAAGAATTACTTGAACTTAAAACAAAATATGAAAATCTCTTAGAAGAATGGACAGAACTATCTGAAATTATTGAAAATATAGAAAATAAATATCAACAACAGCTAAATGAATTACTTAATTAAAATTAGGAGCTACTGGTAAAGTAATGATAAAAGTAGTACCTTTACCAAGCTCGCTTTCAATTTTTATTAATCCCTTATGATCATCAATAATCTTTTTAACAATCCAAAGACCTAAGCCTGTAGAAACTTCATCACCAGTTGGTCTAGCAGATAATTTAACACCTTTTTGAAAAGCCTTTTGGATATCAATATATGACATTCCTACACCTTGGTCAGCAACTTTAATAATTAATTTTCCTTTTTCATCTTTTTCTGTACTTACTGTAATTTGCTTTTCTGGTTTTGAATATTTAATTGCGTTATCTATCAAATTTTCGATAGCTTCCTCTAATTTTTGAGCATCAGCTAATATCTTTGGTAAGTTTTCTCCTAAGTTCACAATAATATTTTGGCTTTTCTTCTGTGCTTTTAATATATTAGAATTTACTGCTCTGTTTACTATATCATTTATATTTACTTCTTGAATATCTAATCTATATCCCATAGATTCATAAACAATAGCTTTAGAGATAGAAGTAGAATATGATATTATTTTTTCTGAGGCTTCCACAAGGTGTTGAATCATTTCTTTCTGTTCATTAATTGACAAATCATATGATTGCAAAAGCTCTGCAAAAGATTTTATGGCGGCAGCAGGATTTTTGACATCATGTATAAAAATTGCAAACGCTTCGTCTTTTTTCTTTTGTAATTCTTGGATAGATTTTAATTGGTTTTCTAAGGCAACTTTTTCAGCGATTAGCTGTTTATTGGCTATAGTTAATTGTTGGACTTTGTATTTTAACCTTTCGATAAAGTCATATAAAATATCTATTTTTTTATTCAGACTATCAATTTCATTTTTTAATCTTTGATTTTGAGTGAATCTTTTGAAGAAAGGTATTTTCTTAAAATTATCATTTTCAATATGATATGAGTTTTTATCTTTAGCCATAGTTTAACCCATTGTTTTTATTAAAACACAACAAATATTATACCATAGTAACAATATAATTACAAAAAGATATTAAATATATTTTAATATTGATAGTTGATTATCAATATTGTGAAATATTATATTAAAATATAGAGCTATTCTTAATTGATAAAAAAAATAATTTGTAATTTATTAAAATATTCACTATAATAGCAATGGTAAAATCAAAAACATTAGCAATATGACAATTATTACATTACATATCCACCATCATCATTATGCATATTATTCCAGATAATAGGCAATGGTGGGTATTATTTAAATTTAAACATAAACGTTAGCCCTGCATTGCTGCAGGGCTTTTTTTATAATAAAATGAGGATAAAAATGGCAAATAATGTTTTGAAATTGGCAATTCAAAAAAAGGGTCGTTTAACTGATAAATCAATTGAACTACTTAAACATTGTGATATTGATATTGAAAGTTTTACAGACAAGTTACAAGTTTCAGCAAAAAATTACGATTTAGAAATTATATTATTAAGAGATGATGATATACCAGAGTATGTTCAAGATGGGGTTGCAGACATTGGCATAGTTGGTGAAAATGTAATTGCAGAAAAAAAACACGATGTTAAAATTATAAAAAAATTAGGTTTCGGTAAATGTACTTTAATGTTTGCTATACCTGAGAATAAAAATTTAAATGATATATCTGAACTTGAAGGAAAAAGAATTGCTACTTCATATCCGAATATAGTTAATCAATTTCTGTCAGAACATAATATAAACGCAAAAATAGTAGATATTTCTGGTTCAGTAGAAGTAGCTCCCGCTTTAGGAATTGCTGATGTTATTTGTGATATTGTTTCCACAGGTAATACTTTAAGAATGAATAAATTAAAAAAATCCTTTCCTGTATTTCAATCAGAAGCAGCATTAATCACTAGTGCACAATTTGAACTTTCAACTGAGAAGCAAGAAATTCTTGATGATTTATTAAAAAGAATAAATGCTATTCAACGAGCACAAAAATCTAAATATTTAATGCTCAATATAGATAAACAAAAACTTGATAGTATAATAAAAATTATACCATCCCTAAAAAGCCCAACTATTGTACCATTAGCTGATGAGAATATGGTGGCAGTACATGCAGTTGTAACCACTCAGCAATTTTGGAATATATCTGATACCTTAAAACAATTAGGAGCTACAGGTATAATTTTATTACCAATAGAAAGTATTATACCTTAAGGTGACTTATGAAAATATATGATATAACTAAAGTAAATAAAAGCAATTATCGTAATATATTAAAACGTCCTATAAGTAATAACGATAGTATATATGCTAATGTTAAAAGCTACATTGAACAATTTAAAGTAAATCCAGAAAAAACTCTTAAAGAAATGCTGAAACAATTTGATAATTTGGAAATTGATGATATTTTGAAATTAAAAGTCGATGAAGAAAAAATACAAAATTCTGAAAAATTGATTTCTGATAAAGAAAAGGCCGCCATTCAAAAAGCTTATGAAAATATTTACAACTTCCATATTAAACAGTTCCCACAAAATTATTCTATAAAATATGAAAATGATTCTTATTTAATGAGAAAATATTTACCAATTAATAATGTAGGGCTATACATTCCTGGAGGTACTGCTATATTGCCATCTACAGTTCTAATGTTAGGTATACCTTCACAGATAGCCAAATGTCCAAGAGTTGTATTAACTTCACCAGTAAAAAATAATTCCGATATATCGCCTTATATACTTTATGCAGCAAAATTATGTGGTATTACAGAAATTTATAAAATTGGTGGTATTCAAGCTATTGCATTATTGGCTTATGGATTAGAAACAAAAATAGATAAAGTGGATAAAATATTTGGACCTGGTAATAGCTATGTTACAGCAGCTAAATTGTATGTTGCTAATGATATAAATTCAAATTGTGCAATTGATATGCCAGCTGGTCCAAGTGAGGTTTTAGTAATTGCAGATGAATTTGCAAATCCTGATTTTATTGCAGCTGATTTACTTTCCCAAGCTGAACACGGGTTTGACTCTCAAGTAGTGTTATTATCAACATCTGATGAGATAATAAAAAAAGTTCTTATTTCTTTAAATGAACAAGTAGAATATCTAGAAAGAAAAGATTTTATAAAAAACAGTTTAGAAAATAGTATTATAATAAAAGTTAATACTTTAGAAGAAGCTTTTGAAATCTCCAATGAATATGCTCCTGAGCATTTAATATTGAACATAAAAAATTTTGAAAATTATATTGACCTTATTAAAAATGCTGGTTCTGTGTTTCTTGGTCAATATTCACCTGAAAGTTTTGGTGATTATGCTGCTGGTACCAATCATTCATTGCCAACAAATGGTTATGCAAAAGCTTTTAGTGGAATTGGTGTTGAAGCTTTTATGAAAAGTATTACTTTCCAATATCATTCAAAAAAAGCTTTCTATGAACTTAGTGAAACCGTTGAAATTCTTGCTGATATTGAGCAATTACCTGCTCATAAAAATGCTGTAACAATAAGAAAAAAGGGGGAATAATGATAGAAAAATTAGTTAGAGAAAATATAAAAAAACTTAAACCTTATACTTCTGCTAGAGAAAGTAATTTAAATGGAATTTTACTTGACGCAAACGAAAATTCTTATGGCAGTACTACTTTTATATTAAATGAGTCTCTTAATAGATATCCTGATCCTAATCAGGTGATAATGAGAAAACTATTATCTAAATATTTAAATATTGAACCTTCAAATTTGTTTTTTGGTGTTGGCTCTGATGAAATTATAGATTTAACTTATAGAATATTTTGCAATCCTGGAATTGATAATGTAATAATTCCTGAACCTACTTATGGAATGTACTCAGTTTCTGCTAATATTAATGATGTTAAAATTAAAATCTCAAAACTTACAGAAGAATTTCAACTCAACAACGATGAAATTTTATCGCTTGTAGATGAATATACAAAAGTTATTTTTATATGTAATCCTAATAATCCTACAGGAAATTTAATTAAAAAAGATCAAATACTTGACCTTGCAAAAAAGTTTAATGGGATTATCTTTGTAGATGAGGCATATATTGATTTTTCATATGAAAATTCATTAATTACCAATGTGAAGGAATATAAAAATATTATTATCTCCAGAACATTTTCCAAAGCTTGGGGTATGGCTGGAGTTAGATTGGGATATGCAATTGCTGAACCAGAAATTATTAGTTATTTTTTCAAAATTAAAGCTCCTTACAATATTAGTACTTTAACTCGTGAAGCATTTTATAACGCAATGAAAAATATTTCCTTGAAAGATAGATATGTTGAGGAAATAATCGCTGAAAGAGAAAGACTAATAACTTATTTACAGAAAATAAATCAAATTGAAAAGATATACAAAACAGATTCAAATTTTATATTATTTAAAGTAAAAGATGCAATGGAGTTATATAACCATCTAGTAAACAAAGGGATAGTTATACGTTATAGAGGTAACCAGTTAAATATTCCAGATACATTACGAATTACTGTTGGAACAAAAACAGAAAATAATTTATTTCTAAATGAGCTTTTCAAATATTATGGATACAATGAAACCATTGAAGAAAACTATGAAAGAAAATCTTACATAAATCGTGTAACTAACGAAACAAAAATACAAATTGAAGTTAATCTAGATAAATATTTGAATTCATATATCAACACTGGTATTAAGTTTTTTGATCATATGCTTGAGCAAATATCAAAACACGGAAATATTGATTTAAGAATCATTTCAAAAACTGATTTAGAGGTAGACGAACACCATACTATTGAAGATATTGGTATTTGTTTAGGTGAAGCAATTAAAAAGGCACTTGGGCAAAAAAATGGTATTCAAAGATATGGTTTCTTTTTACCTATGGATGATGCAATAGCAAAGGTAGCAATTGATCTTGGCGGTAGGGCATACCTAAATTTCAATTGTAAGTTTAATAGAGAGAAAATTGGAGATATGCCAACAGAATTGGTTAAAGAGTTCTTTAGAGCTTTATCCGCTTCTATGGAAGCTAATATATATATTGAAGCTAATGGCGAAAACGATCATCATAAAATTGAAGCAATATTTAAATCTTTTGCAAAAGCATTAAACGAAGCTTGTAGAATTGATGAAAGAACCAAACAAGAATTGCCAACTACAAAAGGTGTTTTATGATTGCGATCATAAATTATGGTGCTGGAAATTTATTATCAGTAAAAAATACAATAAATGATTATACCAATGATGTGATTATAACTAATAATTTGGATGATTTAGAAAAGGCTGAGAAAATTATTTTGCCTGGTGTCGGCGAAGCTTCTTTTGCTATGAATTCATTAAAAAAATTAAATATTGTTAGTTTTTTACAAAATACCAGAAAACCAGTACTAGGGATATGCTTGGGCTTACAATTGATGTGCAGTTTTTCTGAGGAAGGGAATGTTGAATGCTTAAACATTTTTCCAAGTATTGTTAAAAAATTTGACGACAAACATCTCAAAGTTCCGCATATGGGCTGGAACCAAGTTTCTATTATAAAAAATTCTTTGCTTTTGAAAGATATTGAAAATAATTCATATTTTTACTTTGCAAATTCATATTATGCAGAAATGAACGATTACACAGTTGCAAAAACAAGTTATCAAATAGATTTCAGTGCTATACTTCAAAAAGATAATTATTTTGGAATTCAGTTTCATCCAGAAAAATCTTCAAAAATTGGTTCAAAAATTATAAGGAATTTTATTGAATTATGATAGTAATACCAGCAATAGACATTTATAATAATAAAATTGTAAGGTTAAAACAAGGTGATTTTAACCAAGTTCAATATTATGATATCGATATTTTAAGTTTATTGAAAAAATATATCGATAATGGCTTGAAAAGAATTCATATTGTTGATTTAATGGGTGCAAAGATAGGAAAAGTATCAATAAAAGAAACCATTTCTAGTATTCTTAACCATTTTCCAGAAGTTACTTTACAATTTGGTGGTGGAATAAGAAGCTATAGTATTGTTGAAGAATTAAATGATTTAGGAGTTTATTATTTTATAATTAGTTCTTTACCTTTTAAAGACCGTAATGAATTTGAGAGAATTGTAGATTTTGTAGGTGCGGATAGGATTATTATCGCATCTGATGTTTTTGAAGGGAATATTGCTATAGGTGGATGGTTAACAAAAACAGGTACTAGTATTTACGATTTTATTAATGATATGCAAAAATATAATATTAATAATTTTTTATGTACGGATATTAGTAAAGATGGTATGCTAACAGGGCCTAATGTAAATTTATATAATAAAATATTGGAGACGTTTCCGAATATAAATTTAATAGCTTCTGGTGGTATATCAAGTATTATAGATGTAAAAATATTAAAAGATAATAATCTTTATGGCTGTGTATTAGGTAAATCGTTACTTGATAATAAAATAGAAATAGAGGAGTTAAAGAAAATTGTTAACTAAAAGAATAATAGCTTGTTTAGATATTAAAAATGGTGAAGTTGTAAAAGGGATAAAATTTGAATCCTTAAAATCTGTAGGTAATGCTGTTGAACTAGCAATAAAATATGAAAATGATGGTATTGACGAGTTAACATTTCTTGATATAACTGCAACAAATGAACATCGTAAAACTTTAATTAGTTTAGTTAAAGATATTGCTAAAAATTTACGTATTCCTTTTACTGTAGGTGGGGGAATAAAAACTATTCAAGATATTGAAGATTTATTAGAAGCTGGAGCAGACAAAGTATCGCTTAATTCAACAATTGTAAGAAATCCAGAAATTATTTCGCATGCAGCAAAACAATTCGGCTCTCAAGCTATAGTTGCGGCTATAGATTCAAAAATTATCAATTCAACTAATAAAGTTTTTATAAACGCAGGTAAAATTGAAACAGAGCTTGTTACCGAAGAATGGGCCAAAAAAGTTTATGATTTAGGAGCAGGGGAAATATTATTAACTTCAATGGATCATGATGGAACAAAAAATGGTTATCCATTAGAGCTTTTGAAAAAAATATCTGAATTAGTTCCGCTTCCTTTAATTGCGTCAGGTGGCGCTGGTAATATGGTTCATTTTTTAGAAGCTTTTTCTTATGCAAATGTTGATGCCTGTTTGGCAGCAAGTTTATTTCATTATAATGAAATACAAATTAATGAATTAAAAAAATTCTTAAAATTAAATAATATTGAGGTAAGATTATGATAAATTTAACAGACATTGATTTTCAAAAATCCAATGGATTGGTTCCTGCTATTGTTATTGATTATTTTACTAATGATGTTTTAATGTTAGGTTATATGAATAAAGAAGCTTTTGAAGAAACAATAAAATTAAAAAAAGTTACTTTCTATAGCAGGACAAAAGAAAGGTTATGGACAAAGGGAGAAACTTCACAAAATTACCTAAATTTAGTTGATATTAAATTAGATTGCGATAATGATACTATTTTAGTATACGCTAAACCAGATGGTAATATTTGTCATTTGAATAGATATTCTTGTTTCGGTACTGATAAAAATTCTGTTCTTTTTCTTAAAAAATTACAAGATATTATAAAAGAAAGAAAATCTTTAAAACCAGAAGAATCTTATACAGCTAGATTATTTAATAAAGGTAAAAATAAAATTATTCAAAAAGTTGGTGAAGAAGCAGTAGAAGTTGTCATCGCAGCTAAAAATGAGGACAAGAATGAAATTATAAATGAGAGTGCAGATTTACTTTATCATTTATTGGTTATGCTTGAAGCGTCAAATATAGATATAAACGAAGTAGTTGATTGTTTAATTGAAAGACATAAAAAGCATTAAGATAATAATTCAATTTTTACTAAATCAATTTTTTTGCCATCTGATTTAATAATGTGAAATCTTAAATTGTTTATAGTTATAATTTCATTTTTTTGTGGTATTTTACCAGAATGGAAAGTAATGAATCCAGAAATGGTTTCATAATTTCCTTCTGGTAACTGAATAGTTTTTATTCTTGTATTAAAATCTTCGATTTCAATCATTCCACTTGCGATAATGTGTTTATTGGGTAATTCTTTACAAATATATTCATCATCGTCATATTCGTCTTTAATATCACCAAATAATTCTTCAACGATATCTTCTAATGTGATAATTCCACTTGTGCCACCAAATTCATCAATAACAACTGCTATAGAAACTTTTTTAGCAGTAAAATCTTTCAATGCTTCTGTTACTTTTTTAGATTCTGGAATGTATATGATGTCTCTAATAATTTCTGATAGGGTAGAAGGATTATTTAAGCAATCTAAAGCTAAAACATATCCAACTATATTATCCAAATTTTTTTCATAAACTGGAAATTTTGAATAGCCAGTTTCGTTGTGAAGAGTAATTAAATCACCAATTGTTTGGTTAACTTCAATACCAACAATTTCAGTTCGAGGTCGAACAATTTCACCAACTTTAGTTTGGCTAATTTCTAATATATTACTGATAATATTGCTTTCTTTTTCATTTACAATCCCAGCTTCTTTGCTTTCTTCAACAATTTTTTCTATATCTTTTTTACTAAATGAATCATAAATATTTTCTTCTGAAATTTTAGATTTTATAATGAAAATATTGGAAATAAATGAAAATATTTGAACTATTGGTCGGATTGTCCAATTGAATAAATATAAAGGAGATATAGAATAAGCGAGATAAGTATCTGGAATTTCTCTAGCTATTACTTTTGGTATAATTTCACCAAATAAAAGTAAAATAATAGTCGATAAAATTAAAATTCCAATATCTGAAAGATAATTTGTTAACATTATAGTAGCTAAAGTAGAAAATGTAATATTAACAATATTATTACCGATTAAAATTGTTGTAAAAAAATAATTGGAGTTGTTAGAAAAGTAAGCAATTGAACGACCAACAAGGCTATCTTTTTTGCTTAGTATTTTGATTTTTAATTTATTAGTAACAATATAGGCAATTTCTGTAGATGAAAAATAAGCACTAAGAACTAATGAAAGCAAAGATATTAAAATATATGAATTAAACATTTTCAAAGAGATATTTTATTTGAGACTTTTTAAATATAAAAAAAAATTGTTATATTTGAAAGTTAATAATATAATAACTAAAAAAGAGATTAAGAAATGGAAAAATTAAAATTATTTCCAAAAATATTGTTTTTTATATCATTATCATCTCTGAGTATATGGATTGGAGCAAATTTTGTTAAAGTATCATTATTATTTAATTTATTTCAACCATTACCTAATTTACCATTAAAATCTTTATATTCTAATCTATTTAATAATGATGCAGTAAATTTTAATTCTTGGTTCACTATTTTAAAACCTATTTTTTCAATTACTGTAATAACTTTTTATGTTTATGTAGTTTTTCAAGTGCTATTTTTATTATTTTCTAGAATAAATATAAAAAATAACGGATGGATATTTTTAAGTTTAATATTAACAGTTATTTTGTTGGGTTTTGAATTATATCTCAATAATTTTGATATGAAATTAATTTCATCTAACAATATAAATCCAAAAGATACTGTGGAATTAATTCGTTTAAGAATAAATAAAATTCCTAATTTTGTTTACGCTGAAATATTAATGGGTTTAACAATTTTGTTTTTAATGATATTTCAACCATTAGTAAAAAAAGAGAAAAATGCCGAATTATAAAGAAAAACAAATTGAAGGATTTATTGAAGATTTAAAAAATATTGCCAGAGAACAGGGAATTACTGTTAGATTTGAAAAAGGTGACTTTAAAGGTGGTTTTTGTATCTTAAAAGCTTCTAAAATGATTGTTATTAATAAAAATAGTGACATTAAAAGAAAGGCGATTACCTTAATCAGAGCATTAAAGGAAATTGGGCTAGATAGAAGTGTATATGTTAATCCTAAATTACAACAATTTATAGAGGATTTTGAATATGAAAATACTGATAATTAATGGGCCTAATTTAAATAAATTAGGCAAAAGAGATGTTACTAAATATGGATCTTATACACTAGATGATATAGCAGAATATTTATCGAACTCATTTCCTGATATAGATTTTACATTTTACCAATCTAATTTCGAAGGAGATATAATTAACGTTATTCAAAACGCTGAGGATGAATTTGATGCAATAATTATAAATCCAGGTGCATATAGCCATTATTCGTATGCGATTAAAGATGCGTTGTTAGATTGCAAATTACCAAAAATTGAAGTACATTTATCAAATATATTTGCACGGGAAGAATATAGACATAATTCTGTTACAGCAAGAGCATGTGATGGATTGATATCTGGATTAAAAAAAGAGTCATATTACCTTGCAGTTCAAGCAATTATTAACTTATTCAAAGGATTACCAAATGATTAAAGCAATAGTATTTGATTTAGATAACACATTGGTTGATTTTATGAAAATGAAAACCAATGCTGTATGGGCTGCAATTTATGCAATGATTGATGCAGGATTAAATATTGAACCACAAAAAGCAAAAGAAATTATTGATGAAATATATAGAGAGCAAGGTATTGAATATCAACAAGTTTTTGATTTATTCTTAACTAAAATTTTAGGAAGGATTGATTATAGATATTTAGCTTCTGGAATTGTCGCTTACCGAAAAGCTAGAGAAGCAGCCTTAAGTCCATATCCACATGTACATAGAACTATCACAGAATTAATTAAAAAAGGCATTAAAATAGCTATTTTATCGGATGCTCCTGCAAAAGAAGCTTGGTTAAGATTAGCTTATATGAATTTTCAACATTATTTTGATGTAGTTGTTACATATGATGATACAAAAGAGAGGAAACCAAGTCCTATAGCTTTTCATACAGTTATTTCAAGACTTAATACGCGTCCAGAAGAAACTTTAATGGTTGGTGATTGGAACGAAAGAGATATAATTGGAGCTAAAAATATTGGTATGAAAACAGCTTTTGCAAAATATGGTGATACTTTTAACACAGAAAAACATGATGCCGATTATGAATTAAAAGATATAAGTGATATTTTGTATATAATTGATAATCAATAAGTTATTAAATTTATTTAACTTATTTTCTAAATTTACTTGTTTTTCTGATGTAATTTTAATATTTTTAGGAAAAATAAAATTTTCTTTATGAAAGATTTAGGAATAAATAGATTATATTACAGTATAGGCGATGTTAGTAAGATAACAGGTGTCAATAAGCATGTAATAAGATATTGGGAAACAGTCTTTTCTGAATTGAAACCTATGAAAAATAGGGCAGGGAATAGAATTTTTACTACGAAAGATATTGATATTATCTTGAAAATAAAGAAAATGCTAAAAGAAGAAAAATATACAATTGAAGGTGCAAAAGCTCAACTTAAATATTACTTAGAAAATAAAGAGACGGAAGCTAACAATAATGATGAATATCGTGTTGCAACTATCAAAAAAGTATCGAATAAACAACATAATGATTTATTTGATGAATTAGATAAATTTGCTGCAAAAGTATCACACAAATCATCAATAGAACTTACCAAAGAATATAAAGATAAGTTGCAGCATATCAGAGATTTGCTAATACAAGTTTATAATAAACTTTAACGGAGCGTAGCGCAGCCCGGCTAGCGCACTACCTTGGGGTGGTAGGGGTCGCGGGTTCAAATCCCGCCGTTCCGACTACATTTTTTCATTCCTTTCCAATTTGAATCTTATCCGTAATATATCGTTTTCAAAACTTGATGATATTATCTTAAATTTGCCAATTTCTGAAGTGTTACTCACGTGTAAACCTATGCAAGGACAAGCGTCATAATCACCAACTTTTATTATCCTTATTTTTCCATTAACTTTAGCTTCATCTGGTAATCTCTCTAAATTAAATATTTTTTCAGCTTCTTCTAAGGTTATAAATTCTTCAAAAACTGGTAAATTTTGTTGAATTATGTCATTGACTCTTTTTTCAATTTGTTTGATTTCATCATCATTAAGATTTCTATCAAAATTTTTATAATCGCATTTAGATTTTTTCTTTTCGATATGATTTGAAAATGATCTTCCTTTATTAAACATTCTTACCATAGTTTGATTTAAGATATGTTCAGCAGTATGCATATCAGGGCAGTAATCTTTAGCCATATGTTTTACTCCTATATTCTAAGTTTACATAATACACATTATCGGAAAAAAGGATTAACAAAAGGGAAGGTATCAAATACCTTCCAATAAATTTTCTGGAATTAAGTTGTTCTTTTCAATACTTAAGAAATATTTATAAGTTGCAACTTTTAATTCATCTGTTGCTGGATCGTCACATACAATTAACGATTTTGGATGTAATTGTAAAGCACTTACTGTCCACATATGATTAATTCCTTCCTCAATAGCATGTCTTAAAGCTCTTGCTTTATTATGGCCTGTTGCTAAAATAAGTACTTCTTCAGAATCAGTAATTGTTTTAATGCCGACAGTTAAAGCTTGTCTAGGAACTTTATTGGGGTCGTTTTCGAAAAATCTTGCATTAGCAAGAATTGTATCATCATTTAATGTTTTGATTCTTGTTCTAGAACTTAAAGATGAGCCCGGCTCATTAAATGCAATATGCCCATCGGCGCCAACACCACCTAAAAATAAATTTATTCCGCCACATTTTTTAATTTTATTTTCATAGTTTTCACATTCGGCATATAAATCTGTAGCATTGCCATTCAGAATATTAACATTTTCTTTTTTAATATTAATATGTTTGAAAAAATTATTCCACATGAATGAATGATAACTTTCTGGATGATCTTCTGGCAAACCAACGTATTCATCCATATTAAAAGTAATTACATTTTCGAAACTTAAAACTGCTTTGTTGTACAATTCAATTAGGTATTTATAAGTTCCTAATGGTGTTGAACCAGTTGGTAAACCTAAAACAAATGCTTTATTAGGATTCTTTTTTTGATGTTTCAAAATCCTTCTTGCAATATAATAAGCAGTCCATTTTGAAGCAAGATCATAATTATTCTGAATAATAAGTCGCATAAATCCCCCAATTTATTGAATTATAATGGCTTAACCCCAATGCCAGGTAAATTATTTAATGTAACTTTGCCGTTGATAACTTTCATACCTGAAAATTTATCATTTTTGATTAATAATGCACCATCTAAATCAGCCCAATCGCACATTGGCGCTAATTGAGAAGCAGCTGATATTGCACAGCTTGTTTCTGTCATACATCCAATCATAACTTTCAAATCTAATGCTTTTGCGGTAAAGAGCATTTTTAAAGCTTCTCTAAGCCCAGTACTTTTCATTAATTTTATATTTATTCCACTATATACTTTATAACATTTCTTTAAATCTTCTAATCTTTGAAATGCTTCGTCAGCAATTGTTGGTAAAGGACTATTTTCTGTTAACCAAGCAATATCATCTATTTTATCACGATGCATTGGTTGCTCAACAAATACACATCCTTTTTCTTTCAACCAATGGATAAAGTCTAATGCTTGATTTTTATCTTTCCATCCTTCATTAACATCTACACAAATAGGAACATCAGTAACTTTTCTTATTGAATTTACCATTAATCTATCGCTAGCTTCATCTTTACCAATTTTAATCTTTAAAATTTTAAATTCTGAAGCCTCTTTTGTTTTTTGTATTATTTCTTCTTCTGTAGGTGCTATACCAATAGTAAAGGAAGTATTAGGTGTTGTATTGCTATCAAATCCCCAAATTTGCCAAAGTGGTTTGTTTAATAATTTCCCTACTAAATCATGTAAAGCTATATCAACAGAAGCTTTTGCTGCTTTATTGCCTGGTTCAATTTTATCAATATCATTTAATATTTTTTCTAGCTCAAAAGGACTTTCATATTTACTTAAATCAACTTTTTTTAAAAAATTCATAACACTTTCTTGAGTTTCTCCTAGATAAGGTGGCATAGATGCTTCACCAAAACCAATAATTCCATCATATTCTATTTGTGTTAAAACAACTGGAGTATGAGTCCTGGAATTTTTAGCAATCGTAAAAACATGTTTCAACTGTAAATCATAAGGAGCAAATTTTAGCACCATTTTTTTATTTTTATGTGGTTTGTTACTCATTGAAAAAAGTAATTTATCTGGCATTAAAGTTACAGCAGCACCTAAAAGAGCTGTGTTCTTTAAAAAATCTCTTCTAGAAAGCATAAATCCCCCAAATCTTGTTTTTATTTTTTAAAGTAATACTGAAATAAATAATTATTTGTTATTGGTTCAATTCCTTCAGAGCCAACATTCCCAATGTATCTTTTAGCCTTTATAAAAATTTTTACCAATCTTTGTAAGAAAATTTTATCTCTGCTATCGAAACTGTTTATTTTTACTTTTCCAGAGCTATGAATATATTTCCCATTGCCAATATACATACCAACATGGGTTACAATATTTGACGGCTTTCTTCCCCAAAATAACAAGTCACCTGGTTCTAATTTATTAAAATCTTCTGAAATATCAGTAATGTCGTTAATTTCAGCTCCATATAATGCTTGTTGTGAAGCATCTCTTTGTAATATTACACCATTTATAAAAAAAGTTGTTTTTACAAACCCACTACAATCTAAACCTTTTGAAGAGGTTCCACCCCATAAATATGGTTGCCCAAGAAATCTTTTTCCTGTTTTTATCAAATTTTCAGCAGTTATTTTACTTTCTTTTACCCATTCTTCAAGTCTTTTTGTCTCATTTTTTTTGATAAAAGCTTCTCTTCCATCCGGGAATAAAACTTTGACAAAGTTATTTTGTTCACCAATAATTGATAATATATTTCCAACAACTAAATCTGATACATAATAACTATTTATTTTAGGTTTTTCATAACAATGACCATATTCAGGTAAGAATATAATTTTAGGTAATGAACACCATTTATAAAATTCTGTACTATCCATCAAGGTTATAGATTCATCCTCTATCCAACATAAATAATTGTCTGGTAATTTTACAAAATACCAATCGCCATTTACAGATTTCTTTAAAACTTTTGCTGGGGTACCGAGTAAAGCTTGCGTAACCATTTCAGAAGCATGAGATGGCTTAGCTCTTCCATTTGCTACAGATAGTGTAACGACTCCAAAAAACTTATTATTCAAATCTACATTTGGTAATTTTTCAATTTGTAATTCATAATTTGTAATTTTATATTGTTTCAAAGAATCAACTAATAGCACAGTAACAATTTCTAATTCTTTTTCAATTTCTAAATTAATCTTTATTGTATCAGTTGAACTATTTATAGTATAATTAAAAACACTTACTCTTGAATCTGAAGCATATTTGCTTTTTAAATTATTTAATATCTGTTTTATTACAACATCCTGATTAGCAAAAAGATATACTGATAATGCTAAGATAATAAAAAAAGTTTTTTTCATTGATTTCTCCAGAAAAATTAATAACATTTATGAAAATAATAAAAAAATAGATTATATTTATAATGAAATTAAAAATTAACAAAAAATTAAAGAGGTTGTATATGGAAATTAACAAAAAACTTTACAATGCTTCGAAAATTGCTTTAGTTGAATGTATGGCATTAAAAGAAAATGAAAAAGTTCTAATCATATCCGATAAAAATACTAGAAATATTGCATATCACTTATTTGAAGTATCCCAAAAATATTCAAAAGAAACACCTATTCTTATTGAAATACCAGTTACAAAAGTAAATGGCGAAGAACCTCCCCAAATTGTTGCTGATATTATGAAAAAATTTGACGTTGTATTATGCCCTACTTCAAAATCTCTTACACATACAAAAGCAAGAATTGAAGCTTCAAATTTAGGAGTAAGAATTGCAACATTACCTGGTATAAATGAAGATATTATGATAAGATGTATGAGTGCTAATTATAATAATATAGCTGAGGAAACAATTAGAATATGTGATATATTAGAGAAACATAGAATTGTGAGAATTACATCAAAATTAGGTACTGATTTAAAATTTTCTATAGAAGGACGTAAAGCGTATGCCAGCAAAGGTTTATTCCATCAAAAAGGAGAAAGTGGTAATTTACCTACTGGAGAAGCATATTTAGCCCCTGTCGAAGGTACAGCTAATGGTGTTGCTGTTTTTGATGGCTCTTTTGCATCTATTGGTATTCTAGAAGAACCTCTTAAGTTATTTATTAAAGATGGTTATGTTGAAAAAATTTCTGGTGGTAAACAAGCAAAACAATTAGATAATTTATTAAAACCTTTTGGAAAACCAGCTTATAATATTGCTGAATTTGGTATTGGGACTAATGATAAAGCTAAATTGATAGGAAAAATTTTAGAGGACGAAAAAGTAAAAGGTACTATTCATATTGCACTTGGAAACAACAAATCTATGGGCGGAAGTATAGATGTTGGAATTCATTTAGATGGTATTATTACAAAACCTAATGTTTATTTGGATGATAAATTGTTTATGAAAAAAGGTAAAATATTATTTTAATTTTCTATTTTTTTTATAGCTTCCAGAAGGAAATTAACTTCTGGATTACTTTTATCATATTTTGTGATAAAAATAAGTAATTTTTCAGCTGCATTATAATCTTTGTCATGAATTAATATTTTTGCAATTAAAATTAAAGCATCAAAATATAAAGGATGTAAACTAACTAAATTTCTTAAAATTAAAATAGCTTCATCATATTTGTTATCATTAAATAGAGACAAAGCTTTTTGGTATTCAATATAAGGGGATGCGAAAGGAATTTCATAATCCCCTTTTTTTATAACACAAGATTCATAAACTTGTTCATTTGCAAGTCCCCAAAATTCATTATTGTTTGTTTTTCTTTCACTATCAATTTGCGGATTAAATTTTCTATTATTGTTTGTTAAGCGATCATCTTTAAGTTTATAATGCTCCAAATGATACATTTTTTTGTTATAATTTAGTAAGAAATCTGGTGTAAAAAATCTTTTTACTCTTTTGTAAAATTCGATATCAAAATAACCCCAATAAATCATATGTTCATCAAAGCCTCTTAGTTGAAAAAAAATTTCCTTCTTAGCAAAATAACCAATTGCCGTTCCTCTAAAAGTTTTTCCATCTGGATTAAATAAAGGAGAATGTTTTATCTCTATACTATACAATAAGTTATTTAATTCGTCTAAGGAATTGTTTTCATAAAAATCGATAGGAATATCTCTTCTTTCACAAAATAAAACTTTATCATATTTGTTGTCAATGAGTTGCATAAGAAATATATACGTATCATATGGTAAAAATCCATCAGAATCTGAAAATAGTATATATTCTCCTTTACATCTTCTTAAACCAACGTTTACTGCATGTGGCATTGAATATGGAGAATCTTTTTCATATTTTTTGGTGATTTCAGGTGGAGTATAAATAAATCTTATATTTTCCGCAATTTCTATCGGATAATTTAATAGATTAGAAAGAAGATTATTGCTACCCCAATCGCTTATTACAATTTCAACATCATTTAAAGTATTACTTATTAATATATTACTAATATGTTGATTTAATGCTAGTTGTAGCCTTTGTATAAAGTTTCCACAATAATTATCATTACGACCTTGTAATAGAATAGAAAGTTTCATAATTTTTTTTTTATTTTTTTTAAATTAT
>Ga0116168_1000869_pt1 | contig 26465 bp, 26 predicted proteins | sample AD_UKC129_MetaG_FD_89795 | JGI IMG/M metagenome (GOLD analysis project Ga0116168, IMG submission 89795) | Active sludge microbial communities of municipal wastewater-treating anaerobic digesters from Canada - AD_UKC129_MetaG | ecosystem: Engineered > Bioreactor > Anaerobic > Digestate | place...
AATAAAAGCATTAGCAGAAGGCTGAGGACAACCTACACTATGAAGCATTAAGCCTTGAACTTTTATTTTTTTATTTGCTTTATAACAATCATTTTCAGTAAGGAAAGATTGAATTATTTTCATAAGGTATCACCACCATGGTTTAATATATCCTTTACTTTCTGCTTAGACTTAAATAAATCGCTCACACTTTACTTACATAAATAAAAAAACAAAAAGTTTTTTAATCTACTTGTTAGTATTATATGCTATAAATATACAGATAATTACTTTTTTTTATTATTTTTTATCACTATCTTCTTTTTTATTATTTTTATTTTTATCATCCATATTAATACCTGTTACCATGAATATTAATCTGTTAAAAATTTTCTTTATAAAGTTTATTTTAACAATAAAACCAAACATTGTATAACCAAAAACCCCAGATAGAGATGAAAAAATTACTATATATACAATATTATTATTCTGTATCTCTTCAAAGATGAGTGATGATAAGAAAAATAATATTATTCCAGCAAACCACCCTACATAAACTCTTCCAAGATAGAATTTATTAATTTTACTTTTTTTATTTAATATTTCATTTAGATTATATGTAAAAGCTCCTAGAAATACAAGAGTAATCGCCAGCAGGATGGTATTTAATTTTAAGAATTCCATTAACATCACCCCTTTATCTCCCAGAAGAAGTAGAATTGTTAAATATATTTGCTAAAAGTATAACAAAAATTATAATACAAATACTTAATAAGAATAAAGCAATATTTAGTAATAAAATTTCTTTTTCTGTTTTTTCTGTATCTATTCTGTTTTGTGTCTGTATGCTATTAAGAAAAACATTAGCATCTATTGTTTTCTCTTCGCCCTCTTCACTTTTTATAATTACAATTTTTAGATTTTTTACATTTATATTTTCATCTAAAATCTTATCTTCACTTGATATTACTAATAATGTATTATTTCTGCTTTCTATTCTGTTTTTTAATTCTTCATATTCAAACTGTGTATGACAATAACCTACTACAGCAATAAAAACTAATACAAGTAGCAAAGCAATAATTAAACTTATTGATTTTCTTTGAATTTTATTTAAATTACTCATACTTTATACCTCCTTTCTTATGAAATGTTCTTTTTCTGCAATGGATTGCTTTTTTTGTTTGATATATGTTAATGCAATTGCAACCGCATCAGCACAGTGATTATTTTTTATATTTTCTTTATATATTTTATTTATTTCTTCTATTACAGCGTCCTTTTTAGCCTTACAGCTGCCTGCTACAACCTTTTTAACTGTAGCAGGTGGTATTTGTATCAACTCTATTTTTTTATCAATAGAAACAGCATACAAAAGCCCAGTTGTAAGATTTGCTCTCATTCCTCCGTTACCTCTTCCAAAATTTTGATATATTACCTCACAAACAATAATATCTATATCATATTTATTCAATATATCTTCTACTTTTTCTTTTATTTCTTTTAATTTATTATAGTCATCTTTGCTTTTTGTTTTTTGATATTCAGTAAAAATTAAATTTTCATCATAATCTAATAATGAATAAGCAATATTTGTTATTCCTTGATCTATGCCTAAAATCATATAAATAACCTCCTTTTATTTAAATATTGTATTGCTATAAAAATAAAAAACATTGTCAATCAAAAAAGAAAAAGGGTTATTTTTTTTTCTATATATTTGTTTTTTATAAATTATATGTTCATAATTGTATAATAATTACACATAAAAATTATTCAAATATAGAAGTTTTATTTCATAATGTTCTTATTTTGATTTTATAACTATATTTTCTAACCCTAACAACTATATTGAAAAAAATAATTCTTTTCTCTTTTTGACTGACATATCTTAATGTTTAATAATATTAAATTACTTTTTTTATTTTTGTTCTATATACTATATTATTGTCCTTGAAGCAAAACATCATCATTACTGCATTTCAGCACTATTTAATTTAAAAAATATTGTTTTTTTAATTTAGTAAGACAACTTTTTTAAATTTTTTTTATTAAAACTGTTATACTTTTATAAACTTTTGAATAATATATATAAAACAAAATTTTAAAAGGAGGATGGTTTTATGAAAAAATTAAATAAAACTGAAATACAAAAATATGAAAATTTGTGGAAATATGAAGAAAAAAATTGGAATGAGAAAGTTGATATTGCTTCAAGAATAGATATAAGAGATTTTTTATCTTATGATAGTGAATTCAATGGATTTAAAGACTCACCTAATTGGAAAGGTAGTTATCAGTGCTTAAACCGTGAAAGTTTAGGGGTTAAAGAAATTAATGGCAAGTGGTATTTTTATTGGTTTTCATATGCTAAAGGAGGAGGAATAATTGACTTCTGCAATTTCTGGTATGGAATGGATTTTATTGAAGCAGTAGTATTTTTAAATCTTTGGTTAGAACAAGATGAAGAAAATAAAATAATTGAAATTGAAGGTTTTGACCCTGACTCAGAAGAAGAAAAAAGAAATAAAGCAAATGTAAATAAAAAGAACAGTAGATATATATATGAAGATGGTAGAAAGTATAAATTAATAAAAGAAATAAACCCATATACACAATTTGAAACTACAAAAAAAATAGATGTAACTGATTATAGTCCTAAACAATTATTTGACTTAGAAACTAAAGATATTTCTTTTACAAAAGAAATGAAATCAACATTTGCTTATTTAGAAACTACAAGAAATTTAAATCATGATTTAGTACAATATCTAGTAGATAATAATTATATAAAAACTTCTACAACTGGTAAAAGTAAAAATACTTGTTTTATATTTAAAGATTTTCAAGGAGAAGAAGTAGGTATTAGTATGACTGGGAATATGAAATTTAATGACAAAAAAAGATTTAAAAAAATTGTAGCAGGTTCTTGTAATGAGTTTGGATTTAATTTTAGATACTGTAATAAAGAAGATGTTATGAATGTTCATTTTTTTGAAAGTCCAGAAGATATGTTAGCGTACATTACAATATTCCCACAAAAAATATATTACACACATTTTGTAGCAATGTGTGGCTTAAAGTGGGAAGTAGTAAGTAAGTATATAGAATATTATGGAGAAGATATTACTTACTATATTAATACTGATAATGACAAACAAGGAAAAAGATTTGCAAATAATGCTGTATCTAAATATAGTAAAAACAATATAGTTACTGAAACACATCTTAATTATGTTAATGGAATAAATTTAGAAGATGAAGAGTATAAGGATTTTAGTGATTTATTAAACATACTTGTAAAAAAATATAGATTTAAAAATAATTATAAATTAGATTTATCAGGACATTAAAACAAAAAAGGGCTTACATAAGCCCTTTTTATATTTGTTTCATCAAAAAGTGATGTCTTGTATTGCTATAAAAATAAAAAACATTGTCAGTCAAAAAAAGAAAAAGGAAATGATTTTTTTTCTATATAGGACTTTGTCCCTAAATTGCATTTTATTATCTATAATGTTCTAAAAGAAACATTATAAGTTTTTTTTAATTTTATAAACCTATTAATACAATATATTGCATATAAAAATAGTCCTATACTAAATATTGTATAGGACTATAATTAAGTTTTTCAATAAAGTTTTGTTAAAAACATTATAGAGTAGATAGAGTAGCAATTTCACCATTTTTATAAAATGCCTTACCAGCGGGATTTAATGATATATCTCCATTTGCTGTTAATAATATGTCTCCCATACTTTCTACATTTACATTTCCATGAGATAAAACATTAACAGTCCCAGACTCTATTTGGATTATATTAGCATTTGACATATAAATACTACAATCATTATTCTCATTCTTAATCTCAATATCTCCAGTCTCAGAAATAAAAATATAAGCTGGTTGTCTGCTTCCGTCTATTGGTGCTGTTTCTATATACATACCTTGTCCTTCAAAAAGTCTTACTACTACATTCCCTGAACCAAATTCAGCGACGCCAGATGAAGGACTCAAAGTTAAATATGGCGCATTTAGGAAAAATGATGCACCTTCTCCTATTTCATTATTAGAAAATCCTAGCCTTATTTCATCTTTGGTCATCTCTAAAACAGGTAAATCAAAATCTTTAGTATCCCAATTTTGGGGAGAATATTGTATTCTAAATCTATCTACAATTTCTTTTAAATTCATTCTTAAAACTTTTTTTCCGTCTGCATTATCAAAGCAAAAACCTAAAACATCTTGTCCAGTAAGTTTCATTAATATTTCTTTTAACTGTTGTTGGTTGTGTATTAAATCACATTTATCATCCGCCAAACTCATATTATTATTTTCATCTCCAAACCCAGAACCCATTCCTCCTCCTGTTCCTACTGCACCAATTTCTCCTCGCGCATCTGGATTTTCTCTAATAGCAGAAGCCAAATTATCTTTTGTTATTGTTTCGTCAGTAAATAAAATTGTTCTATTACTTAACTCTATTTCACTGTCTTTTTTATAAAAAGGATTGTAATCATATTTTAATATTTTTAATTTTTCATTAATAACATCTAAATCAGGATCATTTATAACTACAAAATCTGATATATCTATACTATCCAAATTCTCAAAAACTGTATCTTTTCTATCATTTAAATTTTCTAATTCTAGCAAATTTACTCTATAATAAATATTGTCATATTCATCTATTTCAGAGTCAAAATCCTGTAAATTTTTACCTATACTTATATAAGCCCCATTATCAGAACCAAAGTTATTTCCTACCTTTAAGTGCTTACCATAGAAATAAAAATCCATCTCAAGTTGTTTTATAGCATCTATAAGTATTTGTCTGTCATTTGTCTTAGAAGAGTATTTTAAATTAATAATTGTAGTATTATCTTCTGTATCATATGTAAAGCCATATGAATTTAGATTTAATACATTAAACAAATCTCCAAAAGTCCCTTCAAATTCAAAATTTTCTTTTGTATGTTTCAATAAATCATAAGATAATTGTTCAGCCCTAACTTGCTTTACAATTTTTCCTCCATCTCTTTTTTTTATTACAGAACTTATCCTGTATTGCTGTATATAATTTAATTCTTCTATATAAATGATATTACCTGTTGCAATATAATCAAACTTCAAAAGACCTTCTGGTCCGTCCTTTTTTGGTATTGTAAAAGAAAAAACATCTAATCCTTGCGTATCTTTTGTTATTCTGCTATTTATAAAATCATTTTTATTTAATACTGCTAAAATATTTTCATTATTAATATCTTTTAAATATATATTTTCATTTTTCAAAACAATCAACTCCTTTTTTTTATTTTTATTATATTATATAACAAAACCCTGCTATTAATTAGCAGGGTTTATCATTGTTCTAAGTTCAGCAATTTGTTTCTTTAATAATTCTATTTCATTTTTGAGTTCATTCACTTCATTATCTTTTTCTCTTTTTAACTCCTGCATTGCTTTTATTATTGGAGAAATAAATTCATCATATCCAATTGTTTTTACATCTTCTCCTCCATTGTGCAAGTGATTTTGATAACCTCCAAAATCTTCTATAATGCCATTTGCAATTAATTCTTCTATGTCTTGTGCAATCAATCCATAGTGAAATCTTTTCCTTTTCCTACTTCCGTCATTTTCATTTTTTATTTCTTTTGAAATATTTAATAAAACTTTATTATTTTCTTTATCTTCATTTAAGATATTAAAGTTAATAATGTTCTCATCTAAACTTTTTAAGAATGTTATTTTTTCTTCTTCTAATAAATTTAAAAAACTAATATCTACTTCTAATTGTTCTTCAATTATGTCTATATAATCCTCTCTCATATTCCATCTAAATTTAACAGGTTTTAATCTCATAATGAAATCTAATCCTAGATCAGATTCTTCTATATCTGCTTTATCTCTTTTATCAGAGCGGTTCTGTACTGTCCCATATACATATGTTGTAGTTCTTGAATCCCCAAGTTGAACTTGATTGTCTCCAGTAGTCCATGTTCCAAACCCCAGTGCAATATTATTATTTCTTGTTGTTCCAAAAGAAGCATTAAGTGCCTGATGACCAATTATAACATTTTGATTACCATTACAACCCCTAAATGTATAACCATCTCCTATCAATATGTTAGCACTACCAGTACTTACGTGATATCCAGCACCACCTATACTTCTATTCAAACTACCAGTAGTACAATTGTATAACCCCATCGTTCCTATTGATAAATTACCAGAACCATCTGTGAGACTAAATAAAGCACTATTTCCTATCGCAATATTACCAGAACCATCTGTGACACTAAATAAAGCACTATCTCCTATCGCAATATTTCCAATATTTCCATTATAATTTTTTAAAGCATCATTTCCAATTGCAATGCAATTGCTAGGATTTACACCTACACTTAAAGCATCTGTACCTATTATTATGTTATCTCCAGTTCTAGAACTTATATTAAGTCCAGCATTTTTACCTATCGCTATATTATTTTTACTGTAATAATTTGTATTATTTCTTGACAATGCATTTTTGCCTAATGCTATATTAGAACCTGTATCATCAAACATATTAAATATTATTTCCCAATCACTAGTTGTAGCACTAGGGTCAGGTGTAGCACTTGTATCTGTCAGTGCCTTAAAAATACAATTTTTATAAAGAACATAACTCCCAGCTGGGTATGTAGTTCCAGCAGCAAAAATATTGATAACTTTTGAAAAATCTACTGAGCCACCACCAGAAGACGGAGTTATAAACTCTAATCCATCCTCAGTTTGATTTACTGCCAGCACTTTACCTGCTTGTCCTGTAAAAGTAGGAACATCATCTAAATCAACAAAAGATATTGATGAAAATTCTAATCCATCCTCAGTTTCATTTACTCTAATAAATTTTTTAGAGTTTTCTGAAAAAGTTGATGGAGTATCTATTAAATCAATAAAACTTTCAACTCCGCTAGCAAGTTTAATCCAGTCGGCCTCATTAAAATCAGTTGAAGAAGTAAAATTGTTTAATGCTTGATAAAAATTATTATTGTATATAATTATTTGTCCTTGAACATATGCAGTATTTGGTTGAAAATTATTTATTTTAAGGGTTTCATTATCATTTTCTACTAAATCAAAAGCATTTTCAACTGCCTGGTAGAAATCGCTTAAAAAATCATTATTTGTAAATTTTCTCATATATTTACTCACATAAATAACCTCCTTTTATTTTATTTTTCGTTTATTTTATATTATATTTGATTTTATGTATAATAATAATTTTAATTAGAATTTTATTTTACAACAAAACAAATATAGTACCATACTTATTTTTATTCAAATAATTTTTTTATCTCTTCTTCATTTAATTTATAATTTCTATAACTGCCAGAAATCAATCCTAATTCTCTTAAAGTTTTCAATGTTCTTTGAAGATTAACATAACCTATTCTCTCATAACCTTCTTTTTTAAATTCCATATATAATTTTCTAATACCTACATCTATATCTCCATTTTCCTCGCAGTATTTTTTTAAATTACATAAAACAATTTTAACATTTCTTTTTAATAAACTTTTAATTAAATCATTATTTGTCATATAGAAACACCTCCATTTATTTTTTTTTATACTTCTAATAATATTATATACAAAAATTTAATTTTTTATAACACTTATAAGTCTTATTTTAAAAAAAAGTTTAAAAAAAGATGTCTATCAAAAAAGAAAAATAAATTTTCTAACCCTAACAACTATATTGAAAAAAATAATTCTTTCTTCTTTTTGACTGACATATCTTAATGTTTAATAATATTAAATTACTTTTTTATTTTTGTTCTATATACTATATTATTGTCCTTGAAGGAAAACATCATCATTATTGCATTTCATAACTATTTAATTCAAAAAATATTGTTTTTTTAATTTAGTAAGACAACTTTTTTAAATTTTTTTTATTAAAACTGTTATAATTTTATAAACTTTTGAATAATATATATAAAACAAATTTTTAAAAGGAGGATGGTTTTATGATAAAACTAAAAGTTGAAAAAATACTATATGATAAGAATAACAAGGTAATATTTAAGCCTACAATAATTAAAAGTTCAGCGTTATCCACGTATTGGTTTAATGTTTCAGTTAAGGATGTGATTGTTAATGTAGGAGATGTATTTGAAATAAATGATAATGAAGAAGATATAGTAGATAATGGAGTTTATGGAAGTTTATTAAAAATTAAAGACAATAAAAACATAAAAAAGACTGAGAGTTTTGGAGTTGATTACATTAGATTTATGCTTAAAGAAAGAATAAAAGGTATTGGGACTGCTACAATTGAAAAAATGCTTAATGCTTTTGGAACTGATCTAGTAACTACACTTGAAAAAGAACCTGAAAAAATAGTAGGTTTAACAAAAACTTTAACCAAAAAAAAAGTAGATATGATAAGAGAACAGTATTTAAGAGATAAAAGTTTTGATAGAATGATGCTTTTTGCTACAATGTATGATATTAAGATAAGTGATTTTGAAACCTTGTATAAAGAATTTGGTTTGAATGCAGTTAAGTATTTACAAGAAAATCCTTACAAGTTATATAAGATATTAAACTTTTCTAAAATTGATAACATAGGAAAACAATTAGGAATTAATTATGACAATAAAGATAGAGTAAGAGCAATTATTATGTTTTTTATGGAAGATTACACTATTAATAAAGGTAATATGTTTTGTTATTATGATGAATTACTTAATAGTTTAAACACTTTTATTAAGAAGTTTTCTTCTTTTGAAGAAGAAGTTAAAATAGCTTCTTATGAAACAGAATTAAATGAACTTTTTAATGAAAAAGTTTTAGTAAAAGAAGAAGACAGAGTTTATATTTACTATTATAATTTCATTGAAAATAAAATAGTAGAAAAATTAAGCAATTTAATAAATGATTTTAAACCTCCTTTATGTCCTGTTAAGTTAATAAAAGAACATTTAAAAGATACTATATTAAGCAATACACAAAAAGAAGCAGTAATAACAGCGTTAACTTCTGGAATAAGCGTAATAACAGGTGGTGCAGGAGTTGGAAAAACTTTAATCATAAAAGAAATTGTTAATATAATAAAGGCTGATGGTAAGAGAGTTTGTTTAATTGCCCCTACTGGAAAGGCTTCACAGCGTATGAAAGAACTTACAGGTGAAGAGGCTTATACAATTCATAGAAGGCTTGGTTTAAACCCATATGAAAATAATGATAAAGAATTAGTAGAGATAAATGAAGATTTAGTGATTATAGATGAAAGTTCTATGATAGATGCTAATGTTTTTTATAAATTAATATCTAATATAAATGAAAATACAAGAATTTTATTTGTAGGAGATTATAACCAACTTCCTCCTGTTGGGGTTGGACTACTTTTTAGAGAATTAATTAATTCAGGAAAAATAAATACAATTAGACTAACAGAAACTTTTAGACAAGGTAAAGATAGTTCAATATATATAAATTCTAAAAAAATAATTGAAGGTAAAAAAGACTTTAAATATGATAAAGATTTTGAAATTATAAAGACTGATAGTTTAGTAGAGATTGAAAAACAAACTTTAAAAACTATAAATAGACTAATAGAAGAAGGTTATGATTTAGATGATATACAAGTTTTAACCCCAGTTAAACAATATTCTTCAATTGGTTCTAAAAATATAAATTGTAAAATACAAGATGAAAAAAATAAAAGAGTATTTGGGAAAAAGCAGACTGAAACTACTGATGAAGATGGAGAAAGACAAATATTGAGAACTGGTGATAGAGTAATTCAAACTAAAAATAATTATGATTTAAAAGTTTTTAACGGAGATATAGGTAAAATTACTAAAATAAGTGATGAATTAATAACAGTTCAATACAATCACTTGGAAGAAGAAGTTTCTTATGATAGTTCTAATTGGAATGAAATAGAACTTGCATACGCTTTAACTATTCACAAATCACAAGGTTCAGAGTTTAAAGTAGTTATCATATTGTTACATAGCGTAAATAAACATATGAACAGTAGAAATCTACTATATACTGCAATAACAAGAGCCAAGGAAAAAGTGATCATAATAGGAGAAGAAAAGGAATTAATAGATAGTGTAGATAGAATTGAAAATGTTAAAAGAAATATTTTTATTATTGAAAAATTAAATAAATGTCAATCAAAAAAGAAAAAAGAAGAGGTTTTTTAAGACCCCTTCTTTTTTATATATAAGTATTTTGAAAGTCAAATTCTATAGTAGCACTGCCTATTAAATTTGTAAATTGTATTACTGCTACATATTCTTTTTGTTTATAATCTATCTTTTCAAATATCTTATTAAAATCATTCATTTTATTAACTATTCCTTGTGCTGTATCCATGTAGACAATTTTCTTTCCTACGTCTATGACATTAGTTCCAAAACAATTACTTAATTCCATGTTATTTATTTTTATCTTTTCCATAGTTCCAATTATCTTAATTCTAAAATCTTCTATTTCTGCCGTGCTATCTATGTCCATAGTTAAAGTAGTATCAGTAGAAGTAGTCACAAAGTGTGGAGTTCCTAATTTAACATTACTTCCTAATGTTAAATTCTCATTTAGAAGCAATAATTTATCTCTCACAGAATATTTAAAAGGCTTACAAGAAAATTGTATTTGAAACTTATCAACTGCACCTATAACTTCTGTGTTTAATTGAGTAATACAAATTGCTTTGTAAAAAATATCACTTTCATCATCTATTATAAGTTCTTTGTAATCTAATACATTTAACCAATTACTAATTTCTCTAAGTTTTCTTTTTCTTAAAAAATAATCTTCCTCTTCAAGTTCACAAGTAAAAGATATTACAATATCATCATACCCATCTTTGAATTTTTGAGAACCGTTTGCACCTTCTATTTTTTCTTCAATCATTCTAAAATTGGGCTTGAATGGTCTGTTTTCACTTTTTACACATAAATTAAACTCACTTGTATGTCTATTGTTAAATTTAAATCCAAACATAATCATTACCTCCTTTCTTAATAGGTTGCTATTCCTAATTTTCTGTTTCTATCTACTTGTAATCTATATAACTCTTTTGCTATTTTTTTAATATCTGCTTCTTCTCTAACTACTAATTGACTGATATTAAAACTATTATTTACTGATAATGTTGCTTGAGTAACATTATTGGAATCATTGTTTTTATTGAATTTATTGACAGGAGTAATTGCTGAACCGCTCGGAAGCGTCAATATTTCAGGTCCTTTTTCTCCAACTAATGTTTGTCCTCCTCTGAAATAGTTAGTTCCTTCTGCGTTAGCACCTAAAAGACCCTTAACCATACCTCCTCCTTTGTCTAATAAACCTCCTACTCCGTCTTTAAGTTCTTTTAATTTACCTCCTAATTTTTCAAAAGGTGCTGTAAGAATGCTTGTAATTGAAGACCATTTGTCCTTAAACCAATTAATTATAGAAGTAAATGTATTTATTATCTTATCTTTTGTTTCAGTCATTTTTTCTTGTATAGAATTAACTATATTTTGAAATACACTTTTTATAACATCCCAAATCATTTGCAGACTTGAAGAGAATATATTTTTAATAAAATCCCACCAGTTGGAGAACATTTTAACTAAGCCTTCCCATAAATGAACTACAAAATCTTTAATACCATTCCAAACAGCTTCCCAGTCTCCTCTTAGTATATTAGTAGCAATCTTAATTATATCTTTAATTAAATTTAAAGCAGTCTCAATTATTATTTTTATACCATTCCAAACATTTTCAATTATTGCTTTTATTTCTGTTCCATACTTGTCCCAGATTATTCTTATGAATTCCCAAAATGCCTGCATTTTTTCTTTAACTACTTCAAACCAAGTTATAAAAAACTCTTTTATTAGATTAAATATTTCTTGTATTGAAGCAAATACAGTGTCAAAAGTTTCTTTATTTCTATTGTAAAAATCCATAAACAGACTTACAGAAGTCTCTACAAATTCTTTTATTTCAGTAATTATAAAACTTAAAGTTTCCACAAGAAAAGTTAATCCCTCAACAAGCATCTGTATAGCCATTCCCAGTTTTTTTCCAAATGTTTTTTGACTTTCTTCTCCTATTCTAAAAATCAAATCAAGTAGAGGTTCAAATAATGAGAAAATAACGTCTTTAAAATTTAGTAAAGCATCTATTAGTCCTGTCAAATCTATGTATTGTAAAGCTTCCATTATTGCAGAAACTAAACCACCTACAAATTCTTTTATTTCAGTAATTATATAACTTATCTTTTCCACAAGAAAAGATAATCCCTCAATAAGCATCTGTATAGCCGCTCCCAGTTTTTCTCCAAATGTTTTTTCACCTTCTTCTCCTATTCTAAAAATCAAATCAAGTAAAGGTTCAAATAATGAGAAAATAACATCTTTAAAATTTAGTAAAGCATCTATTAGTGGTGTCAAATCTATGGATTGTAAAGTCTCCTTTATTGCAGAAGCAAAAGGATGCAATAAATCACCCACAAAACTAATAGCTCGCTCAATAATGCTTACAATTACAGGCATTTTTGCAGTTACCCACTTCAAAATTTCATTTATTGCAGGCATGAACTTTTCGCCTAATTCTTGCACTAATCCAGTAAACTGCTTTTTGGCTAATTCTATTTGAACATTTAAGTTATTATCAAATTCTGCACTTGCTTTTGCTACCGTACCTGCTGCACTATCCATAGTTGTAATAAAATCTTGTAGATTTTTCGTACCGTCTAAGACATTGGCCATTGCCACGCCTGCTCTAGCTCCGAACAATTCAACTGCTTTTTGCGCTCTTTCTGTAGGGTCTTTTATCTTTTGAATATCGTCAAGCATTTTTCTGAATTCTTTAGGAGATTTTACCTTTTTTGCTGCATATGTGAAAGCTGTCACAGCTTGACCAGCATCCAAACCAGATGAAGCAAATAAATTCATAATACCATTTGCTTCCTCAAAACTCAATCCTAATGCTTTCGCAGCAGGAGCAACGCCTGCTAATGCTTTCTGAACAGCAACTAAATCAGTGCCATATTCTTCGTTTGATTTTTTCAGCATGTCTAAAGACTTTGCAGATTCTTCTGCTGTCAATCCCCAAGCATCGCTAATATCATCTATTGCTTGAACAACATCAGTATTTGCCTGCCCTGTTGTTTTTGCATAGTCCATATACACCTGTTGATACTTTTTAATCTCATCTGTTGTTAAACCCATGCTTTTCCTTAATTCTGCTGCTGTTGCAATAATATCTTCCATGCTGTCCGTATTAGTTTTATATAAATCTTGTGCTAATCTGCGTATTTCTTCTGTATCTTGAACAGTTGCACCTGTGGAGGCTTTAAATTTGCTCATCTGCTCATCTAAATCAGCAGTTGCCTTTATTCCTGCTGCAATTGTTCCTGTAATTGTTCCTGCTATTGCTGTTCCTGCTATCATTCCAAACTTACCTACCTTGGCAGCCATTTTAGAAATTTTTTCTGTAAATTTTCCTGCTTTTTTATCTACTTTATCTATTTCACCTATTGCTTCACTACTATTTAATGCAAATTTTCCCAAAATTTCAAACACTTTCATTATTTTCACCAACCTTTATTTTATATTTATAAAAAAATATTTTTTTAAAAAAACACTATATAAATATTATATGTCTGTTTTTGAATAAAAATAAAAAGAGGTTTAATTAAACCTCTTTTTTAATATTTGTTATACATTCTATATATATTGTTCTTAATTCTATTTCTAACACTTTTTCTTGTAGATGCAGAATTGTTCTTATAAACCATATCAGAATGTTCTTTTCCAAAAAGCTTTCTGCATTCTGTCTCTGTAATTTGCCAAGCAGAAATTTTGGAATCTATTAATTTCCTTGTATTATCTTCAATTTCTTTTATAGTATCTAAATCAGTTAAATCAACCCAACTGTAAAAATTTATCAGATTTACATTACTTTTTTTATTTAATTTTTGTTTCAATTCATCCGCATACATTTTAGCATTTTTTTTAATTTTGATTGGAATATCTTTTTCACTAACTTTTATTATTAATCCAAGAACTGCGAACATGTTGATTATATAGTTTATTTTTGTCTTGCTTAAATTACAATAATTTGCTATATGTCTGTTGCTTACAAAAAACACACTTGAACTACTTCTGGATGTTATAGGAGAAAGGTGGAATAATGCTTGGTCGTAAAATGCTTGTAAAATAGATAAATGAGGTTTTAAGTAGTTATAAACTTCTTTACTTACATAGTTATAAAGTTCATTAATTACTCTTTTATTTTCTATTATTATTTTTTCATTTAATTTAATAATTTCACTTTCTAAAATATCTGCATTTGATACATTTTCAATTACATTCATACAAGAATAATTATTAATCTCATTGTATGCTATCTTTGCTAAATCTAAAACATTAAGTTTATATGTTTTATAAACAGCATAATTTTTTGTAATTTGTAATTCACTACATTCACATATTTTTGTTAAATCCAGTTTTTTTAAATCTTTATAGAAATCATAATAAGTAGTATATGTTTTCCCCCTGAATAATCCTCCAAAATACATTTTTACATTCAACTCTCTAACTTCATCTGGAAGAGTTATAAAGTTTAAACTTCCAAAACTGCGCATACTTTGACTTTCTTTTTCTATCTTATCTAAATCACTTTTCATTTCATAAATTACTTTATTTATATCTCCTGTTTCATCAAACAAATCTGTATATTTTTTATGTTTGTAGAAGATATTTATATTTTCATTCATAAATTTTATATTTTCAATATCCGTTTTTTGTTCTAATAAAATTTCAACTTCATCCTTATTCAATTTCAAATTTGGTATTATATTTTTTATCTCTTTATATGTCATAATATTTATTACCTCCTTTAAATAAATATTTTCCTTTCCATATATAATATGCAATAGTTTATAAAAGTATAACAGTTTTAATGTTTTAATTAAAAAATATTTGTTTTATAAATATTATGCTTTTAAAAAAATAATATTATTACTTGAATAAAGTTATGTTTTTTAAATTAAATAGTCCTGAAATGCAATAATGATGATGCTTTGCTTCAAGGACAATAATATAGTAATTATATATGTCAGTCAAAAAGAGAAAAGAATTATTTTTTTCAATTTAGTTGTTAGGGTTAGAAAAAATATTTATCCTTTTCTTTTTTGATTGACATTATTTGTCTTATAAAACCAAAACTGTTATACTTTTTTACAAAAACTGTTATTAAACTCAATCCTACAGTATAATATACTATTAGGAGGTGAGGATTTTGAACTATACAGAAAAATATAATAATTATAGTGCAGTTGTAGGAGAAGATTTGTTTGAATTTAGTAAAAAACATTTAGAATATAAATACTGTAAGATATTAAAAGGAGAAATAGATAAAGATATAGAAGATTTTATAGTAAATAATATTAGTGAAAGTTTTTTAGATAAAAGAACTCCGTTAGAATTCGCTACAAATAAGATAATGGAACACTTAATGAATATATATATAAAAGATTTCTTTAAAAAGAAATACAATATAGAACTTGAGAATAATGGAAGTGAAGGAAATGAATTATTTATAAACAGTAAGAGGGCTACAAATGATCCAGATTTCAAAACAAAAGATGGAAAATTAATTGAAGTTCAAGTTGATGGAAGTGGTTATATTACAAAAAAAATGGAAACATGTTTAAGATTAAATAAACTCAATAATTTAAAAAAACTTTCAGAAAAACAAGATGTATTTTTATTGCTTCTTGATTTGAAGAATAAAAAGTTTTACACAAAAAAAATAACCACGGATACCCGTGGTGAGTTTGTGGAGAACATTCAACAATTCGGTGGCAAGTTTGGGTATAAATTGAACTTAAATACTTTTAAAGCGTTTGATTTAGTGTCATAAATCAAATATAAATATATTATAACATAAAAATATAGAAAGTAAAACACTTTCTATATTTTTTTCTTTCTTTAACTTTTTTTATTTCTTTACTTTTATTATTGAATTATTTTCATTAAACAATTTCATAACAAATTCTGTTTCCTTGATTATTTCTTCATTAGATTTTGTTTTTATCTTTTTAATTTTCTCTTCTCTCTTATGATTATTAGTTATCATTTTTTCAAATTCATCTAATGTCATTTGTTTGTCATACCCGCCAATAATCCATCTTTCATATATTTTTTCTTTTATAGATTTTTTGTTTAAAAATTCATATTGTTTAAAAACATCATTCCAATACTCTTCATATTTTTTAGTTGTATCATAGCCTCTGGTTGTGAATAAGTCCTCTATCTCAAAGACATTCTCTACAACGTAGAGGCTTTTTTGAAAAAATCATAGAATCCTTCTTGTATAAAGAATTCTTTTATAATATCTGTTGCAATATCAAAATCTAACTCACTAAATTCATCAGCAGTCATTCCAGACATTTTACCAAAAAATTCATATAATGAGCCTTCAATTTTTTCAATATTAGAAAATAACAATTGAACTGCATCAAATAGCATTTCTTGGCTAAGAGAATTTATTTTACTAATTCTTAGCTCTTGTTCTTTCTCTTCTTTAGAAGTAATCTTGTGTCCAGCTTTTATTCTGTTTTGCAATTCTGCTTCTATTAGATTTAGTTTATTAATCTCTGTTATCTTTTCTTTCAAAGTATCCATGAACTCTTTTACAGGTAATTTACCTATAATGTTTTTACTGAAAAATATAACATCTTTAAAAGATGGTTTTTTAATTTCATATTTCACATTAATCACTCCTTTTTAAATTTTTATTTTATTATCTTTATATTATATTAGAGAGTTTTAAAAATAATAACCTTTAAAAGGTTGAAAACAAAAAAAATAATAAAAAAAAAGACCTATCAAAGGTCTTTTTTTTATTATGGTAAGTTTATTTGAACTGTCTTTAATTGTCCTGCGTCAGACTCTGTCAAAGATGGTAATGACTCAGTGTATGTTGCTTCAAAAGGGTTGTCTGAAGCAGAATATTGTATACTAAAAATACCTGTAGTAATATCTACATCATCAACTGGAACAATTACTGTAGCAGAACCATTTTCCAGAGGATATACTGTATATTCTTTTTCAGTATTATTTGAGTCAAAAAATCTAACAAATCCTTCTGCTGGTTGTGCTAAATTATCAAGCACGCTTACACTAAATCCAAACTTAAGATCTGGGATATAAAACTTAATTGGCAAACTTCTTGTTCCAAACTGATCAACGTCTGCTACAATATTAAATTGGATAGGAATAACAGCCTCTCCATTTTCTGTAAATTCTGTTGAGAATCCTCCACTTGAATAACAGTTTTTGGCATAGATCATGACTGGTTGATTAGCGATGTCAGCTGGATTATCTTTACCATATCTACCTACATAAAGCAAAGAAACAAAATCATCATCTTCTAATATATCTTTTGTTCCAATTACTTTATATGTCAATGTGTCTTCTAATGTTTTTCCATTTATAGCAAGTTTGATAACATCTGCTGTCCATTCTTTGAAATTAAATGTGAAATTCCCAGTTTCACTTACTTTTGTCATATAATTTTTTGTATCAACATTAATGCCGTCGGCCTCTTTCCTTCTATATTCTTGTTCTAATGTTATAGTTGAACCTCCAGCAGTTATTGAGATACCTTCTCCTCCCATGATTTCTTTTGTAGTTTCATCTATAACTGGATTTTTAATTACAAAACCAGCGTCTAACACAAAGTGTTTAGTAGTTTTACTTGTATGTCCTAAATTTCTTACATTACTTAAAGCCATAAAATCAACTCCTTTTTTTATATTTTTTTTATTTTTTAATCTACTCTACATTATATTTATTAACTTTTTCTTTTATAATTATATTCACTAAATTTAGTTTTAATAATTTAAAATACCTACTATATTTAAATCCCTTCTTCTTAAATCAGTTTCATTTATTTCATTTGTAGGTATATTTAATCTGTCTATACTTTGTACTCTTAATGTCATTTCTCTATTATTAGATAAATTGAAATTTGCTTTGTAAAAGAATTTATATAAATTATTTGTTATTTGTTCTAATTCAAGTATATCGCTTCCACAATTACTAAAAATATGTATTTCTAAATCTAATTGAAATTGAAAATCATTTATACTTCTAATATCACAAATAAAAGAAATTACATTTTTATCTTTATTATCTCTTTCTATTTGTTCATAATAAACATTTAGGCCAGACACTTCTTTAAGAACTCTTTTTATATTAGATATCACTTCAATATTATCAATTTTTTCATTTTGTCTAAATATATTCATTTAAATCAACTCCTTTTTTATAAGTTCTTTTATTATTTTTTGTGTATCTTCTTCTGAATTAACACATGCAGGTCTCATGAAAGGTTGTGCCTTTTGATATTTTGTCCCACGTTCTACAAACATGGCATAGTCAGCCCCCTCAGAACCCTTTAAAACGCCTACATCTACCTCTCCTGTCTCCTTGTTAATGTAATAGTCTATACTATTCCTTAAGTCACCAGAACGAACAGGAACAAGACTTACAGCCTTTTCTTTCACTAATATTCCTATTTTTTCCAGTCCTAAATCTTGTATCTTTTCTATTTTATTTATAACTGTTTTTTTATTACTTATATACTTAAAACTCATTCTATATCACCCGCTTCCTTGAGTATTATTTCAGTTTGATTACACTGCACTGGATTATCTATCAATAATATAATGTAAAATTTACCATTTATATTTATATAGTCAGAAGGAAGTAATTCATTTATTTTTTTTGATAGACAAATAAAAATATGTGTTGCTTCTTTTCTTATTTTATCATTCACAAATTTATCATTTCCTCCTAATAAATCAAGATAACCAAAACAAGAGCTTTTTAGTGATAATGTAGTTTTAGTACCTAGGCCTCTTTCATCTTCTGTTTTTATTTTCTCATATATGTCTGCTTTAATTTTATTAAACATATAAACACCTCCTTATTAAAATGTAGCTCTTAAAAATTTATTTAATTTACCAACTATTTCACTAGGATATAAAGAATTTAAATCTTTGTAAGTAATTGAATGTCTGCTAATTGTTTCACTTTTTATATTTTTATTATTATTTAAATCATAATCTATCATTTCTGCTACAATTTCTTTTAAAACTTTTGGGTATTGAACAATCGCAATTGTTTTTAATAAATCATTATTTTCTGTTATAAATGTTTTGTCTGATATTAATTCCTTTTCAGATATACCAATTATTTTATAAACTCCATCATTCATTATACTACCACTAACTCTAACATTAGAATTAATCATATAGTAATAGTCAGTAAATTTACAATTTTTAGATATTATTTTATTATCTACAAAAGATAAACAATCATGTATTACCGTGTTTGTATTTACAAAATAGTTATTAGTATAATTTGTAATAGCCTCTTCTAAAATTTCTAATTTCATATTTATAAAACTGTCAAATGAATTATCTTCTATTCTTAATAATGTTTTTACTTCTTCAATTGTCATAATCATAAAATCAACTCCTTTTTTTTTATATAAAGTATTTTAATAAATTATATGCTTGTTTTTTTATAATATTAATATCTTATAATGTCAATCAAGAAAAAGAAAAGGGAATTATTCCCTTTTTCTTTTATAAATGTTCTCTTAAAAACTTTATAATATTTTCCTTACTTTTTCTTTTATCTATTTCAATTCCTTTTTCTCTTGCAAAAGCTTCTAATTCATCTTTTGTCATACTTTCTAAATCTGCACCTGCTATTAGTTCAACCTCTTTTTTTTCTATTTTTTCTCCGTCTTTTTGAATTAATTCAAAATTATCATCTTGAAGTAGTATTTTATAATGTGTCTCATTTTGAATCTGAAACTCCATGTTTGTTTTCTTATTTTTAAATAAATAAATCATTTTCAATTTAATCAACTCCTTTTTTTTATTTTTTAAAACTGTTATATTAAATAATATGCGGTTTAGATATATTTTATTAAATAAAAAAAGAGTAGATAATATATCTACTCTTTTTTTTATAAAATATTAAGTATTTGACTTATTTGCTACTAAACAAGCCATTGTGTTTGGTCTAACTACTTTTCCACCAAAGAATACTAAACCCTTCATTGCTGAACCAAACCTTAATTCTGGTTCATAGATTTTAACATTTTGAATAGCAACCGCAAGACTCATAGATTCAGTATAACCAGCAATAATTTTGTATTTCTCATTTGAAACGTGAGGAACATTGTTTGATTTTAAAACCATCATTCCATTCACTTCTCCTATAACTCCATTTACTAATGTTTTTTCAGACAGTTGATTTGATTTTGTAAATCTGTCATCTTTCAAAAGTAATCCGTGCAACCAGTTAGGGACAATTATATATCTGCCTTCAGCTGGAACATCATTGTCATCTAAAATTGTTCCCATATCAACCAAATAGTCATACGCATTATCTTTTGTTAAAGCGATTGGATTAGCATCATTACCTATGAAGTTTGCTGTATTAATTTGTGTATATAAACTTGCTAGATATGTATCTACTGTATTAGCAATTGCAGAACTTGCTTTATTTGCTAATACATCCATTAAATTTAATTTAGTAGTAGCCATATCTAACGCATCTACACCCACGTTAAAACTTTTCGCCTGATTAATTACTAATGTCGTTTCACTATCTGATAATGCTGTTGGAGCATTCATATTAGTGTCTTTAACATAGTCTTGCATTGTTATATCAGCAAATGATATAATTCTTACAGTATCTCCTTTCTGCTTTATTTCGCCTTCATAGTTTCTGTTAGCAACTTGTCCATATCTGTATTTTGTTGGTAATTTATCTTTAATTTTTGCAGACAAAATCTTGTCTTGTATATGTTGTAAAGCCATAAAATCAACTCCTTTTTTTATATTTTTTTTATTTTTTTTAATCTACTCTACATTATATTTATTAACTTTTTCTTTTATAATTATATTCACTAAATTTAGTTTTAATAATTAAATTCCTTGATTTTTTATAAATTCATCTACCGCTGCCATGTTGTCAATCAACTCTTGTTCTGTCATATTATCAATTTGTTCAATACTTGTAATAACTAACTTACCAGAATTTGTTTGTTCTCTGTTAGGATTTTCATCTTTGTCAAAACCAAAAGTTTTGGTTTCTCCAAAAAAACTTTTAAAACTATCATTAGATTTTAATCCTTTTATTTTATCTTCTAATCCTTCTATTTTTCCATCTTTCATTTCTAATGCATCAACATTAAGTTTAAATTTAATATAATCAGGATCTTTGACACAATATTTTTCTAAAATAGAATTTACATAACTATCTTTCTGCATTTTTAGATTTTCAGATTTAAGCTTTTCTATCTTTTCATTTAATTCTGTAATCTTTGCTTCTTTTTCTTCTACTGTTCTTATTTTTTCTTGAAGTTCAGAAATTTTATCTTCTAGATCTTTTTTCTGATTAAGAACTTTATTTAATATTTCTTCTCTCCAGTCTGCGTCACTCAGATATTCATCATCTAATGATTTTATTTTGTCTGATATTGTGTCAAACACCTCTTGTCCTAGTAATTCTAACAATTTTTTTGATAATTTCATTAAAACCAACTCCTTTTATACACTATTTTTACAAGGTTAAGTCCTTGTTATATATTAATTATATGTAATACATTTATAAATTATAATTATTTATACTGTTCAATAGAACATTTTTTAATTTTGTCAGTCAAAAAGAAAAAAAATATGTATCTTTTTTGATAGACAATTTTATATATAAAAAAATGTAAAGCGTTTTTATGTATTAATAAACTCCCGCACAATTGACACATATATATAATATATATATGTCTCAGTAGAAGACATGACTTAAGGCATTATAAAAATCCCAGACATGTGATAACTACTATGTTTTATTTAACTTTTGAACTAAGTGTGTGTAAGCTAGAAAGTATATTATTGCCATTACAAATTAAGTTTTTTAAAAATATTAATGTCCATATATATATACTTTTTTATGTCTGAAGTCAGACATATATATGTATATATATATAATGTCTATAATATATATAAAAAAAATAAGCAAATGCTTTTAAGCACTTGCTTACATATATGTTACTATAATCCATAATATTTTTTATATTGTTCTAATATGAACATTATTGATTTGAATAATTCTACATTGTTTTTTTTGTATTTCTCTTATATCTTTATCAAACTTCAACTCTTCTTTTTTTCAAATCTTTCAAATAAACTATCCAACATTTTAACACCTCCATCCATGAAGAACACAACTATAATTAAATAATTAGGTTATCAGGATTTTCTGCTTTTTGTTCTTCTAACAACCTTAATTCTTCATCTACATTTGAAACTTGTGGAAGATTATTAAGCAATGTTCTATCAGATACAACACCTTTCAAACTCAATGCTGTTTCAGTTCTCTTACTAATTTCTTCTGTGTCTTCCAATACATTAAATGATGATTTTATATTAATGGTTGCAGGGTCAAAATTAGTTCCATTAACTTTGTTGTATTCAGTAATCATAGCATAAAGTATTTTATATAAAGCCTTCTTTATATATGTTTCTATTTTTTTACATTTAATTGTCAATGCACTAAACTTTAATTTAATTGCTATTCCTGACAAATTCCCATACAAGTCTTTATCATTTGTATCTACTCCTTGACCAACACTGAATATGCTGTATTTCAGTTCTTGTATTTTTGCTTGTCTTGCTTCATGCTCTATGGGAAAAGTATACTTTGTAACCTTCATACCTTCTGGTAATTTAATACCACCGCTAGCCTTTATACCTTTTAGTAATTCATGAAGAGGCTGGTTAGGGTCTCCACCTTCAAAAATCCAGACCCCTTCCAGATTATTTTCAAACTCATTAGACCAATCGCTTGTGATTAAATCTAAATCATCTATATAATCTTTCACTGGTTCTAGATCTGTAAGACAAAATTTGTTATTTTTAATTTGAACAAAAGGTATCATACCAAAATTATCTTCAATAATATCACCTTTTTTTGTTACTGTAATAAAATGTGGCCTTGGATTAAGTTCTTTTTCAGTATCTAAATATACTTCATCCTCTTCTTCATCAAATATGTAGTATGAAACATATCTATCATTCCAGTATTCCACTTTATAATACTCTTTCTTATCTCCATTTTTTTGATAATGTGTAATCTTATAAAATCTTATAACTGCTTCTAATGTTTTTTCAAAGTTACTGTCAAAAATAGGTATTATCTCAGCAGAAGGAATTGTAGTTAATTTAATTTCTCCTTCTTCATTCTTATACATATGAACCCAGCAATCGCCTTGGTTTGCAGCATCAACAACAATTTCTTCTATAAGTTCATTAAGCGTTTCTTTGTCTAATAAAACTTCTTCTATAACCTCATTTAATTTTTCATCTTTACTTATAATAGACCAGTTTCCAGCCATATAGCCAGCTTTTTGATCTACCAGTAAGCGATAATAAGGATTTCTTATTTTTCTATTAGCAAGCGGGCTTTCATAACAAACTCCGTTTACTTTATATACTATTCTTCTTCCAAGTATTGAATGTTTTAATTTATAATAATCAATTCCTTCCTGCATTTTTCTAATTCTGTCATTTTTTAGAAAATCTTTAATATTGTGTTTTATAATATCTTCTATGCCAGCCATTTTTAAGTCAAATGCTTCATAAAATCCAATGGCATCTCTGTTATTTTTTATTTTTTGTAGAATTTCATTTTTTAACATTTATAATCAACTCCCTTTTTTTATAAAGTGTTTTAATAAATTATATGCTTGTTTTTTTATAATATAAATTACAAATATACAAAAAAAAGCATATACAATATTGTATATGCCTGAAAGGAAAATATTTAAAAAGGAGGGGGTGATTTTAAGTTAAATTAAAATTTGTAATAATTTAATAAATTATAACACTTTTTAAGATGTTTTTTTAAAAAATTTTAAATTAATTATATAATTAGATTTGATATAATATAATTTGTAAGAAATTATATTATATTTATTTATTTCATTTAAGAAATCTTCAAAGTTTTTTTTTGTTCTTATCTTAAATTCTTTTTCTTCTGTAATTCCTTTGTAATCACCTTTAAAAATATTTTTACTTATAATAGAAATAAATTCATTAAATTTACTTGTTTCATACTTCATATTATCAACTCCTTTTTTTTAATATTTTTTTACTGTTATTAAATTATATTCTTTTTGTTATTAATTATTAAAAGATGTCAGTCAAAAAAGAAAAAAGAGATTCTTTTTATTGTATATTATAACAATATTTAATATGACCTTTTTTTTATGCAAATTCTATCTTATCATTTTTCTTAAATTTCTCACTAGCATAACGTATTGCGTCCATCATATCATCCGTTGTTTTTTCAGGCCTTGGCAATATTAGTCCTGTTCTATTATCAGTCATCCATTGGTAACTTTCCGCTTCCATTAATGCTCCTTTGCAATTTTTATGTATATATATCTTTCTATCTTGTAGCCATTCAATACCGTCAAGGACGCTTCCAGAACCTTTTTTACAAGGAACTGTATATATACCCATTTTTGTTAGTTCAGAAATCAAATCTGGTCGTGCACTGTCTGCTATTATTTTTATGTGTTGCCATTCAGGGAATGTTTTTTTTATTAATTCAGCCAAATCACTAATTGTTAATTTTGGAGAGTATATTTCTTTTAATACATATATATTCCCGTTTTTAAATCCTGTTTTAACTAATGCAGTGTAATGACTAAATCCAAAATCTAGCCCAAAAGAAATATCATCAAAGAATTTATCATTAAAGTTCTCTTCAAATACTTGAAAATTCTCATATATTAACTGACCTAGCACTCCCCAATCTCCCTCTCCTACAACTTTCCATCGGCGTGGGTTATTATTTTTTATTCTCATTAATTTAGAAGTATCTCCATAAAAAGGATTATCTTTGTATGTAGTCCTGCAAAGCATTATATTATCATATTTTGCTTTATGTGGGTCTTCTTCACTAAAAAACTCTTTTCTTACCCAATGACCAATATTTATAGGGTTAAAGGAAATGAATATTCTACTATTCTTCATAGATTTTTCACTACCTCTTAGTCTTTCTGTTATTTGAATAAAATCATTTGTTCCATCAGCATAACTAGAAAAATCTGTTATCTCTTCCATCCATAAATCAGCAAATTTAACGCCTTTTATTTTTTCAGGATTATCATAACCACTCATTATAATCTTTGAAGAATTAGGAAATGTTATAATCCCTTTTGTTTTATTATATTCAACTAAATCTATCAGTTTTAAACGGGTCAATGCATCTACAATTTCTCTTATTACTGTATTGTCCATTGTACTTCTGTATTTCCTTAATACTAATGTAACTCTGCCTGGAATTAACAAACTTCTTATACATATTAAAGTAGCAATAAAATAAGATTTACCACTGCCTACCCCGCCATAAAAAATATTTATATCTTTCAAATTGGCAGAATTTAAATATTTTCTATAAACAGGCAAAAAACATTCTTTATCTATTTTTAAATCAATTTTCATTCAATCCACCTCCATGCGTTTGTTTGCTTGTCAATCAAAAAAGAAAAAGGAATTCTTTTCTTAAGTATATATATAAAAAAGTTAAAATGTTATAAAGAGAATACTATTAAAATTATTTTTAACAGTGTTTTCTTTATAACTATATTAAGGTTCAAAATTATCAGTATCAATATTTAAACCTTCAAGAGTTACATTTATTTCAACATCTGTGTCTTTCTTTTTATTATATAAGCCTTGTAACTTCGCAAGTGTATCAATTGCTTTTATTACAGCCTCAATTTTTTTTGGATTATCTTCAACTTTCATTCTTACTATTTCTGTCAATTTTTCTTGTAATTCTACCATATCAGCAATATTTTCAGTTTTTATTTCTTCATTTCTTTTCTTTATATAGTTTTGTATTTCATCACGCTTCAACAATCTACTCCCACTCTTCTGACAAGAATCCCATACTCCATCTATATTTAAATCTTTATTATAAGCCAATGCGTATGCTTTTCCTATATCTTTGCTTTTTAAATATTCTTCTGCAAAATCAATCCATTGTTGTTTCATTTTTGCCATACCTTTCACCTCCATGGTGTTTTTTTGTTCTATATTTATTCAAAAATGTTCTTCAAAGTTCTAAAAAATGTAATTTTGTTTAATCTTTCATTTAATTATATACATTTAGGAGAAAAAAAATAAAGAAAAAGACACAGCAAATACTAAATATAAGCCGTGCCTTCTTCTTTATATAAATTTATAAAGGAGGTAGGATAAAATTATTTTGTTAATCTATCTAACAACACAAAAGTCAACCAAAGGGGAGTAGGTTCATTCAACAAATCCTTAGCTTTCCAATCTTCGGGATTATTGATTATACTCTTCTTAGCTAAACT
>Ga0116168_1000872_pt1 | contig 26424 bp, 22 predicted proteins | sample AD_UKC129_MetaG_FD_89795 | JGI IMG/M metagenome (GOLD analysis project Ga0116168, IMG submission 89795) | Active sludge microbial communities of municipal wastewater-treating anaerobic digesters from Canada - AD_UKC129_MetaG | ecosystem: Engineered > Bioreactor > Anaerobic > Digestate | place...
CTCAAAAGCTATGAAGCCAAGGTGCTGGAGACCGAAACACGGCTACTGCGCAAACTAGCCAGAAAACAAGGCTTCCAACTCATTCCCAACAAAGCTCATTGAGCGCAGGTTCATGGGGAGGGAAAAGGCGGCTGTTACTTTGCCGCGGTTCGGGCCGTCTAGCGGCTTGAACTCAGGAATTTCAACGCAACGGCGTGTTGTGTTTTGCGCCGGGTGTTGGTATTGGCGAATCAATACAGGAGAACAATGAGCATGAAGATGAACATGACCCGAATTGTCCTTGCAGCGGCCGCATTGATGATGGCTCTGCCCGTTTACGCGCAGCGCGGCCGGACCAGTCCCCATGAAGCGGCGGGAGGCTGGATCCAGGGCGAAGGCGGCGCGCGCGCACGCGTCACGGTGTATTACGGGCGTCCCTTTGCGAAGGGCCGCACCATCTGGGGCGAGCTGGTGCCCTACGGCAAGCCATGGCGACTGGGCGCGGACGAGGCCACGCTGCTGGTTTCGGATCGCAGTCTCCAGTTCGGGGACGTCACGGTTCCCGCCGGAGCGTATTCGCTCTACCTGCTTCCCCAGGCGGACGGCACGGCCAAACTCATCATCAACAAACAGGTCGGCCAATGGGGTACGCAATATGACGAGAAACAGGACCTGGGCCGGGTTGATGCGAAGAAAGAAACGCTGAACGAGCCCGTGGAACAATTGACGATAGCCGTGGACCGCAATCCGTCGGGCGGCGGACTGTTGAAGATCTCATGGGATAAGACGCAGTACTCGGTGCCGTTTACGGTACAGAGGTAGCGGGTGGGAACGCCGAGATCGCCTTGTAGGCGACGACGTAAGGAGTTGAATTTCGGGTGACCAGGGTTATCGGACCACGGCTCCCGCCTTCGCCAAGGCTGCGGCGGGGCAGGCGCGAGGACGCTCGCCCCACCAGATTTCATCGGGTGACAGCCCGCAGGCTGCTCGCCGCACCCGGGTGAGGGGAGGTTTTCGCGTTTCCAGCTTTTCAGCGTTAGCCGTGTTTCCGTCCGGTGGCACTTGAAATTCTGTAACTTTCGGGTTCTCTTTCGCCTCTACAGAACCCATGAATACCAGAACACTTTCATCCCTTGTTGTCGCCAGCGTGCTGGCGTACACCGGCGGAGTGTTTGCGCAACAGGCGCCCCGGCTGGAGTTTCCGGCGCCCAGTCCCGCCGGGTCGGTTAAACAACGCGTCGGTCTGACCGACATCGAAATCACCTATTCCCGCCCGGGCATGAAGGGCCGGAAAGTTTTCGGGAGCCTTGTTCCCTATGGCGAGGTCTGGCGCACCGGCGCCAACCAGGCCACCCGCGTCACCTTCAGCACCCCGGTCAAGTTCGGCGGCACGGACGTCCCCGCCGGCAGCTACGCTCTTTACACCATCCCTGAGGAGAACGAATGGACGGTGATCCTGAGCAAGCGCATGCAGGATTGGGCGGCGGTGAAGGAGGACACGAGCGAAGACGTGGCCCGCGTGAAGGTCAAACCGGTGAACACTTCGCCCGTGGTGGAGACCTTTACGATCGACATCAACGACATCCGCGATGAATCGGCGACGTTGAACCTGTCGTGGGAGAACACGCGTGTTGCGGTGCCGATTCAGATCGAGTTGAAGAGCAAGCTGGTGCCGCAGATTGAGAAGGCGATGTCGGAACCGGGCGGGCGCAAGCCGTATTTCCAGGCGGCGATGTTTTACTTTGACCACGACATTGACCTGGGGAAGGCGCGCGAGTGGGTGGAGGAGTCGGTGAAGCAGAACGAGGCTTATTACACGGTGCATTTGAAGGCGAAGATTCTGGCGAAGGCGGGCGACAAGGCCGGGGCGGAGGCTGCGGCGAAGCGCTCGCTGGAGCTGGCGCAGAAGGCCCGGGACGCCCATTACATTCGGGAGAACGAGAAGCTCCTGGCGACGCTGAAATAATGAGGGCAGCGCGTTTGTCTGCTTCAACGGCCCGGACGGGCGCGATGGCAGTGACAGCTTTGGCGGCCGTGACGGCTGCGGTGGCGTTTGATGCCGCAGCCGCCGAGGCAACACCGGCCGCTATCATACAGGACCTGCGGAGTTTCCGCGAACTCGGCAGTGTCCTGTACGTGGCCGCACATCCGGACGACGAGAACACGCAGTTGATCACGTATCTGGCGCGTGGACGCGGTTACCGCACGGCTTATCTCTCGGTGACCCGGGGCGACGGGGGACAGAACCTGTTTGGCCCGGAGTTCGGGGAGAAGCTGGGCGTCGCACGCACCCAGGAACTGCTCGCTGCGCGTCGCCTGGATGGCGGCCGCCAATTTTTCACCCGCGCGATCGACTTCGGCTTTTCCAAGACCCCGGAGGAAACGCTGAGGATCTGGAATCGCGAGGAAGTGCTGGCGGATTTCGTTCGCATCATTCGCACGTTTCGTCCCGACGTGATCGTCACGCGGTTTTCGCCGCGAGGCGGCGGGCATGGCCATCACACGGCGTCCGCCATTCTTGCCGTTGAAGCCTTCAAGCTGGCGGGCGATCCGAACGCGTTTCCGGATCAGTTGAAGACCCTGAAACCGTGGCAGCCCAAACGCGTTCTCCAGAACGGCGGCGGCGGCCTGCAAATCCGCGTGGACGGCAAGGACCCGGTCACAGGACAGACCTTCGCCGAGATCGCGGGGCGCAGCCGGGCGATGCACAAGACGCAGGGCTTCGGCAATTTCGGTGGGCGCGGCGGCGCCGGCCCGAGGTCGGAATCGTTCACCCTCCTCGATGGCGAACCGGCCAGCGAGGACATCATGGACGGCGTGGACACAAGCTGGGCGCGGGTGGGTGCGGCGGAGATTGGCCGGATGACCGACGAGGTTCTGGAGGCGTTCGACCCGGAGAACCCATCGGCCAGCGTGCCGGCGTTGTTGGCCATCCACAAACGGCTGGCCGAACTGCCGCGGGATCCGATCATCGACGAGAAACGCGCTCAACTCGCCGGCATCATTCAGGCATGCGCCGGCTTGAGCATTGAAACGACGGTGCCGGAAGCGGAGGTGGTTCCGGGCGAGACATTGAAGCTGCGGCACGCGGCCAAAGTGCGGTCGGATGTGCTGGTGCGCTGGGTAGCCGTGAGATATCCGTCCGTCGGGAAGGAACTCCGCCATGTGCTCGCACTGGAGCCGGGCAGGGAAGTCGTGCGCGAATCGACCCAGGTGCTTCCGGCGAACACGAAGCTGACACAGCCGTATTGGCTGCGGGAAGACAGCACGGTCGGCATGTTCACGGTGAACGATGTTTCCCTCATCGGCCGGGCCGAGAACCCGCCCGTGTTTCCGGTCGAATACGAGTTCGAAATCGGCGGCGAACGGATCGTTCTTACCGGTGAACCGGTGCAGCCGGGTTCCGACGACGCGGCGGCGCGGCGGCTGGATGTGATCGCTCCCATTTCGCTGAATTTCATCTCCGACGTGAAAGTGTTTGCTCCGGGGGCGTCGAAGGCGGTGGAGGTGGAGATTCTGGCGGCGCGGCCTGACATGAACGGCACGGTTCGATTGGAAGCGCCGGCGGGCTGGAAGGTGAGCCCCGAGAGCCAGCCGTTCAAACTGGAGCGCAAGGGCGAACGGGCCCGGGTCGCGTTCACCGTGACGGCGCCTGGTGCGCCGGCGGAAGCCAGGATCACCGCGCGCGCGCGCGTCAACGACGTGTGGTACGACAACCAGCGGGTGGAGATTCGTTACGATCACATTCCGCTGCAGGTGTTGCAGCCGCCGGCGCGGGTCAAGGCGGTGAGTCTGGAACTGGCGACGCGCGGCCGCGAGGTGGGTTATGTGCCGGGCGCGGGAGACGACACCGTTGCGGCTTTGAAGGAAATGGGGTACTCGGTTCGGACGCTGTCGGGCGAGGATCTGACGCCGGAGACGTTGAAGGGCCTGGACGCGGTGGTGATCGGGATTCGGGCGTTCAACACGCGGGACGATCTGGATGGGAAGACGGCCGTGTTGTCCGAATATGTGCAGGGGGGTGGAACGGTGGTCGCGCAATACAACAACGCGCGCGGGCTGTCGGGGATACGGCTGGGGCCGTTTGAGTTCCGGCTGTCGAACAACCAGCGGGTGACGGATGAGCACGCGCCGGTGCGGTTCCTGGCGGCGGATCATCCGGCTTTGAACACGCCTAACAAAATTACGGCGGCGGATTTTGAGAACTGGGTGCAGGAGCGCGGATTGTATTTTCCGAGCGGCTGGGATGAGGCGTTCACGCCGTTGCTGGAGTGCGCCGATCCCGGCGAGGAGCCGCTCAAAGGCGGCCTGCTGGTGGCGCAGCACGGGAAAGGGTGCTTCGTCTATACCAGCCTTGCGTTCTTCAGGCAGCTTCCGGAAGGTGTGCCCGGCGCCTATCGCCTGTTCGCCAATCTGGTGTCGCTCGGCAAATGAATCGGGCGACAGACACGAGAGAGCGGCCCGATGAGGCCGAGGGAACGGGTCTGCCGCTGCTGCGGTCGTGGCGCGCGGTGTACGTCTTCGTGCTGGCAACCTTCGTCACCTGCGTCATTCTGCTGGCGCTGCTGTCACGGGCGTTTGCATGACTGCTCTCGACTATCTCGTCTTGATCGGCACGATGGTCGGGATTGCCGTTTACGGCGTCTGGAAGACCCGCGGGCGGCGGAGTCTGGCCGATTACCTGAAAGGCGACAAGGCGACGGGGTGGGGCACCATCGGGTTGTCGGTGATGGCGACGCAGGCCAGCGCGATCACGTTCCTGTCCACGCCGGGCCAGGCCTACGAGAAGGGAGTGGGCTTCGTTCAGATTTACTTCGGCCTGCCGCTCGCGCTGGTCATCATCTCGGTCGTGTTCCTCCCGATTTACCGCCGGCTCAATGTGTTCACCGCGTACGAGTACCTGGGGAAGCGGTTCGACGCCAAGACGCGTGTGCTCGGGGCGGTGCTGTTTCTGCTCCAGCGGGGGCTGGCGGCCGGGATCACCATCTACGCCCCGGCGATTGTTCTGGCCAAGGTGTTGAACTGGCCGCTGAACCTGACCATCGTCGGCAGCGGCGTGCTCGTTATTCTGTACACTGCCAGCGGCGGAAACGACGCTGTCAATCTCACGCAGAAATGGCAGATGGGCGTCATCTTTGTCGGCATGATCGCCGCCTTTGTCGTGCTGATGCTCCGCATGCCGGAAGGACTGGGCCTCGGCGATATGTTGAGCGTGGCGGGGACGATGGGGAAGCTGGAGGCGGTGGATTTTTCCTTCGACCCGAACAACCGCTACACGCTCTGGTCGGGAATCCTGGGCGGCTTGTTCCTGTCGCTTTCGTACTTCGGGACCGACCAGTCGCAGGTGCAGCGGTATCTCTCGGGCGGTTCGCTGCGGCAGAGCCGGCTGGGGCTGATGTTCAACGCCGTAATGAAGATCCCGATGCAGTTTTTCATCCTGCTGCTGGGCGCGCTGGTGTTCGTGCTGTTCCAGTTCGATCGCCCGCCGCTGTTCTTCAACGAACCGGTCTGGCAGGCCGAGGTGCAGGGCGAGCATGGCGCCGAGTTGCGCCGGCTGGAACAGGAGTTCAACGCGGTTCACGCGGAAAAGGAAGCCCGCGTGCGGGCGTGGCTCGAGGCGAAAGCGTCGGGCGACGGCGCCCTGGAAGCCGCCGCGCGGGCCGAAATGCTCGCTTCGCACGAGCGCAGCCAGCAGATCCGGCAACGGGCCATCGAAATCATCAAGACGGGACCAACCAGGGCGAAATCGTCGGACGCCGATTACGTGTTCATCACATTCATTCTGAATTATCTGCCGCACGGGTTGATCGGGCTTCTCATTGCCGTGATTTTCGCCGCGGGACTTTCGTCCACCTCGTCCGAGCTGAGCGCGTTGGGTTCGACGACGACGGTGGACCTGTACCGGCATTTGTTCAGGAAGAACGCGGATGAGCGGCATTATGTGCGGGCGTCGCGCGGGTTCACGGTGTTGTGGGGCGCGGTGGCTCTGGGCTTTGCCCTTGTGGTCCGGCTCGTGGAGAACCTGATCGAGGCGGTGAACATTCTGGGCTCGCTGTTCTACGGCGTCGTGCTGGGCATTTTCCTGCTCGCGTTCTTCTTCAAGCGCGTGGGCGGCACGGCGGTGTTCTTCGGCGCCCTCATCGCCGAAGTGCTCGTCATTGTCGGGTATTTCACCATCCCGCTCGGTTTCCTCTGGTACAACCCCGTGGGCTGCTTCCTCTGCATCGCGATCAGCCTCTTGATTGAAATCGTGTTTCGCCCGGGGAATTCTTCTCGCGAAGCGGCGCGCGCATGAACCGTTCTCCCGTCATCTGTTTCGGCCAGCAACCCTGCGGGTTCTTCCCCAAACGCTTTCTCGTCGCCAAAATCCGCACCGGCCGCCGTCTCCAGTCCGAGATCGGCGGCGAAATTGTTTTCTTCTATCACGACAGCGACCATGATCCGCGCGAGACGCGGACGATCGTCCAGCGGCGGGGCGGGACGGAGCTGGCCCAGTTGAATTTCGCGTTCGAGAACAAGCTCCAGCGGAAGTTCTCGCCGCTATATCTGAAGCGCATTCCGGCCGGCTGGCAGGAAAGGACCGCGGGCCAGTTGCCGAATTACGTGGACGGCAGCCTGATTCGCATTTTTAAATCCGTGCAGGCGCCCACGGTGTCGGAGTTCTGCCTTGAGATGTATCGCCGCATGGGCCTGCTGGAGGGCATTCGCGTCGTGCGTTCGAGCGATCCGGAGTTTCGCCGGGCGGCGTGCGATGTCCCGGAGTTTTTCGTGGACGTTCCCTATGAAGGCGAGGTGGTGCGGGCGCGCTGGGCGGACGGCGTCCTGAAGCTGCACGAGGGCGGCGATTGTTTCATCACGCTGCCGCCGGTGAGCTACGGCAAGGAGCACGTCAGCGCGACGCGCGATACCCGTTTGTGCTGGATGCAATCGGTGATTCACTGCACGCATTACATTGCGGGCGCCGGCGAACAGGCCTACCTTCGGCCCGCAGACGCGCCGGAGATCACCTTTGTTCCGCGCGAAACCATTGATCGATCTGATGAAGCCTGGACCGAAATCGAAAACTGAACTGGAACCGCTGGTGGCCTTTGGCGCGCACCCGGACGACATTGAGTTCGGCTGCGGCGCCGTTGTTGCGAAAGAAGTGCGGAACGGGCGGCCGGTGCACATGGTGATCTGCTCGAAGGGCGAATCCGCCACGCACGGAACGCCGGAGCAGCGGGTGGCGGAGGCGCGGCTTGCGGGCGAGATCCTGGGCGCGGAGATCCAGTTCATCGAGCTCGACGGCGACGGACACTTCACGGTGCGTCCGGAGAACGCGATTGCCCTGGCGGCGATTATCCGGAGGGTGCGCCCGGGCATTCTGCTGGCGCCGAGTTGCGTGGAGAACCAGCATCCGGACCATTGGCGTCTGGGCCAACTGGTGCGCGACGCGGCGCGGCTGGCGCGGTATGGCGGCCTTGCCGAGCTGCGCGACCTCGCGCCGCACGCGATCCGGCAACTGCATTTTTACGCGGTGACGCCCGAGGCCGAGCCGCGCGACGTCACGCCGCTGCTGATCGATGTGTCGGATCCGGCCGTGGTGGCGGCGTGGAAAGCGGCGATGGAGGCGCACGGCTCGCAGACCAGCGCGCGCAATTACGTGGAACTCCAGATGACGCGCGCCCGCCTGCTCGGCGTCCGCGCCGGAATCGAATACGCCATGGCGCTGTATCCGAACGATCCGCCGGTGCTGGAGTCGCTGTCGCAGATTGCGCGCGGGGCGCGGCGGTTCTGAACAGGCGACGACGGACATGAACATCGGCATCGCATGTTATCCATCGGTGGGCGGGAGCGGGATTCTGGCGACGGGGCTGGGCGAGGAGCTGGCCGCGCGCGGGCACGAGGTGCACTTCATCAGTTACGAGCGTCCTTTTCGCCTGCCGCTGCACGCGCCGCGGCTGCACTTTCATGAGGTTGGCGTGTCCGATTACGGACTGTTCAAGTATCCGGATTACACGTTGCCGCTGTCGGTGCGCATGGCCGAGGTGAGCCGCGATTTCCGGCTCGACGTGATGCACGTGCATTACGCGGTGCCGCATGCGACGGCGGCCATTCTCGCCAGGTCGATGCTCCCGCCCGAGCAACAGCCGCGCGTGGTCACCACGCTGCACGGCACCGACACCACCCTGCTCGGGCGCGACGCCGACTATGGTCCGGCGATCCGCCACGCGCTGAACAACTCGGATGCGGTCACGACCGTGTCGCATTCGCTGCGCGAGAAGACGCAGAAGCTGTTCTCGCTCGAGCGGCCGATCGAGGTGATTCACAATTTCTTCAGCCCGCGCGCGCCGCAGCGCGCGGCGGAAGAGGTGCGCCGGGAGCTTGGGGTGGAGGGCAGACTGGTGGTGCTGCATTCCTCGAATCTGCGCCCGATCAAGCGCGTGGATCTGCTGCTCAATACCGCGGCGCGCCTGCGCCCCGCAGACGCGTTCAAACTGGTGATTCTCGCCGGAGGCAGCTTCGAGCCGTTCAGAGCGGACGTGCGCCGGCTCGGGCTCGAGGGACGCGTGATCGTCGTCGAGCGCGTGCGGGCGATCGAGGATTATCTCCAGATCGCGGACCTGGTTCTTTACACGTCGGACACGGAGAGTTTCTGCCTGAGCCTGCTCGAGGCGATGTATTTCGCGGTGCCGGGCGTCGCCCGGCACGTTGGAGGCATTCCGGAGGTGGTGGAAAGCGGCGCGACGGGATTGCTGGTGGACTCGGATAATCCGGATGATCTGGCGCGCGCGGTGCAGGAGTTGATCAATGACCCGGCGAAGCGGAAAGCAATGGGGAAAGCGGCGCAGGAACGGGCCCGGGCGTTGTTTTCGGCGGACGCGATCGTTCCGCAGTATGAGGCGTTGTATCGGCGCGTGTGCGGGAGGGGGGAAGGCTGAAAGGGAGATTCAGGGCAACATTCAACGCCCAACATCCAACGCTCAACATTCAATGCAGCGCCTGCCGCGCCGAAGCTGAGCGAAGGCGGGTCCTCGCGAGCGGTCGTGCCACTAGCTGAGTCATCGAATCGACTGACGCCTGCGGCAACGGGACCAGCGTCACGCAAATCCTCAATTCCAATTTCAAATCCGCTGGGCCCCGGCTAGCTTCCGGTTTCTTCGGCCGGGGTCATGCGAGCGATCCGCTGGGGCAGCAGGACGTAGAGCGCGCCGTCCGGTCCCGTGATCACGTGCCGGATCCGGCCCAGCCCCTTGAAGATCACTTCATCGGCTACAACCTTGTCGCCCGCGATTTCCAGCCGGTGCAGTTCTTGCGCCGCGAGCGAGGTGATGAACAGGTGGTTTTTCCATTTGGGGAACAGGTCGCCCGTGTAGAAGTTCATCCCGCAAGGCGCGATCGACGGCACCCAATAGTGCAACGGCTGTTCCATGCCTTCCTTCGCCGTCAGCGCAGTGATCGGACGGCCGTTGTAGTCCATGCCGTAGGTGATCATGGGCCAGCCGTAGTTGCGCCCGGGAAGCACCACGTTCACCTCGTCGCCGCCGCGCGGTCCGTGTTCGACGTCATACAACGCGCCGGTTTCCGGGTGAAACGCGAGCCCCTGCGGGTTGCGATGCCCATAGCTCCAGATCGTGGGAAATCCCTTGCCGTCCTTTGCAAACGGGTTGTCCTCAGGCACGCGTCCGTCGTCGTGGATCCGATGCACCTTGCCCATCGGAACGGAAAGGTCCTGGGCATTGGCCATCCGGCCGCGCTCGCCGATCGTGAAGAACAGGTAACCGGCCTTGTCGAACGCAATCCGTCCGCCGAAGTGCACGCCGCCTGACGGGGGATACATCTCGAGAGGCGCCTCGAAGATCGTCTGCTGCTCGGCCAGCGCGCCGTCGCGGAGCTTCCCCCGGATAATACGCGTCAGACTGACGTTCCGGTCCGATGCGTTCCGCTGCGGATGACTGTAGGCGAAGTAAAGCCAGCCGTTGCTCGCGTAATTGGGATGCGGCACGACGTCGAACAGGCCGGCCTGGCTGCGACTGTCCACCTCGGGAACGCCGGTGATCGGCGCCGACAACTTCCCGTTCTCGATCGTATAGACGCGTCCGCGTTTCTCGGTCACCACGGCGCGGCCGTCCGGAAGAAACGCCAGCGAGTACGGCTCGACCAGCCCGCCGACCCAGGTGTTGAGTTGATAGCGATGTAACTGGCTTTGCACGGCGATCGATTCGGCGGGCCGGGGAAACTCGATGCCCTGCTGTTTCGCGCGAGCGCGTTGTTCCCGGATCAGGATCACCATCGCGCGGATCTCTTGCTCGCTGAGCAACGCGGAAAACGCCGGCATGCCTTTCTCGGGCGAGCCGTTTCGTATGCTCCGCGCCAGGCTTTCATCGTCGCCGCCGTTCACCCATTCGTCGTCCAGCATGGACGGCGCCTGGCCTCCCTGCATTTGAGCGCCGTGGCAACTGGCGCAATGCTGCGCGTAGAGGCGGTTGATGCTGCCGCCGGGCTGGGCCTGCGCCTGAAAAAGGGCGGTTCCAGAAAAACAAAGGACTGCCGCGATACCGGCCAATCGCAGAACAAATGGTGATTGCATGGGTTCACTGCAAGGACGCTTTAATGCGCCCGAAGGTTTCAGCCTGCCGAACCGGAAGCCGGCAACCGACAGCCGATGGCTGATGGTCAACGGCCGATAGCAATGGCCGATAAGCAGAGCTTCACGAACAGTGGATCTCAGCGCCGCCCGACGGTATGGAGCAGCGTGTCCGGGGCAGTCGCAGGCGACACGCCAGCCCGATCTGGCCATCAGCTATCAGCCGTCAATCGGCAGCGGCCAACTATGCGCTGCCTCGTTCCCCATCGCCCCGTGCTCCGCGCGCCTCGGAGGAACCGGAAAGCGGGTGGCCCGGTCTCAGGTTGCGAGGGAAGTCGCGTCGAAATTCCCGCGCTTTATTGGCGCCCTCTCGCTGGCGTTTCTCCTCGTCGCTCGGCTGGCGCTTCGCGTGAGCCGGCGATCCCTCTATCGAAGCGGTCCAGGCGGCGAGTTGTTTCGCGCACGATTCCGCGAGTGCGCGGATCTCCTCAAGGTGCCGCGCGAGAGGCTTGAACCGGGGCCGGTCCTTGACGACCGCGACCATGGATCGCACCTCGCCGGCCGACGCCCGCGCGATCGCGAGGAACGAGTTCAATTCATTCGCCCGTTCGAAACCTTCCGCGATGTGGTTCGACACAGAGATCGCGGCGCGATCCAGTTGGTTTCGAAATCCCGGCGAGAGCGGCGACGGGGATTCTTCGATCAGATCCAGAACGCGATTGTACAAGCGTGCGGCTTCCTGCCAGACGGGCAGGTCCTCGAACTTCTGGTACTTTGGCATGTGGTAGCTCCTTTCTGTTGGCTGGTTTGCTGGCCAATAACAACCGCCACACTGCCGATCCACCTTGGCTATTGGCTCTGTCGGCCACTGGCTATCCAATGCCGCACCGCCCGTCAATGGAAACCTGCGGAGCCCTGGCCGGCCGTGTCAGGAGAATTCGAAATCCGCGGGCCGGAGTGCGAGCGCTGCCGTTCGCATTTGAGCTTTTCACGCGCCTGCGCGGGTCGCATTCTGACGGCATGAGTGAAATTATTTATCCACGCAGCCCAAGGGAAACCATGTGCGGCTGGATGCACCTGCCGCGGTACATCGACAAAATCCGCCTGCATCTGGCGGGAAAGCTGCACCCGGATTACCAGCCCAACTTCGGCAAGGGTTTCGACGGTCTCTGGCTGGAGATGGCGGGCGTGAAGGAACAGGAATTCATCGAGGTCGTCCGCAACAGCATCACCGACGGCCAGGTTTGCGACTGGGTGTTGAAGAACGTGCGCAAACCGGACTCGGTGAAGGAGGAACATCGCCGGCGCATGCTGGATTATCCGAGCAAGGACGACGTTGCCGGGCAGGAACGCCTGAAGATGCGCAAGAAACAAAGCGGCCTCGAGCATCGCGACGACATCCAGTGTTTCGTCGATTACATCGACGCCGACGAGAAGCGGATCTGAGGCATGAAAAGCAGAGGCGACGGCCTGGAACCGCGAATAGACGCGAATGCACACGAATCCTCGGAGCAGGCGGAGCATTACTCCGCCTGCTCCGGCGCACGGACCGCCGAGTCAGCGTGAAGCAGTCGAGCCCTGGCAGCAGGTCAAGAGGGTCCTGGCCGCGAAAGTCACGAAGTTAGCGAAGGAGGCAAAACGGAAAAACGGCTCTGTCTCACGCGAAGCCGCAAGGCGGGGACGTTGTCGGAGCGCGGCTGTCCTCAGCCGCAGCCCGTGGACGAAGTCGGCGACTCCGAGTTCCGCACGCGGGTGTCCGCACCGGGTATCCGCAGCACCGTTAACTGTGCACCATCAGCCCTCCTGACGCGCAGGCCGGGAGGTTGTCGGAGCGCGGCTGTCCTCAGCCGCAGCCCGTGGACGAAGCCGGCGACTCCGAGTTCCGCATGCGCGGTGTACGCACCACCATTAACTATCAACCATAAGCCCGAACCTGGTGCGCGCGGCTGTCGCCATTGTTCCGGGTGACTGACCCTGATAGCCTTCAGCCATGTCGTCACTCAAGCAAACGGTCTGGGAGAGCGGTGCGGATTCATCATCCGATCACACACTGATGCCGCTCGTGTCTCGGACTGCTTCGAGACGCTGCTTCCCGACTGCGCGCTGGGTTGGCTGCGCGGTTGCGTGGGCGGTTCTGACTGCGGCGATGATGACGGTTCCTCGGCTGTCAGGTCAGGGCAACGATGCGGCAGGCGGGAGCGGGCCGGATCGTTCCGCCGTGGGGCCGAAGGTGTTTATCATTGGCGATTCAACGGTGAAGAATTCCGGTCCCCGGGCCGGGTGGGGACAGAGGATGCATCGTTATCTCGACGAGCGGGTGACGGTGGTGAACGAAGCGAACCCCGGTGAAAGCTCGAGGACGTTCATCACGGAGAACCGCTGGGCGCGCACCCTTGCGCAGGTGTCGTCGAACGACATCGTGCTGATTCAGTTCGGCCACAACGATTCCCACAACCCGGCGCGGCCGGAATCCACGGCTGCGGACGGAGAGTATCGCGTGAACCTGCAGCGTTACATCGACGAGACGAAAGCGAGGGGCGGCATTCCGGTGCTGGTGACGCCGCCGTATCGCCGGCATTTTGACACGAACGGGGTGCTGCTGACGTATATCGTGGATCGCACGGGTCACACGAACGACCTCGCGCCGTATGTCGCGGCGATGAAACAGGTGGCCGAGTCGAACCGGGTGGCGTGCGTGGATTTATTTGCCGCCAGCGGCCGGCATTTGCAGAAGCTGGGCCCGGGCGAATCGGCGAGCCTGTTCGCGCCGGAAGACACCACGCACTTCAATGAGACCGGCGCAGACGCGATGGCGGCGCTGGTTGCGGAGGGCCTCGCGCGGGCGCTGCCGGCGGCGGTCCGCTGGATATCTCAAAGCAGAGAGGGACCTGTGGAATAGGGCTCAACGCATCGGCGCGACGAACCACCCGGCATCATTCCGATCAAAGGCTCCTTGAGGGTGCGAGGGGCGACCCTCTGATCAAAACATTTCTCCACTTCTCGAAGGGCGCGCGCCAGTCGCGATGCACATCTTGAAAGGATCGCTCGCCTTGAGCGCCGGCACAGAGCCGTCTCTTTGCGCAATTCTGAAGAACAAATGCGCAATTGGGCCATACCTGCGATCTGTGGTTTGCGACAAAGTGGTGCCGTGACGTGCCGGAAGAGGCGCGGAAGCAGGCGACGATTCGATACTGCGTGAGACGATTTCAAGACGGTTCTGCGGGGCTTCGGCACGGGTGAACCGTGGAATTATGAGAACAGTTGGATTCATTGGATTGGGAATCATGGGAAAGCCCATGGCGAAGAACCTGTTGAAGGCGGGCTTTCCTTTGGTGGTTTATGACATCAGACCTGAGGTGGTGAACGAACTGGTCGCAGCAGGCGCGCAAGCGGGGAGTTCGGCAAGAGACGTGGCGGCGCGGAGCGACGTCGTGATCACGATGCTGCCGAATTCTCCCGAGGTGAAGGAGGCGGTGCTGGGCGCGAACGGAGTGATTGAAGGCGTGCGCGCGGACGCGATTGTTGTGGACATGAGTTCTATTGCGCCGGCGACCAGCCGGGAGGTATCGGCTCAGCTCGCGGCCAGGGGCGTTCGCATGCTTGACGCGCCGGTCAGCGGCGGAGAGCCCAAGGCGATTGATGGCACGCTGGCCATTATGGTTGGAGGTCCGCGCGATGCGTTTGACGAAGTGAAAGGCATCCTGGAGAAGATGGGCTCTTCGGTGACGCACGTCGGCGGCATCGGCAGCGGCAACATCACCAAGCTGGCGAACCAGATGATCGTCGCCCTGAACATCGCCGCAGTTTCGGAGGCATTGGTGATGGCGACGAAGGCGGGTGTGGAGCCGGAGCGGGTTTACAAGGCCATTCGGGGCGGTCTGGCCGGAAGCACGGTTCTGGACGCGAAGGCGCCGATGATGCTTTCGCGCAATTTCAAGCCGGGATTTCGAATTGAGCTGCACATCAAGGATCTGATCAATGCGACGGACACGGCTCGTGAGCTGGGCGCGCCGGCGCCGCTGTCGGCCGAGGTATTGAAGTTCTTTCAACAGCTTCAGGCGCAAGGAAAGGGGAAGGAAGACCACGGCGGGCTGGTGCAGTATTACGAATCGCTGGCCTCGGTGGAAGTGCGCCGATGAGATCGGGTGCTGCCCAGTCGGGAACGGGGAGCCTTGCGGCGGGCGAGCCGGTGCGGTCGCACGTGCGGTGGGGCATTGCGTTTCTGGTCAGCGCTGCCATTGCGATCAGCTATTTTGACCGGCAGACGCTGGGCGTGGCCATCAAGGCGATCCAGGAGAGCATCCCGATTACCGACGAGCAGTATTCGCTGCTGACGTCCGGGTTTCTGATCACTTACGCCATCATGTATGCCGGCGGGGGGAAGCTCCTGGATATGCTCGGCACGCGGCGCGGGTTTCTCCTGATCATGGTGTGGTGGTCGCTGGCGTGCGCCGCTCACGGTCTGGCGACGAGTTTCTCGATGCTGCTGGCGGGCCGGTTGCTTCTGGGCGTCGGGGAGGGCGGAGGTTTTCCGGCGGCAACCAAGGCCGTTGCCGAGTGGTTCCCAGTGCGCGAGCGGTCCACGGCCATGGGGATCATCAACGCCGGAACGGCTGTGGGCGGCGTGGTCGCGCCGCCGCTGATCGCTCTCATATTGTCCATCGCCAGGTGGCCGTGGGTGTTCTTCGTTTCGGGCGCGATTGGATTGATCTGGGCCTTGTGGTGGTTGCGGGACTACCACAGGCCCGAACAGCATCCGCGGCTGAGCGAATCGGAGCGCCGGGAGATTCAGGAAGTCATGCAGGCGCCGGAATCCGGTGAGCCCGCGATCCCGTGGATTCGGCTGTTGGGTTACAGGGAGGTCTGGGGATTGGTGATTGCCAAGTTCCTGACGGACGCGGCGTGGTATTTCTACATGTTCTGGCTGCCGAAGTATCTTTTCGATGCGCGACAATTCGATACGCGGAGCGTGGGGTACTATGCATGGATTCCCTTTGCGGCCGCGGGCGTGGGCTGCCTGCTCGGGGGCGGATTCTCGAGCTGGTTGATCCGGCGTGGCTTCTCACTCGATGCCGCGCGGAAGATCGCGCTGGGCGCGAGCGCGGCGGTGATGCCTCTCATTCTGCTGGTGACGGTTTCTCCGGTGCAGATTGCGATTGTGCTCTTCTCCGTCGCGTTTTTCGGGCAACAATCCTGGTCCACACTCGTGATGGTTCTGCCGGCGGATCTGTTCCCGCGCCGCGCGGTGGGATCGGTGGCGGGGCTGGTCGGGTTCGGCGGAGCGATGGGCGGCGTGGTTTTCGGATTGATCGTGGGCCAGATGCTGAAGCACGGGACCGGGTACGGCCCGGTGTTTGCCATCGCGGGCACGCTGCATGTGCTGGCGTTTCTCCTCATCCTCGGGACTGTTCGCAAGGTTCAACCGGTTGCAATCGCGGTTCGACAACAATGAAGCAGCCATTCAAACGCATCGTGATTGCGCCGAACGCCTTCAAAGGCAGCCTGACCGCCGGAGAGGCGGCTCGATGCATTGAAGCGGGATTGAGGCGGGCGCTGAAGAACGCGTTGTTCATGCGCGTGCCTGTTGCGGACGGCGGGGAGGGCACCGCCGCGGTGGTGGTTGAGGCGACGAAGGGGAAATGGGTGAAACGACTGGTTGCGGGGCCGACGGGACGAAAGGTCATGGCGCGATTCGGTTTGACCGGCGACGGGAGGACGGCGGTGATCGAAATGGCGTCGGCAAGCGGGCTCGTGTTGCTGCAGCCCGACGAGCGGAATCCGCTGGTTACGAGCACGCGCGGCGTGGGCGAGTTGATTCGAGCGGCTTTGGATCGAGGTGTGAGGCGCATGCTGATCTGCGTTGGCGGAAGCGCGACCAACGACGGAGGCATGGGCATGGCGCGGGCCCTTGGCGCGAGGTTTCTGGATGAGCGCGGGCGGGAACTGCCGGAGGGAGGCGGCGCGCTTGGGCGGTTGTCCCGGATCGATTTGAGCGGGCTCGATCCCCGCTTGAAAGCGGTGAGCGTGGAGGCGGCATGCGACGTCACCAATCCGTTGTACGGGCGCGACGGAGCCGCCTATGTCTATGGTCCTCAAAAGGGCGCCACTCCGGAGATGGTGAAGCAACTGGACGCAGGACTGCGGCGCCTGGCGTCTGTGGTGAAGCGGGATCTGCGCAAGGATGTGGCCATGACACCGGGCGCGGGCGCCGCAGGCGGGCTTGGCGCTGGATTGATGGCGTTTCTCGATGGACGGGTGCGCTCCGGGGCGGAGCTGGTTCTGGAACTGTTGGACTTCCGCCGAAAGCTGGCCGGCTGCGATCTGGTGATCACCGGGGAGGGGCGCCTGGACGCGCAGACGGCATTCGGGAAGGCGCCGGCGGTTGTTGCGAGAGAGGCCCGCCGGCTCGGCGTGCCTGTCATTGCCATTTGCGGATCTGTCGGCCCGGGAGCGGAGGAGATTTTGAAGGCAGGGGTTGGCGCCTACTTCTCGGCTTTGGAGACATCGCTGCCGGAAGCGGAGTTGTTCCAGCGTGCGCCCGGCATGTTGGAGCGATGCGCGGAACAGGTCGGGCGAGTGCTTCTTGTGCAACGCGCCCGCCTTTCACGGAAAGGGATCTGTCGCAATGAAGCGTGAACGTTCGACCGAATCGATGGCATTGAGACTCGGCTGCTGCGGGAGCATGATCTCACCTGCGACGGATCCTGTCGGAGTCGAGATTGTCGAATCGCTGGCCCGGCTCGGGTTCGACTACATCGAGCTGTCGCTGGCGGATCTGGCGGCGCTGCCTGAGGGGGCGTTTCAGGCGCTCGAACGGCGTGTGCGGGCTTCCGGCATTCGGTGCGAAGCCTGCAATAACTTCTTTCCACCGTCTGTGCGGCTCACGGGAAAGGACGCTGCGATGTCCACGGCGCTGGAGTATGCGCGGGCCGCGTTGGAGCGGGCGGGCCGGCTTGGCGTCGAGGTCGTGGTTTTTGGAAGCGCGCCGGCGAAGAACGTTCCTCAGGGTTTTCCCTATGCCGAGGCGTGGAAGCAGCTCGTCGCTTTGCTTCGGCGGCTCGGGCCGATTGCGGCCGAGCACGGCATCACGATCGCCATCGAGCCTATCAGCCGCCCGGAGTCCAACTTCATCAACCGCCTTGTTGACGGGCTTCGCCTTGCGAGAGAAGTGCGGCATCCGAATGTTCAGGTGCTGGTGGACTATTATCATTTGAAGCGCGAGCTGGAGAGTCCGGAGGTGATCCTTGAGGCGGGGAAGATGTTGCGGCACGTGCATTTTGCCAGCTTCGCGGGTCGCACGTTTCCGAAGGTATGGGATGCCGGCCTGATGGGGTTTTTCGCCTGCCTGGAGCGGGCGGGCTACCGCGGAAGGTGCAGTGTCGAAGCCGGCACGCAGAATTTTCTCACGGACGCGGCCTTCCTGGCGCGTCGTTTTTCCGAATGGAAGGCGGAAGGTCGTGCGCGTTTCGCCGGGTCGTCAGCCGGCGCTTCCCGGCCCTTTGAAACAACCACTTTATGAAAAAGAACCTGAGGGGAAAGAAACTCGGAATCATTCACGCGGCGCTCATTACGACGCGCGCGGTTCAGAAGTACATCGACGAAATCATTCCGGAAGTGGAGGTGATCCACTGGGTGGATGACACCATTCAAAACACGAACTTCGCCTGCGAGCCGGGAATCATCCCGAAGAAAAACTATGCCAAGTATGTGCAGGCGGCGCTGTCGCAGCAGGAGTATGGCGTGGATCTGATTCTGCTTGCCTGCTCGACGTTCAACCAGGCGGTGGAGGTGGCGAGGCCGATCATCGACACGCCGATGCTTCAGATTGACCGTCCGATGATGGATCTTGCGGTGCAACAAGGCCGGCGGATCGGTCTTCTGGCCACGGTTCCCACAACGGTCCCGTCGTCGGAGCGCCTGCTCCGGCTTGCCGCGGAAGAGGCAGGCCGGAAGATCCGCGTGAAGCTGCGGCTGTGCTCCGAAGCGTTCCAGGTGTTGAAGGCAGGGGACACGGAGAAGCACAACGCGATGCTTCTCGAGGAGATCGACAAGCTGTCCCGCGAAGTGGATGCGATCGTGCTGGCGCAGGTTTCGATGACGGCGCTGGAGCCGCGGCTGGGGAATACCCGGGTGCCTGTTTACAACAGCGGACGCACTGCGTTCGAGCGCGTGCGCCGCATTCTGGAATCTTCGAAGCACGATCGGCGCCGGGAGTCGTGGCGGCGAGCAGCATAGGAGCGGGCATGACGACCGGAACTGGAGACTCCGAGCGGGCCGCGACGATGCAGACTCGCGACATTCAGCAACTGGAACGGCTGGCGCGCAGGGTGCGGGCCCATATCGTCCGAATGGTGGGCGTGGGCAAGAAAGGCCACCTGGGCGGAGGCTGCTCCGCCGCGGACATTGTCACGGCGCTGTACTTCTACAAGATGCGGCATGACCCGAAAAACCCGAAATGGCCCGATCGCGACCGGCTGGTACTGAGCAAGGGGCACAGTTGCCTGCCGCAATACGCGTGTCTTGCCGAGATGGGTTATTTCCCCAGGGCGGAGCTCACCCGGGTGAAGACGCTCGGGGCCATGCTGCAAGGCCATCCCGAAGTGCACCGGATTCCGGGTGTGGAAGCCACCACGGGTTCACTGGGACAGGGCATCTCCATCGCGTGCGGCATGGCCGCGGGGCTCAAGCTCGACGGCCGGCCAGGCCGCGTTTACTGCATTCTCGGGGACGGCGAGCTGGCCGAGGGCCAGGTGTGGGAGGCGGCGCTGGGAGCCGCGTTCTACAAGCTCGACAACCTTGTGGCCATTCTCGACAACAACGGCCTCATGACGAACGGCGCCATCGTTGAGCGCTACGACACCACGCCGTACGCCGGGAAGTGGCGGGCCTTCGGATGGCACGTGACGGAGATTGACGGGCACGACATGGCGGCGATCGTGAGCGCGCTGGACGGCGTGGATGCGATCCGGGGAAGGCCGAAGATGATCATTGCCCGCACTGTGAAATCCAAAGGCGTTTCCTTTGCCGAGAATCGGCCCGAGTTCCACAACGGAATTCTGGATGCGGATCAGTTTGCGCAGGCCCTGCGGGAACTGGAGCCGGCCGGGGACGCGTCTGTGACCGCTGTTGAGGAGTGCGTATGACCAGGAAGATGCAAAACCCCCGCGAGGTGTACGGCCGCACTCTGGTTGAACTGGGAGAGAGCAACCCGGATATCGTGGTGCTGGAAGCCGATTTGGGGAAATCGACGATGACGTGCTACTTCGAGGAGCGTTTTCCCGAGCGTTTCTTTGAGATGGGCATTGGAGAGGCCAACATGACCTCGTTCGCGGGCGGACTGTCGCTGACGGGGAAGGTGCCCTTTACCAACTCGTTTGCGGTGTTTGCCGCGGGGCGCGCCTACGATCAGATCCGAATGGGGATCTGCATTTCCGGCTTGAACGTGAAGATCGTGGGCTCGAGCGCGGGCCTTTCGGATTTTGGCGACGGGGCATCGCACCAGACGTTTGACGACGTGGCCATCATGCGGGTGCTGCCGGGCATGACGGTGCTGGTGCCGGCTGACGCGAACGAAGTGCGCCGGATGACCCGTTATCTGGCGTCGAGCAAGGGACCGGCCTACATGCGGATCTCGCGCAACGACATGGCGGACGTGACGCCTCCGGACGCGCCGTTTGAGCCGGGGAGACCCGTGGTATTGCGCGACGGATCGGATTGCGTCGTTTTTGCAATGGGGGCGATGGTGTGGGAGGCGTTGCAGGCTGCCGAGGCGATGGAGCAGGAAGGCGTTTCGGTGCGTGTGGTTAACGTAAACACGTTGAAGCCGGCGGACGAAGCTGCGTTGCGCCTGCTGGGGGAAGGCATGCGAGGCGCGGTCACGATTGAGGAACATTCCATCATTGGCGGATTGGGCAGCCTGATCGCCTATGTCTTTCGCGGCTCCGGCCTTCCGCTGACCTGCCTTGGCATTGCCGACCGGTTCGGCCAATCCGCGCAGAGTTACGAGGAGCTCCTGGAGGCGTATGGCCTTACGTGCCGGCATGTGTGCCGGGCGATTCGCGAGTTGATGGAACGAAACGGAAAGGGGAAGCCGACGTGTCCCGGTTCCGGGTTGGCGCCGGAGATCCCGGACTTCGCATTGTGACAAGCATCATCCACATCTGAAAGGATCCGACCTGTGAAAAAAACTCTTTGCACTCTGACCGTGCTGCCGCTGGGTATTCTCGCCGGGTTTGCGGCGGAAACCAGCGGCGTCCCGCCCTTTCTCGACGCCTCTCGGCCGCTGGAGGAGCGTGTGACTGATTTCATCTCGCGCCTTACGCTGGAGCAGAAGGCCGCGCTGCTGAATCACCGGGGGCCGACGGTTACCGTGGAGGGCTTCCAGCTTCGCTCCGACCAGTGGAACCAGTGCCTGAACGGCGTGCAGTGGGACCGGCCCACGACACTGTTTCCGATCTGTGTGGCCATGGCGGCCACGTGGAACCCGGGCCTGGTGCAGGACGAGATAGCGCGCGTGCTGTCCGATGAAGCCCGCGCGATTTACAATCACTGGCATCTGGATCCCGACACCCGGGCCCAGCGCAAGGGGCTGATCTACCGGGCCCCGGTGATCAACATCGGGCGCAATCCGTACTGGGGCCGCAACCACGAAGCGTTTGGAGAAGACCCGCACCTTGTCGGGCGCATGGCTGTTGCCTATGTGCGGGGCCTTCAAGGCGACCATCCCCGTTATCTGAAGCTGGCGGCCACGCTCAAACACTATGCGGTAAACAACGTGGAGACCGACCGCATGAAGCTGAGCGCGTCGGTTTCCGAGCGGATGCTGCGCGAGTACTGGCTGCCACATTTCCGCGACGCCGTGGTCGAGGGCAGGGCGCAGTCGCTCATGGCCAGCTACAATGCGATCAATGGCACGCCGAACAACATCCATCGCTGGCTGCTGACCACGGTGTTGAAAGAGGAATGGCAGCACGAGGGGTTCGTCGTCTCGGATCTCGGAGGCGTGAGAACGATGGTGGAAGGGCATCAACGCGGTCAGATGGACTACGTGGATGCGGTTGCGCAGTCGCTGATGGCGGGGTGCGACTTTTCGGACAGGGAGTTTCAGGAGTACATCCCGTCCGCGGTTCGGCAGGGCAAGCTCACCGAGGAGCGGCTGAACGACGCGCTCCGGCGCGTGCTGCGAACGCGCTTTCGTCTCGGCGAGTTTGACGCATTCGACGCGGTGCCCTACAGCAGGATCTCGCCTGCCGTGATCAACAGCGACGCGCATCGGGCGGTGGCGCTGAAGGCGGCGCAGCAATCCATTGTGCTGCTTCAGAATCACGGCCAGGTGCTTCCGCTGGACCGCTCGAAAATCCGGCGCATCGCGGTGATCGGCCCGCTGTCCGACCGCGTGGTGCGGAACAACTACAACGGCGTCCATTCCGGCCTTGTCACAGGACTGCAGGGCATCCGGAACCGTGCGGGAAGCGAAATCGAAGTGGTGCATGCGATCGGCTGCGGCATCCGCGGGAGCAGTGATGCGCTGAACACCCGGGTGGATCGTGAACGGGGATTCAGCGGCGGCGCCAGTGTGAAGCTCGAAGCCGTCATGACGGGAGATTATATCGAGTTTCCGATCGAGGTGAGCGATCCGGGCAACTACCGGCTCACGCTGCAGTTCAAGAGTTTCCCCGACCGGGGAACGTTTCAATGCAGCATTGACGGCGAGAAGGTCGGGCCGGTGGTGGACATGTACGGCGAGGCCGCGCGGTACGGATTGACGGCGGACCTTGGCGAGAAACGGTTATCCGCGGGCGCGCATGTGGTGCGCTTCACGGTCGCGGGGCAGAACGAACGGAGCAGCGGTTTCTCGGGGCATTTTGACAGACTGACGCTGGCGGGAAGCAGGGTCATACAGGTCGAGCTGGAGAACGGGAGTTTCTCCACGGGCCGTTCGGAGGAGTGGAGAAATCCGATCGAACGGGCGGCTGAGATTGCCCGGGGGGCGGACGTTGCGATTGTTTTTGTTGGAACGGACGAATCGGTTGAACAGGAAGGCCGGGACCGGACATCACTGGGTTTGCCGGGAGATCAGGAGGCTCTCGTGAAGGCGGTGCGTGCCGCCAACCGTCGGACGGTCGTGGTGCTGCAGAGCGCGGGCCCGTTGACGGTGCCCTGGCTCAAGGACAACGTTCCGGCGCTGCTGCAGGCGTGGTGGTCCGGAGAGGAAGGAGGCCATGCCATTGCGGACGTGTTGTTCGGCGACGTGAATCCGGCCGGACGCCTTCCGCATACGGTGTACGCCTCCGAAGACCAGGTGCCGCCGCTGGATGAGTACGACATCAGCCGCGGGTTCACCTACATGTATTTGAAGGGAGAGCCTCTGTTCGCCTTCGGTCATGGGCTGAGTTACACGACATTCCGATACGCCAACCTCAGGCTTTCGACGGAGGAAGTCGGGCCGGACGGGCAGATAGAGGTCAGCATCGATATCACCAACACGGGGGAGCGGGCGGGCGATGAAGTGGTCCAGCTTTATGTGCGCGCGTTGGGCAGTCGCGTGACGCGCCCTCAGAAGGAGCTGCGGGGATTCGAGCGGATTGGTTTGAAGCCGGGTGAGCGGCGGACGGTCCGGTTTTCTCTTCCTGCGGCGAAGCTGGCGTTCTGGGACGAAACGGTCGGGCGGTTCGTTGTTGAACCGGGCTCGTATGAGGTGATGATAGGGGCTTCTTCAGCGGACATTCGCGCGCGAGAGCCATTGAGGGTTGCCAACAGGTGATTGGAAGCGGCCGCAGATTCTGGTTCAATGGGCGGCGTATGTCGCGAAACAGCACACGCAAGCGCCGGAAAGCGCCGAGGCGGTCCGCGCCTCCGAAAGTGGCCCTGCTTTTCGAGACGCCGAATGCGTACGCGCGCGGCATCCTGCAGGGCATTGGGGAGTACATCCTCACCCACGGGCCCTGGGTGGTGAGTTTTGTGGTGTTCGGTCTGAACGACCGACCGCCGGCGTGGTTGTCGTCGTGGGACGGGCAGGGGATCATTTTTCGCGGCGAGAACCGCCGGATGGCGCAGGCGGTGGCCCGATTGTCCACTCCCACGGTGGACATGACGCCGTCGCGGCTGCTGCCCCACGTTCCCTGGGTCAAGTCGGACGATGCCGCCGTGGCGCGGATGGCGGCCGCGCATTTCCTGGAGAGAGGGTTTCGGAATTTCGCGTTCTGCGGCAACCCGGATTTCAACGTTTCGAACCGTCGCCGGGAATATTTCAAGATCAACATCCACGGGGCGGGGTATGTGTGCCGGACGTTCGAACAGAACCTGCGGACGCGAAGCGCCGACGCGCGGATCGACGCGATTGCGAGGTGGCTGTCGGAGCTTCCCAGGCCGGTGGGCGTGTTTGCGTACAACGACCATGAGGGGCAGCAGGTGCTGGACGCCTGTCGGCGCGCGGGTCTTGCCGTGCCCGAAGAGGTGGCGGTGCTGGGCGTGGACAACGACGAAGTGTTGTGCGCTTTGTCACCGCCGCCGATGTCGAGTGTGATTCTGAACCCGCGGCGGGGCGGATGGGACGCTGCGGCCCTGCTGAGGGTGATGATGAGCGGAGAAGAGGTTCCGGTCACCGAGTATTTCATTCCGCCGGTGAGCATCGCGGTCCGGCAGAGCACGGACGTTCTGGCGGTGAGCGATCCGCAGATCGCGAAGGCGTTGCGGTTCATCCGCGAGCATGCGTGCGAGCGGATTGGAGTGAAGCACGTGCTGCAGCATTGCCCGATGGCGCGCCGGGCGCTGGAGATGCGATTCAAGAAGCTGCTCGGGCGCTCGCCGCACGAGGAGATCGTGCGGGTGCAATTGAACCGCGTGAAGGAACTCCTGGTGGGCACGCAGTTGTCCGTGGCTGAAATCGCTGATCGCACCGGCTTTGATCCGGAATACATCAGCGTGGTTTTCAAGCAGCAGAACGGGATGACGCCGACGGAATTCCGGAAGCAATTCGGGACGGTCCAGCAGGAATCGGGTGCGCGGATCTATCCGCCGCGACTGGTTCGGGGCCGGAGCGATGTTTCCGAGTGGGCGATCTGAGCCTGGCGGGAATGGCGGCGCGCGGGGTGCGCCATGATGTCGTTAGGCTTTCCTTGTCTCGCGAAGAATTGCCCTCGGGCGCGCCTTCCCGCCGTGCGCAAACTTCAGAATCAAATGCGCAATTGTCCTCTGTGCAGCAACGTTCGCGGCCGGGATGATGCGTCCATGAGTTGCGGACATGGACGCTCCAGGTTGGCATTCACTCTGATCGAATTGCTGGTCGTGGTTGCGATCATTGCCATTCTGGCGGCAATGCTTTTGCCCGCGCTGGGGAGCGCCAAGGAGAAGGCCAAACGCATCCGATGCACCAGCAACCTGCGACAGATCGGATTGACCTGCCACATGTATGCCAGCCAGAACAACGATCAATTGCCGGACAACGAAGGATCCAACGGACCCTGGGACATCACGATCGGCGTCGCCGACGCGCTGATCCGGGAGGGATTCACCCGCGACATTCTCTATTGCCCCTCGTGGAGGCGCGACAATGCGGACAGGGCCTGGAACGGTTTGATCAGCGGGGTTCGCGTGATCGGCTACACGGTCACGTTCCCCAACACGGGCGGACTGGTTTCCACGAACATCAACCGAAAGATCGTGCCCACGCCGTTGAGGGTGGGAGCGGTGACGTTCACGCCCGTTGCCGTTGAGCGCGAGCTGGCGGCGGACGCCACTCTGTCGAAGACCGGCTCCAAGCCGCCGGTATTCACCGGGATCGTCCTGACCGGCGGCGTGGAAGGCAACTCGCCGCACATGAAGGGCAGCCAGCCCGCGGGCGGCAACATCCTTTTTCTCGACGGGCATGTGAGTTGGCGGAAGTTCGAACACATGCGCGTCCGGAGCGCGGGCGCCATTGCCGACTATTGGTATTGAGCTGCACCATGGCCCGCGCGCAACATAACAGACCGGACCATCCAACGTTTGGATGCGTGATGATCGCTTTTCCTGCACGGACCGTTCCTTCTCAATCTCGAGTTGATTCCAGCACTATGAATGCATTCCTCAAACCCACCAGTGCCATCCTCATCGCGGTTCTGGCCGCGGCCCTCGCGGTTCAGACCGAGTCAGCACGCGCTGCGAATTATGTCATGACCGGCAACGACGGCGTGGGCATGTCGAGTTTCAACACGGGCCTCAACTGGCCCGGAGGTCTGGCGCCGGAGCCCGGGAACACCTATCAGACCGCCAATTTCCTGCTGCGCACGCCCAGCGTGACGGGCAGCTCGTTCACGTTTGCGGGAGACTCGCTGGAGGTTCAGGCCGGCGGGACGCTGCGCAACAAGACGCAAGCCGGCACGATCACCATCGACAACCTCATCCTTGCCGAGGGCGCCGTTGTCGAATTGTCGCAGCCGGGCAATCCGGCGGTGAACAACAACACGGCGCTCGGCGAGCTGGCCGGCAACATTACCCTGAACGGACTGGCTGTTCTGCGGGCCGGCAATGCCAATGACGCTGCGGGCGAGACGTTCATCATCCGATCGACCCTCAGCGGGACCGGAGGGCTGATCACGTCGGGATCGACGGGCAACCTCATCCTGGCCGCCACGAACACGCACACGGGACCGACGATTGCCGGCGGCGGCACCCTGGTCATCGGCTGGAACGATCCGCACGGCCTGACGCCGATGATGGTGACGAACGCGAACAGCGTGCTGCGGTTTGCCACCAACATCCAGTACACCTCGGCTTATGAGCTTGCGATTTCGACGGCGAACACGGCCGGGTCCATCAGAGTGGATCCGGGGGCTGTGGCGACGTTTCGGGGCCTGACGGGCGGCAGCGGGGGCAGCGCGAGCGTCTGGGTGGGCGGC
>Ga0116168_1000873_pt1 | contig 26364 bp, 25 predicted proteins | sample AD_UKC129_MetaG_FD_89795 | JGI IMG/M metagenome (GOLD analysis project Ga0116168, IMG submission 89795) | Active sludge microbial communities of municipal wastewater-treating anaerobic digesters from Canada - AD_UKC129_MetaG | ecosystem: Engineered > Bioreactor > Anaerobic > Digestate | place...
ATTTTTATATTGTTAAAGTTTGCAACAAGTTTGTAAAATTCAGTAAATAGTTATTTTGTAGATACGTAAATAATGTAAGTGGTTGATAATATAAAAGATATAGTTTAATAAGTAAAATATTTTTAGGCTTTAGCCTGCCCGTGCGCCGCACGGGCATTATGCTTACACCGTCTGAGCTAAAGATTATTTTTTAATCATTTTCCAAACTGCGCCACAAATACCAGGATGCTATGGTGGAATAAGGTGACCATTTTTTTTCAAGTTGGATGTTTAACATTTCCTGTTTATTAACAAGTTCTTTAGAGTAATAAATTTTTGCAATAGCTTTGCGAATTCCTAAATCTGTAAATGGAAGTACATTTAAGTGTCCCAGCGTAAAAATTAAAAACATATCAACTGTCCAATTACCAATACCTTTAACTTGTAATAATTTTTCTCTTATTTGTACGTCGCTCATTTGTGATATTTTGCTTAAATCGATGTTACCTTCAACACAATTTTGAGATAAAGATAATAGATAGTTAATCTTTTGGTTAGAAATACCCAGCTCTCTTAATTTTTCACTGTTTAATTTTAAGATTTTTTCTGGCGTTATATTGTTGTTAAAATAAGCTCTGAATTTATTATAAATTGCCCTGCCTGCTTTCATCGAAAGCTGCTGCATAATAATTGAAGCGACTAAATCTTCAAAATAATTTGTTGTTGGTTTTATATTAAATTTTGGATATTTTTCTATTAATTTTGCAATTTCTTTATCATTTTGGTACAGGTGTTGAATACCAATTTCTACTTGCTTTTCATAATCTTTTTGCTTATCCATTACAACAAACCTTTCTGATAAAAATAATACATTAATGCGGATAATGTTTTGGCATCTTTAATCTCACCATTCATAATTTTTTCTTTAATTTGAGCGTGGTTTAATTCCAACAATTCCATATCCCTTTCACCTTCTTCGCGTTGGTGGTCGCCTGAAATTAATTGTTCTGCTGCGTAAAGGTGTAATTCTTCAGTACAAAAACCGGGCGTTGTAAAAATTGAACCTAATTTGTAAATTTTATTTGTTGTATAACCTGTTTCTTCTTTTAACTCTCTTGTAGCACATAAAAGCGGATCTTCCCCTTTGTTTAATTTTCCCGCTGGAAGTTCAATTATATATTTACCTAATGGATAACGATATTGTTTTACAAAAATTATATTACCATTTTGCAAAACAGGCAAAATAACTGCACCACCATTATGTATTACAACTTCTCTAGGTGAATGATTAATACCATCGTATGTTATTTTATCAACTTTTACATCAAAGACATAACCAGAAAATATTGTATTGCTTTCTAATACTTTAAATTGTGCCATATTATTCCTATATTTGTTTTTTGTTTTTTTTAAAATTATTATTAAATTTATATAAAGAAAAATTATTATTTACTAACTATTTAAGTATATAACTATGAGCACTTTATCAGATCTTTTGAACAATTTATTAAATTATGATAACACAATAAATGATTTCTTTAAATTATATGTAGAAATTTTATCAAAAGTTTTCAATTCACAAGCTGTAATATATGAAAAGAATAGTGAAAATAAATACAGTAATATTGCTTATAGACCAAATTGTTCCCCCAATTTGCTTAATATATCTATTGATAATAATGCACTTTTTGAGAATAATTCCCAATTTATATTAGAAAATATCGATTTTTCGACACAAATACCATTTCAAAACAATATTATTATTAAATCAAAAAAATCTAATTACATAATTCTGTTATTCAAGCAAGATAATTTTTCTGATAACGAAAAGGATTTAGTCCATATATTTGCCCTTTTATTTGATTTAAAGATTAGTAATACAATAAAAACTACAAATATAAATGTTAAACAAATTTGCTCACTAATTGATAAGAATTTCAATTTGTATACGTCCACTTTACAAAGTATTATTGGTTCTATTGTTTTTTTAAAAAGTGAACTTACCGCAATGCACACAGTTGATTTGGTAAATAATATATACAATCAAACATATGGCTTATTACTTTCATTGAATGAACAAAAAGAATTCCATAAAATTATTTTCAATAAAGAAGAAATCAATACCTCAGATGTTGATTGTAAAACTGTGATAGAAAATTATTCAAATTACTTAAAAAATAAAATTACAGATAGAAATCTTGAATTTAGACAATTTAACGTACCTGAAACATCATCATTACAAACAGATGCTGCAAAATTCAATTTTATTATTGAAAAACTTTTAGGTTTTCTAGTAAAATATTCAAATTCCTCTGTTGTATTAGTAGAATATCATTCTACAAATAATAATATTGAAAAAATCGATTTCAAAGTTGATTTATTTATGTTATCTCAAAATGTATTGGCCACAATTTTTTCACCAAATTCAATAACAATAACATATGATGGGAAATTTATTCCTTTAACCAGTTTTTCCCTCCCAATTTTATCTTTATATTTGGAATTACTTGGTTACGATTTGCAATTTAGTCTGGATACCAATAATACCCTCTGCGCAAGTTTAGTATTAAATCGTAAACATACATCACCTATCTGGAAAGAATTTAATTTAAGTTCACAAATTGAACTAGCTAACGCTCCTATATCTACACAAGCATCACAAGAAACACCAAAAGAACCTGAACAAAAGAAAACAAGTTATAAAATTTTATTAGCTGAAGATTATAAACACTCACAAATTATTGTTACAAGATTACTTAAGAAAAATGGTTATGAAGATGTTGCCACAGCAGAAAATGGACAAGAAGCAATTGATGCAGCAAAATCACAAAAATTTGATTTAATTTTAATGGATATGCAAATGCCAGTCAAAAGTGGTTTTGAAGCTATCCAAGAAATAAGAACTTTAGATGAATATAAAAATACACCAATTATTGCTCTTACTGCTTTTGCAATGAAAGGGGATAAAGAAAAATGTATTGAAGCAGGAGCAACAGATTATATACCAAAACCTATTGATAGTAAAGAACTACTCGATAAAATAAGCACATATTTATCATAATTCATAAGGATTTAGTAAGCTATGATTTCAGAATACCCACGTGTAAGATTTGCGCCAAGTCCAACTGGTTATCTCCATGTTGGTGGGCTAAGAACAGCTTTATACAATTTTTTATTTGCAAGAAAAAATAACGGTAAATTCATATTAAGAATTGAAGATACTGATAGAACTAGATATGTAGAAGGGGCAGTTGAAAATCTTATAAACACACTTAAATGGTGTAATGTAGAATATGATGAAGGTCCTGATAAAGGTGGAGACTATGGTCCATATATTCAATCTCAAAGGCTCGAAATTTATCAAAAATATGCCAAAGAATTAATTGAAAATGGTAAAGCTTATTATTGTTTCTGTACACCTGAAAGATTAGACGAACTCAGAAAAGAACAAGAAGCTCAAAATTTAAGCCACAGAATGTATGATAAACATTGTTTACACTTAAGTTCTGAAGAAATCAAACAAAAATTGGAAAATAACACTCCTTATGTTATCCGATTAAATGTAGAACACGGCCATAAAATCAAATTTAATGATATTATTCGTGGTGAAGTTGAATTTGATACTTCAACAGTTGATGACCAAGTTTTAATAAAAAGTGATGGTTATCCTACATATCATATGGCTTGTGTTGTTGATGACCATTTGATGAAAATCACTCATGTTATCAGAGGCGAAGAATGGTTACCCTCAACTCCTAAACATGTTTTGCTATACAATTACTTCGGTTGGGAAATTCCAGAATTTGCTCATCTTCCATTACTATTAAATCCAGATAAATCTAAATTAAGTAAACGTCAAGGCGATGTTGCTGTTGAAGATTATAGAGCTAAAGGTTACTTAAAAGAAGCCTTATTAAATTTCATTGTCCTATTAGGCTGGAACAATGGTGATGATAGAGAATTTTACTATTTGAATGAAATGATAGAACTTTTCGATTTAAATCGAGTTAATAAATCAGGTGCTGTATTTAATATTGAAAAACTGAATTGGTTAAATGCTGAACATTTACGTAAAAAACCTAAATCAGAATTATTAGAACTTTTGAAAATTGAAATTCAAAATTCCGAATATAAAAATTTAAATTTGAGCGATAATTATCTTGGCGCAATAATTGATAGTATGTTAGAAAGAGTTAGTTTTGTTCACGAATTTATAACTAAATGTAAATATTTTTATGAAGATCCTAAAGAATTTGATATGGATGTTGCAAAAAAAAGATGGAATGAACTTTCTGTTAATTTCTTGAAACTATTCTTGGAAAAATTAGAACAAAATCCATCTATAATTACTAAAGAAGATTTTGATAAATTTATGCACGATTTATGTTCTGAAATGAATATACCTATTGGTAAAGTTATTCATGCTTTAAGATTGGCTGTATCAGGAATAGGTACCGGCCCAGGTATGTTCGATATTCTTGCAATAATTGGACGTGATAAAGTTATTAAAAGAATAAAATACGCATTGCAAAAACTCGGTATACCGAATGCCTAAAGAAATTTTGATATTAGGTGAATATTCTACTGGAAAAACTTCATTTATTAATATGCTTCTAGGGGCACATATTGTGCCCTATCATAATAATGAAAAACACATCCCCATTACAAAAATTCACGGAAGTGGGGACTTTGGTCTATTTTTGCGTAAATCAGGACTAAAATATCCTATTAGTGATTTATCAGAAGTTCCAGATAATTGGAATAAATATGATTTTCTTGAAATATGTATTCCAGAACATCCATTATTAAAATCCGGTCTTGTAATTTGGGATACAGAAGGTATAAACACAACCTTTGAACAACACAAAACACATATCGAAAATTTTTTTGCTAATCGCCCGCTTATTTACATGGAAGCGATCTATTACTTTACTCACGGTGTTTTGAGCAATATAGCTATTGATTTCTTAAAAAAGTGGAAAGATAAATGGCATAATTTAGAAATTATAATAAATTTAATTGGCGACTACACTTTAGAAGAAGCTAAAAATACTGAAACCTTTATGTACAAAACAGTACGCTCTGAGATTGGTCCACTTCCTGTCGTGCTTTTAGCTTTATCAAGTGTTTATACAATGTTTTGTAGTAATAACGAACCTATTGATAAATATTTAAACACTTACGATTGGTTAAAAAATTGGCAAAATAGAACCGCAAATATTTCCGAAATATCTTCCAATAGCGATTCTAATGTTCTTGGTTTGCATATAATTGAAATGATTAGGGATAATCTCCCAACAATAGATGATGCTATCAATAAAGTTAAAAAACTTTCTGACCAAGAATTAGAAATTTATGCAAAAGAAGGTGAAACTTATGCAGCATACGAATTAGGGCTTAGAGCAAAATATAATAAAAATTATACCTTAGCAGAGAAATACTTTGCTATATCAGGTGCTAATGGCTATTATGATGCTATAAATCAATTTATTGATTTATATTATAACATAACTAAGAAAGTAAAGGAATATCAATTATCCTTATCTCTTGCTCAGAAAGCAAAAGAATTAAATATTAAAGGAGCTGATGAATTATACCAAAGTATATATGATGAATCTATAGGAATAGATCCATCAGAAAATATTAAATTAAAAGAATTAAAGAGAAATGTTGCAAAAGGGAATATTAACGCATTACGAGAACTTATCTTTTTTTATAACAACCAAATAAAAAAAGTCATTGAAGTATATAGTGCTTATAAAAATAAAACAGAAAATGAAATAATAACTTATCAAAAAAAAATTTCTGAGCTTGAAAATAAAATCAAAAAATTATTGAATTCTACTAGTTCAACCACAGCAAAAACATTATCACCTCCTACTACGGACCAAGCAGCTCCTTCATCAAAAGACGAAAAAAGCATTCAACAGCCCACAGATGCAAAACAAAATGAATTGAAAATTGATATTTCAAATAATTATACTGAATTTTGTAACTTGAAAATGGTTTACGTTAAAGGTGGCAAATTTAAAATGGGAAGTGATTTCCAAGAAAATGAAAAACCTATTCACCCTGTGTTCTTAAACTCTTTCTTTATTAGTCAATTCCCAATAACTTTTGATCTCTATGATTTATATTGTGAAGATACCGGTATTCAAAAACCTAATGATAACGGTTGGGGAAGAAATAACATGCCGGTTATTAATGTAAGTTGGGAAGAAGCTACAAAATTTTGCGAATGGCTGTCCTATAAATCAGGTAAAATATATCGTCTTCCAACAGAAGCAGAATGGGAATATGCAGCTCGTGGTGGAAGATATTCTAATAATTACCTCTTTAGTGGCAGCAATAATTTAGATGAAGTGGCTTGGCATAGTACTAACTCTGGTGGTAAAACTCATCCTGTTGGGCTTAAAAAACCTAATGAATTAGGAATCTATGATATGAGCGGCAACGTTAGCGAATGGTGCTTTGATTGGTACGAAGAAGATTTTTACAAAAATTCACCATTAGAAAATCCCTTAGGGCCAGAAAATGGTATTACAAAAGCTTACAGAGGTGGCAACTGGGGAAATAATGATGATTTCTGCCGCGTTACCACCCGTGGTTCATTCCTTCCTACTGGTCAATTCAAAGATATTGGCTTTAGAGTAGTGTCAATTATCAAATAGCTATCAATAAATTATCTATCAACCTTGTTTTCCCTATTCTACAAGCAATTAAAATATAATATTCTTGACCCTTTTCTAATAATTCAACTTTCTTAAAATTCTTCTTGTTTACTATAGCAATATAATCTAAATTTGAGCTATTTACAGAATTGATAATCTTTTCCATTTCTTCAATTATACTTTTAACTTCCAAAACTCCACTTTTAATCATCTGCTCAGCTTTTTTAAGTGATATATATAAAACAAGGGCCTCTTTCCTTTCACTTTCACTCAAATAAATATTACGCGAACTTTTAGCCAATCCATCTTCTTCTCTTATAATTGGCGAAACAATTATATCAATATCAAATTTTAAATCTTCAACCATCCTTTGAATAATGTATGCTTGTTGTGCATCTTTCTGACCAAAAACAGCAACATCAGGTTTTACACAATTGAATAACATTGAAACAACAGTGACAACACCCCTAAAATGTGTTGGCCTAAATTCTCCTTCCAAAATTTTTGATGCTTCTATATTGTCTACAAATGTCTGAAAATTCTCACCATACATTTCTTTACTATCAGGATAAAAAATTACATCTACTTCCTCTGCTTCTAACAATTTATAATCTCTTTGAAAATTTCGTGGATATTGATTAAAATCTTCATTCGGTGCAAATTGCGTTGGATTAACAAAAATCGATACAACTACAACATCACAAACTTCTTTCGCTTTTTTAACCAAAGATAAATGCCCATCGTGCAAATAACCCATTGTTGGCACAAAACCTATTTTCTTCCCATTCATTTTAATTTGATTAGAAAAATTGTGCATCTCATTAACAGTTTTGATAACTTGTATATTCCCCATTTTCTAAACCCTTATTTTATAACATTTGCGTACATATAAAAACTAACTACATTTTGATACTTATTATTTGATAATATATGAACAGCTTTTTTAATTTTTCCGAGAAATCCTTTTGTATCCAACTTAATCTTAACTCTTTCTTCTTCACCAAATTTTAATTCCTTCTTTTTAAAATCTACAACTGTACAACCACATGAAGGATATATATTTTTTATTATCAGTGTCCTTTTACCTGTATTTTTAATTTTTAATTCATAATCTATAATCTTCCCTTCTTTTACATCACCAAAATCTTTCTCATACTCCGAAAGCTCCAATCTAGGGATTGAATCATTTTCCACATCTGGATCAATCACTGTAACACTTAGTGTCAGTTTCAATTCTTTTTCTACAGCGTCATTGCTAAAAATCCAAATATTTTTTTTCTGATAACCTTCTGCTCCAGCTGTATTATATTTCACTGTTAAAACTGCCTCCCCACCAGATGGAATTGTACTTTTATCCAATTCAACATCTGTACAACCACAACTTGCTTTAATATCCTCAATTTCTAAATCTTCAGTACCAATATTATACAATTTTATTTTACAACTTAATATTTCTCCCTGTTTAACCTTTCCAAAATTATAGTCATAGTTCTCAACTTTTAATCTCGGTCCCATAACAATTTGAGAATACAAATTAATATAAAAAAATAAACACGATAACATCGAATATGAAATAATTTTATTTAACATAAATTTCCCTTATTCATATTTATAAAATTTATTATTGGCTCGGACAGTATAAGCATAAATCATCTTTTCTTACCTAAACCCTTAAATCCTTTCAAATAAAAAGGTTCAACATTAGCCAAGTCAGCCGGTCCACAATTTTCAAAATTATCTATAAGATAAAATCCCAAATAATTTGCATTCGGCGAAAAATAATGATTATAAATAGGTAACTTATCTTTAATTTTTCCAAAATATAAAACATTATCTTCTAACTTGAATTCAAGCTTTTTTATAGTTGTTGTTTGTGTGATAACTTCATACTTACCCTGCCCCAAAATCCTATATGAAGCATAATAATATTCTTCATTATCAGCCTGGTTGACAATACATATAATATTATCTATCGGTAGTTTATAAGAAAGCTCATAGGCCATTACATCATAAGTATTTAAGACATATAAATTTACATTTAATCCGGTAGCAATTCCTTTCAATGCAGACATTCCTATTCTCAATCCAGTAAATGACCCCGGCCCATTCGAATAAACCAAGGATTTAACATCTTTTATACCCATATTTAATAATTTAAGTGAACTCTCGATTATCTCGAATAGCTTTTCGGAATGAATATTTTTGATAAAAAGATTATTAAGAATGTACTTATTTTTGTCAAATACTACAGCAACCGAACATATATCATTGCTTGTATCAACAGCTAAAATTGGAATTTGTTTACCAATATTACTCATATCTAACTATGTAGTTCCTTGAATTGTTATCGTTATATTCAATATTTATTTCCCACGCATCACTTGGAATGACTTCATTAAATAACTCTGCCCATTCAATTAATGTAATTGAATTATCTTGCGATATATATTCTTCAAAACCTAAATCATATAATTCTTCTATTTCATTAATACGGTAAAAATCGAAATGATTAATTTTTATTTTACCTTCGTATTCATTAACAATTGCAAAAGTTGGGCTTGTAGCTTCAGTTGTACTATTTAATTGTATTAATTCTTTTACAAATGTTGTCTTCCCAGCTCCCAAATTTCCATTTAATTTAATAACAATTGAATTATTATTTTTTAATCTATTTAATACTCTTTCATAAACAAAATTTAAAACAATATTAATCTTACTAAGCTCAACCTTATTAAATATTTCAGTGTTCATCAAAAATTCTTATTATTTGTTCAATAATCTTAGGATTATATTTATTAGTCTCTTTGGAACACTTTTTTAGATATTCTACAAATTGGGAAATTTTTAAAATATGTGGCATTTTAGTTTGATTAATATCTCCACTATTACGTATGAAATTTTTATAATCATCCAACTTTCTCTCATCAAAATATAGACCTGGGAATTCTATGTCATAATTATTAACTAATTTAATAATCTGTGCACCAACAGGGAAATTACCTGGATATACTTTAAATTTTTCTGGAAAACCAGTTCCATCCAAATTTTTATATTGATATTTTAAAATCTCTCCAACAGATTCCAAATTCGGAATTTGTGAAATCATTTCTGCAAATTCATAATTAGAATTTAAAAAGTCTTTGTCTTGATAAATTTCAGTTAATTTTAAATCTTTTTTCTGATTTGCATAAATAGAGCAATGAGAAAGTAATAAAGCTATTTTTGTAGCCCATTTATGATGTTCTACAATATCCAATTTAGAAATTATAAAACTACCTAAATTATAAACACGCTTTGAGTGCTCTTTCAATTGAGCATTTGCACTTGTTAAATATGTATTAAACAATTGAACAACTTTGAAAAATGTTTCATTATAAATTTCATCTAACTTTTTGTTCTTAATCCTAAGTTCAGCATAGGCAGAATCTAATTCCTTTGTCTTCTTCTCAAGTTCTTTGAAAAGGAAATCATTATATTCCTTTAAGTTATAAGTTTTTAGACTTTCATTAACTACATCTTTAAGATTTAATTCAATCCAAGGTTTCGAAATATATTTAGATATATTAGCCCGATTTACACTCTCTACTGTATCATTCAAATCAGAAAAACCTGTAATTAATATTCTTTGAGTATTTGGATTTAACTCTTTTACAATTGATAATACTTCATAACCATACATATCAGGCATTCTCTGGTCAGAAAGTACAACTGCAAAGGGACCATTTTCAATTACATAATCTTTTACTTTTGTTGCATCTTGAAGTGTATGCACCTCAAGATCTGTTTTTCGAAAGATTGCCTTAAATGCTATTAGCAAACTTTCTTCATCATCAACATATAATATCTTCTTATTTTCTGGAAAATTTAAATGCATAACAAACTCTTTTTTATATTACCTAATATATATATACTTCCCAAAAATACCATAACATCTTTATTCTTTTTTGCTTCTATAAAATTTTTTATTTTTTGTTCTGGATTATTTATAACTTCATATTTATCATCACCAAAATACTTTAAAAAATTTTCTTTTTTTTCTGAACGATCATATTGTATATCAGTAAAGAAAATTTTATCAAAAAATGGATGCAAAATATTCAACATTTCCTTATAATCTTTATCTTTCATTGCACCAAAAATTAAATATTTTTTATCATAATTTATAATAATTCTCTTAAAACTTTCTATAAAAGCATTTACACCATTAGGATTATGTGCAGCATCAAAAATTACATCTGGTACTCTATGATAAAATTCAAATCTTCCCGAAAAATTAGTGTTTTTATAAATATTTGAAATACCTTTTCTTATTTTTTCCACTGATATTTGATTGTATAATTTGTTTATAACCAAAGTAGCCAATGCAGAATTATAAATTTGATAACTAGGCAAATCATTAATTTCAAATTTTTCATTTAAGTAAACAAAATAATCGTCAAAAAATTGCACATAATCTGTTAATTTGAATACCGGCGCTGAAAGTTCTTTTGCTTTATCATTTATTACTTCAAAAGCTTCAGCATACATATTACCACAAAATACCGGAACATTTTTCTTGACAATACCAGCTTTTTCAAAAGCTATTTTTTCAATTGTATCACCTAAAAACTCTTGATGATCATAATCAATATTTGTAATCACAGAAGCCATTGGATTTATTATATTTGTAGAATCTAATCTACCACCTAAACCAGTTTCAATAACTGCTATATCAACTTTTTCATCTGCAAAATACTTAAAAGCTAATAGCGTTGTTGCTTCAAAAAAAGTAAATTTATTTTCATAAATATAGTCATAATGATTATTTAAAAAATCTTCAATATATTCATCATAAATTTCCAGTCCATTAATTTTAATTCTCTCATTAAACCTAATCAAATGTGGTGATGTATACAATCCAACTTTCAAACCATATTCTTGCAAAATACTTGCAATAAACGACGAAGTACTCCCTTTCCCATTTGTTCCAGCTACGTGAATGGTTCTGTAATTATTTTGTGGATTTCCAAAATATTCACTAAGTTTTTTTGTATTCTCTAAACCTAGTTTAATACCAATTTTTTCTAGGTTATATAGCTTTTCAATATTCATTGGATTTATTTTATAATATTTAAATTTAATAACAAAAATATTAATATTCCAATCAAAATTCTATAAACTATAAAAATTAAAGTAGTTTTTGTTTTCAAATATTTAATTAAAAAATCTATTGCTAAATAACCACTTATAAAAGAAACTACTGTAGCAACTGTAACATTTAATAAGCCACTATGTATAATATAAGGTAAGCTTTCCTTTAATTCTAATAAACCCGATGCAAAAACCGCTGGAATACTTAAAAGAAACGAAAATCTTGCTGCTACATCTCTTCTAATATTTAAAAATAGTCCTGCAGTTATTGTTGATCCAGATCTTGAAACACCGGGAATTAAAGCAAAACTCTGGGCAATTCCTATAATTAGAGCGTCTTTCCAATTCAAATTTTTTGTTTCTCTATTATTTTTAGTAAATTTCTCGGCTATAAACATAATAATTGCTACAACAATTAACATTGTTGCTATAACAAACAAATTTTTTGTAAGATGTCCTTCAATAATTTTTTTAAATCCTAACCCCAAAACGACAATAGGAATTGTACCTAATATAATCATCCATCCCATTTGTGAATTTTCAGATTGTTTACTTATTTCTTTCCTATTAAAAAAATTATCATTAAAAAAATCTTTAACTATAACAATCAAATCTTTGTAAAAATAAACTAAAATTGATAACATTGTCCCCAACTGAATTACAGCGATAAATTGTGTCCATCGTTCTGGATTATTCAAATCTATTTGATTTAATAGCTTACCTACTATTGTTAGATGCCCTGTACTACTTATAGGTAAAAATTCTGATATACCTTGAACCAGACCTAAAATTATTGCTTGAATAATATTCTCATTTGCCACAATTACCTCACTTTTGTTTTAAAACCAAAATTAATTTCAAGTGTGTATGAATTTAAGTTAATATTATAATTATCCTTATCTTTAAGATTACCAGGGAAAAGAATGTATAATTTTGGTGAAATGTTTAATGCAAAACTATCTTGTTCCTCCGTGAAAATGTTTCCTAATAATACAAAACCTGGTCCCCATTTACTATATGAATTATATTTATTGGAAATATAATAATCTTTACTACTTAACTTATAATTAGCATATGTAAAACCTAATCCATAATAAATATTATCATTATATTTTTTTTCAATAAAAATTATTGGCATAAGTGTGGAAAGAGATATTTCATAATTTGGTATAAATTGATTTGACTTATTCACTGAAAAATAATTATATGTAGTTATCAAACCGATATTATAATTTTCGTCATAATTTTGATGGTATTCCAGACCGACAGTAAAAGAAGAAATTAATTTACTATTATCAAAATTAAAGCGGTTTATATAGTCTCTAATTCCAGTTCTCAATCCATAATTCAAGCCTGCACTTACAATTATAAAATCTTGTGAAAATAAAAAGGAATTTATTAAAACAAAAAACAATATTGCCTTTAAAAGTAATTTATTCATATTTTTAGTATGTCTTTTAGTTTCTTATCTTTATGGTTATAATGGAAGTTTATATAGAAAACTATCCCTAAAATCAATTGAATTATATAACCAACCATATGCATAACAAATGAATATGTTAAAGACACTAATAAACTTAGACCAATAATGTTATTTAATACAATATTTGTCATAATATGAAACGAACCCACTCCCCCAGGTGTTGGAATAAACACTCCAATTGCTCCTATACTCATAATTGCGTATGCCTGAGAATAGGAAATATAAAAAATGTTGATGGTAAAAAATCCTAAATATGCATTAAAACCATAAATTAACATTAATACTATGCTGTAAAAAAGAATAACAAAGAATTCCTTCCAACTATTAATTGATGCAAACCCTATAAGTATTTTATTTATAATTGTTTTTATTTTTTCTCTAGTACTTTCATTTTTAATAAAATTAAGTATAGAAAAAAGTTTTTCCTTTAGCTTCTCATATTTTTGCAATTGATAAACAAACAAAATAAAAATAATCAATAACAATAGGATAATATATAAACTATATTTTAAAGAAGGAATTTGAGTATAAATTTTTTCACCAAGAATAATAAGTGATATAAGTATTGAAATAATAAAAATTATCATATCGAATACTCTTTCTAAAATAACTGAACCAATTATTACAGATTTAGAAAGTTTTTCGTCCATACCAAGCACAAAACTTCTTGTTACTTCTCCACTTCTAGGAATTACACAATTAAATGCATAACCAATTAATAAACTCTTAAACGCATTCAAAGTTGAGATATTTTTTTGTTTTTGTAAAATTATTTTCCAGCGGTAGGCTCTTATCCAATGCGAAAATATTGTAGAAATAACCAATAAAATTAAATAAAAATAAGATGTTGATTTTAGTTTTTCATAAAATTCTGCAAAATTTAAACCTTTAAATGCCAAGTATAACAAAAGTAAAGAAAGCAAAAATGGTAATGTATATTTTAAGAGAATTTTAATTCTATCGTAAATCAACAACTTTTATTCCTTCTGAAATCTCAAAATTAAATAAATTATCAGACAATGATGAATTTAATTTAACATTCGAAAATTTGATGATATATGGATTATTGTTTTTATCAATAAAATTGATTTTTTCAATTGTTCCATTTTTTAACCAAATAGTAGCATCTTTATAGTACTTATTTTTATCATTTTTGACTGAAAAAGTATGTTCTTCAATTTTGGTAATTTGTGCCCTTTCTTTAATATCTTTGAAAAATTCTCCAATATTAAATTGTATAGCTTTATTATCAAAATTGTCAATAACCACTTTGCTTTTTTTCTTATCAAAATTCCAAAATGTTTCGCCATCTGTTACTAAAATCAAATTACCAAATTCATAACGATATTTGTTATTTTTTTTGTAAAAAAAATTTCCTTCCATAGTTTTATTGGAAACAATTATTACATTTGCTGAAATATCTTTTGCACTAACAAATTTGTTTATTACATTCATTAATTCATTATTATCTTGCGCAAATAAAAAAGTTGATAATAAAAGAAAAAAATTCAATAATTTCATTTTTATAATCCATAATTTCTTAATAAAATATCTAATTCATCTACATTTTTAACAAGTGGGACTCTTCCCCTGCCCCCTTCTGCATTTCCAATAATACCAGTCGATTCCAATTGATCCATTATTCTTGCTGCTCGGGAATATCCAAGTTTTAATTTCCTTTGTAGAAATGATGTTGAAGCTTGTTGTGTTTCCACAATAATTTTAGCAGCTTCTTCAAACATAGGATCTAAATCGTCAATTAAATTTGCAATATCATCAGCTCTTTCTTCTTCAATTTTAGGTAAATAATATTTCTTTGAAAATCCTTTCTGTGATGATATAAAGTTTATAATATTTTCAATTTCTTCTGTTGAAATAAATGCATTTTGCAATCTTATTGGTTTTGGTGTACCACCTGGCAAGTATAACAAATCCCCCTTTCCTATTAATTGTTCAGCTCCGCCCATATCAAGAATAGTTCTAGAATCTATTTTTGAAGCAACTTGATAAGACAATCTTGCACTAAAGTTAGCTTTTATCAAACCAGTTATAACATTAACTGAAGGTCTTTGGGTGGCTATTACTAAATGAATCCCAACCGCCCTAGCAAGCTGAGCAATACGTGTTATTGGTTCTTCAACTTCTTTTCCTGATGTTATCATTAAATCAGCCAATTCATCTATGATTACAACAATATATGGTAAAAAATGATGATCATAATCTTTTTTTGCTGCATATTTTGGATTTGAAAGAATTTTTTTATTATAATCTTCTATATTTCTTGCACCAACATTCGATAATTTATCATATCTAATATCCATTTCAATCGTTAATGCTTTCAATAGCTTGACAGCTTTTTTGGCATCGATTACAATATCTTGGTCAATATCTGGTGCTACTGCAAGAAAATGGTGTGATAATGCTTTATACGGCGACATTTCAACTTTTTTCGGATCTACAATCGCTAATTTTAATTCTTTTGGATGTTTAGCATACAACAAACTGGTTATAATCATATTCATACCAACACTCTTTCCTGAACCGGTTGTTCCAGCTATCAATAAGTGTGGTATTTTTGCTAAATCATCTATATATATATCACCATTAATATTTTTACCTAAAACAATCGGTAATTTATAATCTTTATATTTTGGTTCAAGTAATTCTTTCATTACTTCTTTTGCATAAATTGTTTTAGGTTTTGCATTTGGAATTTCAACACCAATAGCGCTTTTCCCTGGTATTGGTGCAATAATTCTTATTCCTTTTGCCGCCAATGCTAAAGCAATGTCATTTTCTAAGCCTAAAATTTTACTAATCTTAACCCCTTCATCGGGGATAATTTCATACATTGAAATTACAGGACCTGGTTTTGGATAAATTTTACAACTTATTCCAAATTTCAATAATTTAGATTTTAATAATTCTGCATTTCTTTCTAATTCTTCTCTTGTGGTAACTTCCTGATTTGCTGGTGGATTAGCTAATAAATTTAAATTCGGTTTTGTATAATTAATTTCTTCTTCCCATTGTTCAGGCAATTTACCATTTCTATTAACATTCATACTATAGTTTTCATCAAATTCAGATGATAACGTTAAATTCTTATTTATTGTATTATTCTCAAAAGCTTCATCATCGACTTCTTCGTAAGAATCATCTATTTTATCATCTATAAACTCTTTATCTACCAATTCGGAATTATCATTTTCAGAATTTGTTTCAGTTAATAACGATAAGTCCTCATCTAGATTTTCAAATACTTCATTATCATTTTGTGTATTTATTGTATTGAAGTTTAAATTACCGTCAATATCTATAGTTTCATCAATTTTATCAACTTGTTCCAATAAAGGTTTATCAGAAATTTTTAAACTTGATTGATGTGTTTTATTTAAATTTTTATCAATACTGAAACTATTAACACTTTGGCCATCACCAATAATTATTGTTTCAGAAGGTTTATTGTTAGCTTCCTGTTCTGTTTTTGAGTTATCCATTTCCTCATCATCTTCAAATATTATGCTTACTTTTCCATCATCAAATTTTTCATCAGGAATTTTTGTTATACTTTCTACTTCAACTTCTTCTTCGTCTTCAAAAGGTAATTTAAGTTTTTTTTCTTCTAATATTTCAAGTGGCTTTTGAGTTTGTGTGTGTGCTACTTGTGGTTTAGGTACTGCTTTTATTTTTTCAATTTTTTCTTGAAGTTTCTCTTCTGGAGATACTTCCTTAACTTCAACTGGTTCAATCTTCACAAATAAATTTTTAATGCTTTCAAATAATTGCTTAAATATTCTTACTAAAAACTTGAATTTAACATCAAATGCAATTATTAATATTATTATAAAAACAGTAATTAAGATTATCAAACTACCTGCAAATCCTATATATATTTTTGCTAATTCGCCTAAAAATTCTCCTATATTTCCGTATAAATATTTGCTAGTTAAAACGTCAAATTTGGAATGAATTAAGCCAAAAAATGTTGAAAAAATTATACTAAAAATTAAAAAAACATTTGAAAAATAGATTGCTGTTTTTAGCTCTTTATTTTGATAAATATAAAATGCAAATGTAAAAATTACCGCTGGTATACTTAAACTCCATATACCAAAAATATAATTTATGAGAAAATAAGAAATATAAGCACCAAATATCCCCAACCAATTAGAAATTTCATTAATTCTCTTTTGTGTTTCTGGAGTATTGTATGCAATATTAGAAATTTCTTTTGTATCATTAATTAAATTACTGTTATCCGAAGAAGAATAAGTTAATAAACTTAGCAAAATTATCAATCCAATAACGAACAATAAAATTGAAATAATTTTCTTTTTCTTTTCCAGAGATATTACAAAATAATCTGTACTCATACTTGATTTGCACTATTTTTCTTAATTTTTTTTACAAATTTAGACATTTCAATTATTATACCATTTATAATTTCATCAGGTACACCGTCATAATGAAGAGATTTAAATCTCATATCACATTGATCATTAACATAATCTATAACAACAAATTTGCCTGTTTTGCAAAATGCTATTTCGGTTGAGAAAAAATCCATTTTTGTTATTTGAGCAATTTTTTTTGTAATTTTAAAAAGATCTTGTAACTTGTATTTTTTTATCTCATCATCATTTAAAATTGTATAAATATGCGTTAAATCATCCCACCACGTAATAAAAGGTTTATTAAAAGCATAAATTGCTCTAAACCAAGCTCTTTTGTTGTCAATATAAAGTGGAATTATTTTTTCTTGAAGCAAATATTTATCATCTTTGAAAGTTTTTCTCTCTTCTAAAATATGTTGTAATTCTTCTGCACCTGTAACCACTCCCATTCCACCACCAGTAGTATTTGCTGGTTTAATTACAAAAGGTCTTCCCAACCTTGCTAAACTATCTATTGAAATATAAATATCATTATTATGATTATAAGGCGGTAATATTATTGTATAAGGTGTATTGATATTTGCACTAATTAATTCTAGGTGCATTGTTGCTTTATCGTTAGAAAACTTTACTTGGTCATAAGGATTTATAACATATATTCCTTTATGATATGTTAATGATGCTAATTCAGCAAAATTCTCATCTGCATCACTTGCACGATCTAAATAGCAATAAAAAAATAGTTCATTATTTTTTACCCGCTCTGTAACTTCTTTAATATTGTATTCCCTAATTACAAATGTCTTTAAATTATTCTTTTGGAAATACTCTTCTATTTTTTTTACAAAATCTTCATCATATTCCCAAACCCATGATATGGCTAAATCATAAATTTCTTTCATAATTTGAAATCTGTAATTAAATTCTTAACTTTAAAAAATATAATTTTTTTATTTTTTCAATATAAATAAAATTATAATTTTTTTATAATCTTATTGTATAAATATAGCTAGGGAATTTTATGGAAAGATTAAAATTTATCATTATAATAGCTATTGCTTTTATATTACACGGTTGTATTCCCCCACAAGAAAATAACAACGAAAATCTTGGTACTTTATCTTATGACAGACTTATCAAAAGATTAGAAGTTAACAGAATGCGTATTAAGCATTTTATAGCTGATGGAAATATTAGCATAAAATCTGATAATTTTGACCAATCAACTAATTTCAGAATAATGATTAGTAGAAATGATTCGCTTTTTATGAATATTTTTGGGCCATTTAATTTAGAAGTGGCTCAAATTCTTGTTTATAAAAATGATTTGAAATTTTATGAAGCATTAAATAATAAACTATATATAACAACTACGACTAACGAAAATATAAAAAATGCATTCAAAATAAATTTTGATTTTGCTAAAATAAAAGAAATTTTTCAAGGAACTGTTAATATTTACAACAATATTAACAAAAAAGTTGAGGTTTTTAATGTTATAGATGATTACTATTTCTTTAAATTTATTAATAACGATTCCACTACATATGAAACTTATAAAATACGAATAGCTAATTTATCAATTTTTAACTATCAAATTATAGATAGAAAAACAAATAAATTGCTGTACAATGCAAATTATGATAATTTTGAAATAATAAATGGCACGCCAATTGCTAAGTTTATAAATATTGAAGATTTTATTAATAATCAAAAAATTTCAATTAAATATAAAAAAGTTGATATAAACAAAGGTAAATTTATAATTGATTTTGATATACCTGATGATGTGGAAATAATTAGACTATGAAAAACAACATATTAACATATATTTTAGCTATAATTTTATTTTTAAATTTTAATTCGTTTGCCAATAGAGACAAAATAAATCAGAAGAAAAAGGAATTAATTGAAATTAAAAACGAAATTAAAGAAATTCAAAGGAAAATTACCGAGTTTAACAAGATTGAGAAGAAATCCATAAACGATATAGAAAATTATAACAAACAAACAGAAGCTCTTCATAACTTAATTGTAAAACTCAGAAATGAAGAAAAATTTAAAGAAGGTCAAATTGCAGCAATCGAAATTTCTATTGCTGAAACAGAAAAATCTATAAAAGAACTAAAATCTAATTATGCAAATTATATTAAATGGTTATACAAAAAAGGAAAAAATATTGATTTAATTCTTCTTTTTAACTCTAAATCGATAAATAATACTATTTTACGATATAAATATTTAAACAAAATTTCTGAGCAAAAGAAAAAAGATTTAATTAAACTTTCGGAACAATTAGAACAATTAAAGTTACTTAAGGCTCAGCTTGTTGATGAAAAAGAGGCAAAAAGAGAAATAACAAGATACAAAGAAGAAGAAGAAAGAAGATTAAAAAAAGAGCTCGAAAATAAACAAAAATATTTAAAAGAACTTAGAAAAGATAAAAAGAATTTAATCGCTGAATTAAAATTAAAAGAGAAAGCACATTTACAAATTCAAAATATCATAAACTCAATTCCAGATGATGATTACAAGACAATTAAACCTAAAAATAATACCGATAATAATATAGTATCATCACAGAAGAATAGGAATTCGAACAAAAAGAATACAATACCAGAAACGCAAAATTTTTCTCAAACTTCAACTAATGTAAATTTTATCTCACCAGTAAAAGGCTCAATTATCAGACCTTTTGGAAATGTTTATAATGATAAATTAAATACTACAACTGTTAACTATGGTGTTGATATTAGAGTTAATGGAAATGCAAACGTTGTTGCTGCAGCTGATGGTAAAATTTCTAGAGTTGAGTTTATCCCCGGCTATGGAAATGTCGTAATTATAGCTCACGAAAATAATACACGTACCGTTTATGGTCATTTATCAAATATTAGCATTGTTGAAGGACAATATGTAAAAGCTGGCCAAAAATTAGGTCTTGTGGAAGAGAGTCTTGAAGGATATATTTTCCATTTTGAAATATGGAAACAAAAAAATTGTATAAATCCAGCCCACTATATAGCTCAAAGGTGATCTATGAATATTGGTATTACTTGCTATCCTACTTATGGTGGAAGTGGTGTTTTAGCTACTGAGTTAGGGAAAAATCTTAGTTTCAATGGTCATAAAATTCATTTTATAAGTTATTCCAAACCAAATAGGTTAGATAAATTTTATCCTAATATATATTTTCACGAAGCTAATCCATCAACTTATCCTTTATTTGATTTTCCATTATATTCTTTGGCGCTTGCTAGTAAAATTTTAGAAATTTATAAATATGAAAATCTGCAAATTTTTCATGCTCATTATGCTATTCCTCACTCAATAAGTGCCTATTTGAGTAAACAAATATTAAAGAAAGAGAATAAGCGTATTAATGTTATCACTACTCTGCACGGAACTGATATTACTTTAGTCGGTCTTGAGCCAGCTTTTAAGCCATTAATTAAATTTTCTATTGAAGAAAGTTGTGGTGTAACCGCTGTTTCAAATTTTTTAAAGAATGAAACTATAAAGAATTATAATGTTGATAAAAATATAAAAGTTATTTATAATTTTGTAAACACAAACGAATTTTCACCTAAAAAACGAAATAATTCGCTTCGTAGCCAATTTGCATCTGAAAATGAAAAAATAATTTGTCATATTTCCAATTTCCGACCAGTTAAAAGAGCAACAGATATTATTGAAATTTTTTCACTTGTTCAAAAGAAAATTCCATCAAAATTATTACTTGTAGGAGATGGTCCTGACTATTCAAAATGTGAAACTTTGGCAAGATCATTAAATATTTCGGATAAAGTTATTTTCTTAGGTAAGCAAAATTCTGTTTCGGAATTATTGGCCATTTCAGATTTATTTTTATTAACATCATCCACAGAAAGTTTTGGCCTTTCTGCATTGGAAGCAATGGCTTGTGGTGTTCCTGTTGTTTGTACAAATGTTGGTGGATTACCTGAAGTTGTGAAACATAAAATTAATGGTTTGTTAGTAAATGTAGGTGATATTTTACAGTTCAGCTCAGCTGTTGAGGAAATTTTAACAAATACTAATCTTTATAAAACAATGTCACAAAATTCTCTTGATATAGTAAATGAAAATTTCAGAAGCGATATTATAACAAAGCAATACGAAGATTTTTATATGGAAATAATCGATTCTCAAAATGATTGCAATTAATAAATTTAATTTTTTTATTTTTGGTACTGGAAGACTGGCTCATTCCTTTGTTTATTCACTTCAAAACGCTGGCTTTTATATAAGTGGAGTTTATGATAGGAATTTAAATAATGCAAAAGAATTTGCAGAAAAATTTAATATAAAATTTTATACATCAGATTTGTATAATATTGTAGTTCCAAAGAATTCGTTGATCTTTTTAGCAATTTCAGATAGTAGTCTCGTAGATTTTAGTATAATAATTAAAAAAGAATTAGATTTAAGTAATAAACCATTTTTTATTCATTTTTCCGCAGCTCTTTCTTCTGATATATTATCTCAAATTTATAATGATTCTAATTTTATTGGATCTATGCATATTATGCAAACTTTTCCTGATAAAAATATTTATTCTCTTGAAAATTGTTATTGTGCAATTGAAACTGATGATAATGATTTAAGGAATTTACTTTCGATTTTGGCTGAAAAATTATCCTTAAAAATTAAATATATAAATAAACGAGATAAAATTTTATATCATTTAATTGGTGTTTTTGCATCTAATTTTTTGGTTGCTAATCTTTTTTACACTAAATATTTAGCTGAAAAGATTAATATAAGCGAAAAAGAGTTATTGGATATTATTCTTCCAATTATTGATACTACTCTACAAAATAGTAAAAATAATGGAATTATAAATTCACTTTCGGGACCGGTAATCAGGAATGATTATTTGACAATTGAAAAGCATAGACAAGCACTGCAAAGTTTAAATAATAATTTGTTGTTAGATTATTACAATGTAGTTTTGAAAATACAAGAAGAAATTAAGAAAATTTTATGAAGCATTTTACTATATTATTACTTTGTATTTACAATTTATTTGCCTATTCAAAAGGTTTAAATGGAAGTTATATACAGCTAAAAGATAGTTCGTATTTTTTGATAACTTTTGCAGGTTGGTCTGTCAAACAAGATTGGGCAAATAATTGGACTAAATCAATTGTTCAAGCTAAGAGTAATTTTAAGAATTATTCTTTCATAGCTTTTAAGGGGCCTGATGATGTTTTATTCAAATCGAAGTATGATATAGATGTTTATGATAATGTATTAGATTTTATTGAAAAAGCCAAAAAGATTAAAAAGGTTATAATTATTGCTCATTCTAGTGGAACATTTGTAGCACATAATTTTTTAAAACATTTATATAAAGTTGATACAACAAAATTATTTTACAAAAAGATTAGTTATTACAATTTGGATGGGGATATCGGGTCGGTTGAAGATGATACTTTTTTAAGTGATGATATTGCTAATTATTTAAATAAACTAAATTGTGTTTTTGCAGTTGATACTTTAACAAATTCATTTTCAGCAAATTATAAGCAAATGATTAATATTAAAAATACATATCCTTTTTGTAATCTGATAAAATTATTGGCTAATGCTAATATATGTAACAAAGGTGCGAAATGGTGTCTTCATGATTATTTGATAGTTAAAATGCCTTTTAATAAAAATACATTTGATTTAAAAAAAGATTATTATGAAAATAATAATTATCTTTCTGTAAATGTTGATTATTTAACTGAGGAATAAGTTTCTTTATAATTTTTTACTTAACTTTGCATTTTTATTCACATATTTTTTGGCGTTAGCCTGCCCGCATTAGCGGGCTTTATGCTTACACCGTCAGAGCTAAATATAATTTTTTTTAGTGAAATTTTATGGAAATTGAAAATATTAAAATAGCTTTAGAAAATAAATCAAGAATTTTAGGGGAAAGTGACTACGAAGTTTTTTCTGTTTTATTGCTGCTAAAAAAAATTGATGGGAAATTAAATATTGTTTTTGAAAAGCGAGCTGAAAATATCAAGCAAGGGGGAGAAATTTGCTTCCCGGGTGGGAAATTGGATTTAAGCGATGCTGATTGTTCGATTACAGCACTCAGAGAAACATATGAAGAAATTGGTATACCAAATGAAGAAATTAATATCTTGGGACAATTACCACCTTTTATTGCACCGATGGGTTTTTTAATTGAAACTTTTGTCGGTTATACTGATTTTGAAATAGAAAATGCTAATATTAATAAGGATGAGGTAGAAAAGGTTTTTTTTATTCCACTGGAATATTTTTTGAATACTAATCCCGACATTTATGATATTGTAATAGAAATTAAGCCGTATGTTGAAAAGAATGGGGAAAAAATTGTATTGTTTCCAACTAAAGATTTAAATTTGCCTGAAAGATATCACGATAAATGGGGCGGAATCAAGAATAAAGTTTATGTTTATCATACAAAATATGGTACTTTGTGGGGTATAACTGCTAAATTAGTTTATGAATTTATAAAAATTATAAAGAAGGTTAAAAAAAATGCATAGTGTAAGTGTATATTCGACAATACCTTTTATATTGATGTTGTTATCGATTGCTGTTCTGCCATTGGTGGCAGAAAAATTTTGGGAAAATAATAAAAATAAACTAATAGTTTCTGTAATTTTGTCAATCCCTGTTATTTTTTATTTAATATTAAATCAATTAAGCGAACATATTATACATACGATGTTTTTTGATTATGTTCCTTTTTTAATTTTATTGGGCTCTCTTTTTATAATTACAGGTGGAATTCACATAAGCGGAAATTTAGTTGCAAAACCGTTGACAAATACAATTTTTTTAGGAATTGGTGCGATACTAGCATCATTTATGGGAACAACTGGTGCGGCAATGCTTTTGATTAGACCACTCATTAATACGAATAAAGAAAGAAAAAATAAATCTCATATTATATTATTTTTTATTGCCATTGTTGCAAATTGTGGTGGTTTGCTTACACCGTTGGGAGATCCGCCTTTGTTTATGATGTATTTGAGAGGTGCATCTTTCTTTTGGTTTTTCAAGTTATTCCCTGAATGGTTGCTTGCAAATTTTATTCTACTAACAATATTTTATTTTGTAGATAAACATTATTATAAGCAAGAGAGCGAAATTTCTATTAGTAATGATATCAAACACGAAAAAAATATTAGTATAACAGGGAAAATTAATTTTTTATTTTTAGCTGGAGTGGTTTTAAGTATAGCATTTATAAATCCTGCTTATTTCCCAATAATGCATGAAAATCATTGGTACACATATTTAAGAGAAATATTTTTAGTTTTGTTTTCGCTTCTTTCATTAAAGTACACAAAAAAAACAGTGAGGAATTTAAATCATTTTTCTTGGCATCCGATTGAAGAAGTTGCATATTTATTTTTAGGTATATTTTTTACAATGATACCTTGTTTGATATATTTGAATACACATGCTGCTAATTTGGGAATACAAACACCAACCTTATTTTATTTCATTACCGGCTTACTCAGTTCTTTTTTAGATAACACTCCAACTGCTGTAACATTTTACGAATTAGCCAAAGGACTTCCACAAAGTGGGAATTTAGTTGCAGGTATTAATGAAACTTTAATGAAAGCGATTTCAACAGGAGCTGTATTTTTTGGTAGTATGACATATATTGGAAATGGGCCAAATTTTCTTGTAAAAACAATAGCAGAACATTATCATATTAAAATGCCAAATTTTTTTGAATATATGTACAAGTTTTCTCTTTTAATTCTTTTACCTTTGTTTATTTTGATAAGTTTTATTCTATAATTTTTTTTAAAAAAAATATTGACAAAAAAAAAATAATTTTATTATATTAAGTTAGGGTAAATTTTTAATATTATCAATTAACTAAACAAATGGGGTGTTACCATGTCACCAAAAAACAATCATGATGTTGCAACAAGACTATCTGTTCTTACTTGCACATTACAAAAATTAACAAACGATTTAGAGTCAAATTTTACATCAAAATATAATTTGACTCCATCAGAGTTCCATTTCCTTTCACATTTACACCTTATTAAAGATGTAAATATTAAAAACATTGCTCAGTCAATGCAAATTTCTTATGGCAGAATTTCTCATATTTTAAATTCTCTTGAAAATAAAGGTTTTGTAAAAAGAGAATTGAACAATAAAGACAAAAGAAATATTGTAATCCATTTGACAGACAAAGCAAAAGATATGATTGATAAAGCTCATAAACAATATATGGAAATGCATACTTCCATTTTGGGAACATTACAAAACGATAAAAAAGAAGCTTTAATTACATCATTAGAAAGCTACTTAGATTCAATCAAAAACTACATGAATAAATAATTCCATCATCAAGTGGAAAAAGGAATATTCTCAAAAGGAATATTCCTTTTTTTATAACAATTTTAAAAACACATTTATCTTCAATAGAACAATTATAAAAATTTATTTTTTTCTAATATTTAGCTCGGACAGTATAAGCTTAAGGGCTAAAGCCCTAATATAAAAAAACAGTAAAATTCAATCAAAATTTTTATTTTTTTAAAGCTTATTAAATAAACTAATATCAAAAATAACAATTTTATTATTTATCTTTTGATTTCAATGAAAATATTATTATTATTTACTTTATTAAATTTTAATTTTTAAATGTTCAAAAACTTTTTAA
>Ga0116168_1000878_pt1 | contig 26099 bp, 16 predicted proteins | sample AD_UKC129_MetaG_FD_89795 | JGI IMG/M metagenome (GOLD analysis project Ga0116168, IMG submission 89795) | Active sludge microbial communities of municipal wastewater-treating anaerobic digesters from Canada - AD_UKC129_MetaG | ecosystem: Engineered > Bioreactor > Anaerobic > Digestate | place...
ATATTTTTCAAAAAGAGATATTTCATCTTTTAGCAGTTCCGATTTTAAAGATGAATTCGCCTCAAAAGCATATTGCTTTAATATTTTATTACAAAAACTATGAATAGTAAATATATTTGCATTTTGGAAATCATTTAATGATGTTTTGATTCTTTTAATAACTAAATTTTTCTGTTCATCTTTAAGTTTGCTAAAATAATTGTATAAATAATTTATCCAAATATCGTTTTCTTTAGTTTGATTATTTTGAAATTGTGAAAAATAATTATAAGTATCATATAATTCATTTCTAATTCTTGTTTGAAGTTCAAAAGTAGCAGCATTTGTAAATGTTACAATTAAAATATCGGTAATTGATAATTTGTTTTCTAAGATAAGCCTTATTACTAGTTTTGTAATATTGTATGTTTTTCCTGTTCCTGCGCTTGCTTCAATTAAATTAAAACCACTTAAAGGTGTATGTATTAAATTAAAAGATTTTCTTTCCACTATTTATCACCTTAATTTATAAGAATGTAGGGAATATAAAATAATAAACTGGTTTTTATAAAATCATCATTATTAAAGAAATCAATTTCAGAATGAAGTAATTGGAAATAAGAATTGCTAATTTCACCTTCAATATAACTCTTAAAATAGAATGTATTGTTAGCTTCTTGCAAACTTAAAGATATTTCTTTAGAATAATTACTTTTTAGTTTTTTTAAATCTAGATTTAAATAAAAATCAATTAAGTTATCAGTTGAATCAGAATTTATTTTATCTTTTACTAAAGCGAAAAATTTTTCTGTAAATTTTTGGCTACTTTTCGGAAAAAAAGTAAGCGGTTTATTCAAGCCATCAATAAAAAGACTTGATAAATTACTTAAAACATAGTCACATATCTCTTTATTAAATAATTGGTTATAAATACTTTTTGATTTGTTAAATGATGTATCAATAAATATAGTTTTTGTTGTTTGAATTTCATAATAACCACATAGAAAAGTTGTTAATGTGTTAAAAATTCTGTCATAATTTACTATATCTGATTGTTGAGATTTAGATATAATAAAATGATAGTAAGAATTATCAATTATATTGTTTGTTACAAAATTTATTTCTAATTTATTTTGATGATTATAATGCAATTTGATTATATCATTCTGCAAAATTATTTTTAATTTTTCTTCGTTTCTTTTTATAAATTCAATAACATCGTTGCATAATTTTTTATAATGCGTATAACCATATAATGAAGGAATAATTTTAGATTGAGACTTTAATAACTTATAATGACTATCCATTATATCAATTAAAAAACTATCATCATTTATAATCTCAAAATTATTATTTAATTGAATTTGTTCTAATAAAAAGTTATAAAAAGATTTGTATATAAAATTATCATAAAAATTATCAGGATTTAGTTTTTCTTCATCATCTAATGAAGTAGAATTATCAATATAAATATTTAAAACTTTGTTAAGAAAAAATTTTGTTGGATTAAGGAAAAACCAAGAAAGTTCTTCTAAAGAAATGGAATTGAAATTTGGTAGTTGATTTGTCTTAATATCAAAATTATTCTGAGTAGAATTTTCAGATTCGGAATAAATAATTTTAGCTATTTCATAATATTTTTTATTATAAGTGAAGAAATCACTATCTTTTAAAAAGTATTCCTTGAAATAGCCTTGCATAAAATGTTCTGTTGTTAAGATTTTTCTAATATCATTAATTCCATCTGGGAGTTTATAATATGTATTAATATAATTCAAAAGCTCATCAATAACCGTTGAAATTTGCTTTACTTCATTTGTGTATTCGTCTTTTCCTGTGTAAGATATTATTAACTTTTCTCTTGTAGCTAATAGTGTCTCTAAGAAAATAAATTTATCATCATCACTTTGTGTTTTATCACCTTTTTTATAATTATTTTTTGTCAAATCGAAATTTGGGATATTAGTTTCTTTAGGGAATGAATCAATATTCATTCCTATTAAAAAAATATATTTGAAAGGAATAGTTCTCATAGGCAAAATTGAACAGAAAGTAATGCCATTCTGTAAAAATCTGTTTGTCGATATATTATTATCAAAAAAATTTTTTAGGAAATTAAAAAAAGCAGGGAAATTAATTTTGAAATTAGATATAAATTCAGAATTGTCAATAAGTTTTATATCATTAAAAATACTTTGAAAATAAGTTAATATTTTATCTTGATTTTCTTCAGGATAAAAAGATAAAATTATATTTTTAATTATTGTATTCCATTCATCTATCTTATAACTTTTTTGTAATAAGCTATAAACATTTTTTAATTCAACAAAAAAAGTATAAAATTTACTTAAAACATTTACAGCTTCCCCTTCAATTTCATCATAAGGGAAAATAAATTTTGAATTATAAATATTTTTTTCATTTTGAACAGAAAAAATAAGTGATGTTTGATTATTGCTAAATTCAGTTGCGATGGAAAATCCTAAAAACATTCTATCGAAAGCTTGTTCCCAAGTATTTTCTATAGTATTAGGTAGCCCAAGATTTTCTTTAAATTTATCATCAATCCCCCAATTTACATTTGTATCATTTAGCCAACGAGTTATATATGCTAAATCTATATCATTTAAATCAAATTTTTTTCGGATAATATCCATTTGAAGTAAATTCAATATTTCATTGAAAGAAAATCTTGAAAAATAGATGGATATTATTTTGAAAAAAGAATTAAATAAAATATTTTCGCTTAACAAATTTCTATCAGAAATATTAAAAGGTAGTTTATTTTGGAAAACAGCTTCAATATAATCGGAATAATTATTTATATTAGGTGCCATTACTAAAATATCATCTGGTTTAGAGTGTTTATCGTTTGACAATATTTCTAATATTTTATCGTATACAACCTCTATTTCCCTCATTGGTGTATATGTAGAGAGAATTTCAATTGATTTATCATCATCTTTGATTTCTGGTATATTATTAAATAAATCATTGTGTTGGAAATTATCAACTTTTCTTTCAATACATTTTAAAACATCATATTGCAAATGTGCTAGCAGAGTATTTTTTTCTTTAATTTCCTCAATAAAATTTAAACTAGTTTCATCAAAAAATAAATCGAATTTTTGATTCATTAAATCAAAATAATCTTTGCCTAATCTTGCAAAAGAGCCAAGTAAAGATGTTGTTTTATTCTGGTCAGCATAATATTCAATGGAAGGTGTTTGGAAATAATAGTAAACTTGAATATTGGAATTTATGAGATTTTCAAGAAGTAGCAGATAAAATGGTGAAAGATGTGATATTCCAAAAAAATGAATATTATTTAATTGGTTTTTTTCGTCTATTATAATTGTATTTAATTTTTGTGATATAAAATTTAAAGTTTCAATTAAGTCTGGTTTTTGAATTATTTCTTTAATCTTTAACCATAATTTTTGTTGCCAAATTTGGTGTTTATATGGATCATTCAAATTTTCGATAATTTTATTGTTATTCCATTCATAAATCCATTCTGGTCTGTATTGAAAATACTTTTCATATTGCTTAGCCAACTCATTTGCAAAATTAAACAAACTACCATCATTATTAGAAATTGATTTAATATAATTATTTACAATTTCAAATTCATTAAAAAAATTTGTATCTTTGATTATGGAATAAATGATGATTGATAGTTTTGTTTCATTATAATAATGGACTAATTCATTATTATCCAATAGCTTATAAACTTCTGATAAAAGTTTATATGGAAAAAGAAAGTTAATATTTGCTGTAATATTAAATTTATCAGCAATGTTCAGTGAAAGCCATCTAGCCATTCCGTTACTTTGAATTACAATTGTTTGTTTTTTAAATGGGTTCGTAGAATTTAATTTAATATTAGATATTAAATTTTCAAGTAGTTTGTAGTGGGAAACATTTGTTATGATATTGATACTCATTTTATCTGTAAGTTATTTTTTATATGATAAATTTCATTCGGTTCAAGTTCAAAACAATTAAATATAATTTCATTTATTTTGTCTATATAGGTATTTTTATAACAATTTAGTATTGAATTTACATATTTTTCAATTATTTCTTTGTCCATTAAATTTATTTTAGGAAATGGAAGAGATTCTAAATTACCTCTTAAGATTTTATGAGTACTATAAAGCTTTTTATGTAAATAATTAAAAACTTCTGAATTCATAAACGCAAGCACAGTTTTAATTGAAATATCATCAAACTCAGGTATTAATATATTGGCACTATTTAATGTTAAATATTGGTTGTTATCGTAAGCGAAAATTAAATTATTAGAAATGAATTTGTAAATAAGTTTTTCATTTTCAAAATAAAGATTATTTTTTGCTATTTGTTGAAATTTATCAGGTTCGAATTTAATAAAAAAATTTGGTTTTGAAATTATGAAAGGGGATATGTCAACACCTTTGACGATAGGTAGTTGACCATCATTTTGTGTTTCTGTAAGTTGTGAATTATTACCTGTAACAATTCCTAATGCCCATTTTGCATTATTTTTTAATGTTTTATATTCTCTTAAGAAAATTTTGTCTATAATTTTTATATCTTCATTATTTACATTAATGTTTATTTCTTTGTATTTATTTTTATTGATAAATTCAGTACTTAATAAATTAGTTAAATTAGAGTTTATAATTTCTATATCGTAAGAAGGTTGGATATTTTTTTTTAGGTGTAATATAATACATTTTGTATAAACATTAGTAAATATTCTATTTAAATTTTCAATAGATAAAATTTGACAATTTTCAATTATAAAACTTCTAATATTTTTATGCTTTCGAATATTTAAAAATGACTCTGGCAAAAGGAACAAAGCTTCTTTATTTTCATTTAATAATAATATACTGACATATAAAAAGCCAGTAAATAATTCATTTATTTGAAAATTATTAATATTTCTCCTTTGATCTTTTAAGATAGTACGCCAAGGTGGATTTGTTGCTATTAAATCAATTTTAGTAATATTATATGTATATAAAATATTTTTAACACTATCGTAATTTAAAAAGTCTTGATGAAATATGTAAAAATTATTGTTAAAATCTTTAAATTTTATATATAGATTAATTTTAGTTATTAAAACAGCTAAAGGATCGATATCAAAACCTAAAATATTGTTAGGATTTAGCTGAAAAATATCTACTGCTTTTAATAGAAAGGAACCAGTCCCACAGCAAGGATCCATAAATGTGGAAATATTTCCTTTATGTTTATTTAAAATTTTTGTTACAACTTCAGATGGTGTATAATAACTTCCTAATTTTATTTTATTACCTTCAAAAAGTAAATATTGGTAAATAGCACCTAAAGGATCTGTTATATTTGAATTAAAAATATAATCAAGATATATAAAATTTTGAGATACTTTGGGGTCATTTAATAAAAAATCAAATTTATTAGCCAGTAATAACTTTTGTAAAATTGTACGTTTGAAAACAATTTCTTTTTTTATTTCTATCTCATTGTGAAAAAAAAGAAAGTATAGTATTGTATTGAATAAGATATTATTAATAGAAATATTTTTATTTTTTAGCTCATCAACATAAGTTTTAATATATCTGTATAGAATTTTATCTTTAATATATTCAAAAGGAATTATATTATTTTTTGAGTTTATTTTATTAGCACGAGATATTAGTTTGTTTTTTTTAAAATTATGAATAATAATATCTATTTCGTTATTGGTTAAATTTTCAGGTATAAGTTTTAATTTAATCCAATTATTAACGGTGGCATCTGATACATTAAGATTATTCTTTAAAATTCTAATAATATCATTTTTATTTAAAGTAATAGATGTCATAAATAAAGTTCTGCTTTTAATAAAAATCTTAAATAAAAAGATAAATATAAATAAAAAAACTTAATTACTTTAAAATGTTAGAAAAAATTATTATAATTTAGCAGTAAAAAAAATTCTTTTCGAGGAGTAGCGCAGATTGGTTAGCGCGCAACATTCGGGATGTTGAGGCCGCGGGTTCGAATCCCGCCTTCTCGACCATTTCTAAAAATTGACTTACCTTTTTCACATTTTATAATTTTAATATTGATTTTTTATAAAATTATTTATAAATTCAAAATACAATTCATAATCGTAGGTTGAATTATGTTTACTACAAGCCTCAATACAAACGAAAGAAAGTTGTTTTTAAGTTTAGCTTTTTATATTTCTTTTCTTGATGGGCAATTCACTTTTGATGAAAAAGAAATGATAAGATCTTTTATTAAGAGAACAAGGTATGAAATACCTTTAAGTATTTCAGAATTAAATAAAGAAGAGTTACTTGAAAAGTTTAAGAAATTAAAAAAGTCAAGTGCTAGGAAGATTATTATTGATTTACTATATATTGCAAATAGTGATGGTGAATTTTCAAAGAATGAAAGAGATTTTATATATCAATTAGCTGCTTTACACAATATGGATGAAGAAGAAATATTATCTATTACACAAATATTGCAAGAAATTAATAAATTGTATTTTAAGTTAGGGAACTATGTTAATAATTAAAATTTATGAATTCTGAGTGTATTAGAAAGCAAGGTTGCAAAAGCAATCTTGCTTTTTTTTATTCATTAGCTCAGACGGTATAAGCTTAAGCCCCTTGCAGCTTTTGGAAAGCTGCAAGGGGCAGCGGGCCGGAACTGCCCACTAAAACTTTTGCCACCAATTTCAATAGGTGGCAAAAATAAAAGTAGGGTAGCATCGACATGCCACCATTGTGGCATTGAATGCTACAATGGTGGCACGGAATTGCCACGCGGTGGCAAAAATAAATGTAGTGTGGCAATAATATGCCGTGTGATGGCAGCAAAATTTTCCAATTTGGCAAAAGGTGGCAACGTGGTGGCACGTATTTACCACGCAGTGGCAGCCAAAATTTGAAGGTGGCAAATATATCGATAATACGATATAATTGCCACCTTTATTTTTTTGCAAGGATTGCAAAAAACCGCACAACTTCAGTTGTGCGGCACGCTTACACCGTCTGAGCTAAATATTATATTTATTTTTATAAATTATAAAAAAAAGACTGCCGATTCTGGCAGCCTTAAAATTATTTAATACCGAGTAATTCAACTTCAAAGATTAATGTTTGGTTTGGCCCAATTATTTGACCTGCACCTCTTTTACCATATGCTAATTCTGAAGGGATAAAAAACTTAAATTTATCACCAATTTTCATATATTGCAAACCTTCTGTCCAGCCTTTTATAACTTGATTTAATGGGAAAGTTGCAGGTTCACCTCTTTTGTATGAACTATCAAATTCGGTACCATCTAATAAAGTACCACGGTAGTGAACTGTTACGGTATCAGTAGCTTTTGGTGAAACTTTTGAAGTATCGTTTTTGTATATAACTTCAAATTGCAAACCACTAGCCGTAGTTGTGACATTCGGATTTAATTTATTTCTATTTAAAAATTGGTTTCCTTCTTCAAGATTTTTTTGCGCTTTAGCCTTATAACCTGGTTGTTGTTTTTCCATTTCGTCCATTTCAAATTCTTCAAATGCTGCTTGAATTTCTTTATCGGATAAAGCAAGTTCCTTATCTTGTATAAAGTCTTTGAAGCCTTGTAAGAATTTATCGATATCTGGTATTTCGATACCTTGCATTTTAACAGAGCTAGCTATGCTAACACCTAATGCATAACTAAATTTTTCTTGTGATGTTTGCAATTTTGTGTCCTTTTTATTTGTTTTTGTGTTTACTGTTTGTTTTTGTGTAACTTTTTTTGGTTCTTTTGTTTGAGAAAATGCTATGCTGAATAATAAAAAAAATAATATTGAAAATCTGGCAAATTTCATTTTCTAACCTTTATGAATTTATGGAAAATCTAATATACAGATATTTCAACAAAAAAAAAAATATAACAATAATTTATTTTTCTTAAATTGCGATGGGGATTTTATAATTTCGGGGAATATTTTATGAAGACTAAACTTATTTCATTTCTTTTATTATCCATAATACATACTGTTTTGCCTCAGATAATCAAAAATAATTTTATTAAGGTTATTGTTCCAGAAAAAGATAGTATTATTTCATATTATAACGGTTATAGACTTTCTGCTTGGACCTTGCCTAATTCTAAGGTATATGTAAATGATGTTGAATACAAAGTGTATTCAACAGGTGCATTTGCTGGGTTATTAGAATTAAAACCTGGTTTTAATAATTTTATAATTAAATCGATTTCCAAGGAAGGTGAAATTGTTGAAAAAGATTTATTTATTGAATATAAACCTAAAGAAGTTTTTCAGCCGCCAAAAGAATTAAAAATAGTATCAATTGAAAAACCTACTTCTAATATAATGGCGCAAGTTGGTGATATTTTAGAATTTGAAATTAAAGCAACATCAAATTGTGAAATTACGATTAATGATAAAATATTTTTGAAAGAGGTTGAGCATAGTGGTATTTATAGAAGTTTATACAAGGTAGTTGAAGGAGATTTTGTAAATGGCGAATTGAAAGTTCAAATTAAGAATAGTAATGGCGAAAAACTTATCCAAATTGCAAAACAAAAAATTCAAATATTGAAGTCTTATTTGATTGGAAAAGTTAAAATAAAAAATCCTTGGGATAGACCATCCATTGCAGTTAGTTTAGGAACTGATAGGTTAGGTGGACAAAAATATCAGTATATTGTACCTGATGTTAAACTAGTTATTATTGGTAAAAATAGTAATATGTATAAAGTAAAATTAGGTGATAATATTGGGTGGATTGATGAAGATTATATTGAGATTTTGGAAAATTATAAGTTTCCGTATTCTTTGACTTCAAGTATAAAAGTTGCAGGTGGAATTAAATATGATTCAATTGTTGTGCCATTAACTGAAAAACTCCCTTATATTTCCTATCAAGATCCAGAATTAAATAGAATAGTTATAGATGTTTATAATTGTTCTGGCAATACAAATTGGATAACACAATATTCAAATGTCAAAGAAATAAAAAATATATTCATCAATCAAGTTTCTTCCGAGACATTTAGGATAAATATTGATTTAAATGGTCAAATGAATTATGGCTATGCTATTGATTATAAAGGAAATAGTTTAATAATAAAAATTAAACATAAGCCAACCGATTTAAAACTAAAAAATAAAGTAATTGTTTTAGATGCAGGACACGGTGGAAGTGATAATGGAGCAATTGGTGCATCCGGAAATTTTGAAAAAGAAATAAATTTAAAAATGGTTTATATTTTGAAAAAATTATTTGAAAAAAAAGGAGCAATTGTTTATTTAACAAGAGATAAAGATACTTTGTTATATAATAATTATAGATTATGGAAAATATGGAATTATAATCCTGATATATTTATTAGTATTCATTGTAATTCAATTGGTAATTATACTAATCCATTAGAGGTAAAAGGAATTAGTACTTATTATAAACATATTATATTTAGGCCCTTATCTAAGTATATATTAAATAATTGCTTAAAGTTGAAATTAGATGAATTCGGTAATGTTGGTAATTTTAATTTTACTAATAATCAACCAACAGAATTTGTTAATACTTTAGTTGAATTAGCTTTTATTTCAAATCCTGAAGATGAAATAAAACTTTTAGATAATAATTTTTTGAATAAATTAGCAAATCAGATTGTTAAAGGAACTGAAGAATATTTCAAAAATTTGAGGTGATATATGAAAATAATATTTACAATAATATTTGTTTTTGCAAGTCTTCTTGCACAGCTTAAGGTTGTTAGTAGTCGTGTTATAGAAACTAATATAGAGGCATACTATCCAATATTCGGTAATAATGATGATGAAATTTATTTTACTACATCACAATGTATTGGAATTTATAAATTTAATTTGAGCAATAATAAATTTGAAACAATAACTGAAGATAGTGGCGCTGGATATGAATTCAGAATATCAGGTGATAAGATTGTTTATAGAAAAGATAACTACAGCGAAGGTAAAAAGTATTCTTCAATAATTTTTATAGATTTAACTACAAGAGAACAAAAGATTTTGTCGGAAAATAAAAGAAATATGTCAACACCTGAAATAATTAATAAAGATTATGTAATTTTTAATGAAGATAGTAATAATAAAATAATGAAAGTTTCACAAAATCGAAATCTGAAAAGTATAGCATCTACATATGTTTTGAACGAAGATCTGAAAATTGCTTTATATATGAATGGTAAAAAAAGAATTTTAAAACCAGTGGGTGATGATAATTATATATGGATTTCATTATCACCAGATAAAACAAAAATATTATTTACAGCTAGTAGTAAAGGGACTTTTATTTGTGACTTAAACGGTAATATTTTGTATGAATTAGGAAAAGCTCAAAGCCCAAAGTGGTCCCCAGATGGTAAAAAAGTATTATATATGATTCAGCAAGATGATGGTCATCAATATACCGCATCAGAATTATATTATTATGATTTAAAAGAAAAAAAACATTATCAGTTAACAAAAACTGACAATGTAATTGAATTATATCCTTCTTGGTCAAAAAATGGAGATAAAATAGTTTGTAATACAGCAGAAGGTAAAATAATATTGTATGAATTACAGTAATTTGGAAATAGGGGGAAAAATGAAAAGAATTTTATTATGTATAACTTTACTTTTAGAGTTTACTTTTGCACAAAATTTTACAGGCATAAAAATTTATATAAATCCAGGACACGGGGGTTATGATTCAAATGATAGAAATATTCCTCAAACAGGTTTTTGGGAGTCAGAAAGTAATTTACATAAAGGTTTAAAACTAAGAGACATTTTACAAAGCTGGGGTGCAACGGTAGTAATGAGTAGAGTTACAAATACTAGTGATGATGATAAAGCCTTGTCAACAATTGTTGCTGAAGCAAATGCAGCAAATGTTGACCATATGCATTCTATTCATAGTAACGCTTACAATCAATTGTCAAATTATACGCTTGTTTTATTTCAAGGTACAGATGATTCACCGACATATTCTGATGCAAAAACAATGTCTAATTATTTATCTGATGATATTTATTCTGTAAATAGAACAACAGCCAAATATTCACGTGGTGATATGTCATTTTATGGTGCAACAACACCTTATCTTGGAGTCTTTAAAGGTCTAAATATGCCTGGTACATTATCGGAGGGCTCTTTTCACGATTATATTCCCGAATCTTGGCGCTTAATGTCAATTTTGTATAAAAAACACGAAGCAATAGCAATGGCTCGTTCATTTATAAAAAAATTTAATAAAACACCTTTTCCTTTAGGGGTTATTGCGGGAATAGTAAGAACTAAGGACAGTTCTTCAAATCATTTGAATGCATTTGGGAATGATGTTTACAAGCCATTAAATAATGTTAAAGTTACCTTAAAAGGGAATAATGTTACGCGTGTTTTATATACTGATAATTTAAACAATGGTTTTTATCTATTTGATAGCTTGCAACCTGGTACTTATAAAGTTTATTTTGAAAAATATTACTACTTTAAAGATTCTTCTACAGTTAATGTAAAAGCAAATTCAACAACTTTTGCTGATAAATTTTTAGCTTTAGATGGTTCTATCCCAGCTGTTTTATCGAGTTATTCACCTAATATTTCTGCTAATGATAGTGTATATATTACTGCGTATATTGTTTTAAATTTTTCGAGACCAATAGATAAAACGACTTTGGAAAGTGGATTTACCATAACTCCACAAATACAAGGTACTTTTACATGGAGTAATTCAGACCAAACGGTAAAATTTACTCCAATAAATTATTTTTCTCCAAAAACAAAATATACTGTAACAATTCCAACAACTGTGAAAAGTATTTATGGAGTTAATTTACCACAGCAGTATACATTTTCGTTTAATGTTAATTCTAGGACAAAATTTAGTTTATTAAGTACATATCCAGATAATCAACAAAAAAATATACCTCATTTTGTACAAGTGAAATTAGTTTTTGATGCAGAAATATTAACATCATCTATTGCTGGGCAATTTACTTTTACAGATTTGAATGGTAAAAATATTAATGCTAAAAATGTAGTATATAGCAAAGATAATATGGGTAGAGGAATAATGGTATTTGAACCTTATTCATCACTTATTCCCGGCATGATTTATAAAATCACTTTAAAAAATGGTATAAAAGATGTTAATCTAATTCCTTTGGGTGAAACAATAGAAAGATTTTTCACTGTTACAACAGATACAATAACTCCAGGTACAATAGTTGACGGTTTTGAAAATATTTCAAATTGGAAACAACCTAGTTTATCAAGTTTAAGTCAAAACATTACAAATTCATCATTAGTTCTTGATAATTCCAGAAAATTTCAAGGTTCTTATAGTGCTAAACTTAACTATGAATTTACTTCATCAAATTCAGTTTGTGCTGTTGAAGCTATAAATAAACCAAATTTAGGTAATGGTGGTTATTCTGCTGCTTTAATTTGGGGCGATATGAGTAATAATATTATTCAATTTATTGGAGAAAACGGAAGTGATATTTTAGTATCAGATACACTTAATTGGGCCGGATGGAAATATGTAAAATTCAATAATAATACAAATAAAGATATTCTATTGCACTCAATTATCGTTAAATCTAATTCTAATGTTACTAAAGGGCAAATTAATATTGACAATTTACAAAAAGATGTTTTAGTTGAAATTGAAAATAAATACAATAATGTAAAAACAGATAAATATTATTTATTTCAAAATTATCCAAATCCTTTTAATCCAATTACAACAATTAGTTATAACATACTTAAAGGTTGTAATGTTAAAATAGAAATTTATAATAGTTTAGGTGAATTAGTTAAAGTTCTAGTTAATGAATATAAACCTTCAGGAACGTATTTTGTTAACTTTAATGCGGATAATTTACCATCGGGAACTTATTTTTATAGAATGGTAGCAGGAGAATATATAAAAACTAATAAAATGATATTATTAAAATAAAAAAAGCTGCTAAAAAGCAGCTTTTTTTTAATTAACTTTATTCAATACTGTTCCATTTTCTGCAAAAGTTTTAATAATTCTAACTGTTTCTTCTGCTACAGCTAATTGTGCTTGTTCAGTAGAAGCACCAATATGATGAGTTACATAAACATTTTTGATACCTTGTAATGGAGATTTTACTTCACCTGCTTTTCCTTCTGGTTCATCATTAAATACATCTAAGCCAACTTTTAAATTTTTTGTTTTAACTGCTTCAATAAGTGCATTTTCATCAACAATACCGGGACGTGAAGTATTAACAAATATTGTTCCTGGTTTCATTAAATCAAACATTTCTTTATTAAACATACCTTTAGTTTGTGGAGTTTGTGGAAGATGTACAGAAATTATATCAACATTTGGAATTGTAGCTTTAATATCTTCAACTTGAGTTATGAATTCATTATCTAATTTAACAATATCATAACCGTAAACTTTCATACCGAAAGCGTTAGCTCTTTTGGCTACTTCTTTCCCAATATTTCCTACACCTATTAAAAATAGTTTTTTACCAAACAAACCTTCTGCTTTTGAATATTCATTTTTATTCCATTTACCATTATGGAAATCAGCAACGTTATCTGGGATACGACGATCTAAAGCTAAAATCAATCCCATAGCTAATTCAGCAACAGCTATTGAGTTCTTGCCAGGACAATTTGTAACAGTAAAGTTATTTTTAGTAGCTGTTTCAATATCGATTGTATTAACACCAGCACCTGCTCTAATAATGACTTTTAAGTTTTTACCTTTTTTTATAGCTTCGGCATTAACTTTTGTTGAACGAACAACCAAAATATCAACAGATTCGATTTCGTTAGGAATATCATTTTCTCCTAACTCAGGTTTGTAAATAACATCATAGCCTAACTCTTTCATTTGGTCAGTATAAATATTAGGAAATTTGTCAGCAATTAAAATTTTCATTTTACCTCCTGGTTTAAGTATAATAACAAACTTAGAAAAAAAAATTATTAAAATCAAACTTTTAAATATGTAGAAATTTTTTCAATAAAAGTTTTTTTATTAATAGGTTTATAAATTATATCATTAAATCCACTTAATGAAATATTTTCTTCAATTTGGTTTGTAGAAAGTGCTGTTAAAGCTATGATAGGACAATTGAAACCTTTTTGTCTTAGTAAATTGGTTGTTTCTATTCCATCCATAAATGGCATTTTTATGTCCATTAAAATTATATCTATACTCATGTTTGTATTATTCATAAATTCCATTGCTTCAATACCATTATTTACCCTAAATATATCAGCATTAAAATGTTGTGATAAATATAAATTAAATATTTCAAAGTTAATATTTTCATCTTCAGCAATTAAAATATTATATTTCCTATTTTGTTTAACATTATTTTCTAAAATGGGAATTTGGTTTACTATGTATTTTGTAGGGATATTAATTTCAAAATTGGTACCAACATTTTTTTTTGAAGTAATTATAAATTCAAAATTTAATAATTCAAGATAATGTTTAACAATGGCAAGCCCTATACCATTACCACTATAATGCCTTGAAAGTTTACCATCAATTTGAAAATATGGTTCAAAGATTTTATTTATGAATTTTTCATCTATTCCAATACCTGTATCTTTGAAATATAATTTTAAAAAATTATCTTCTATAGTGTAACCGAATTCTATAATTCCTTGGTGAGTAAATTTTACACAGTTATCAATAAGTTGTTTACAAACTTGTTTTAATTTATAGTTGTCAGTTTTTAAAATGGCAAAGTTATCACTTAATGGTAGATTTAGTTTAAGTTCAACATTCTTATTTAAATTGGTAAAATATGTGTTATAAAGTTCTTTTAATATTTCATTTAGGTTGCAGTAAGAGACAATAACATTAGTTTGTTTTGTTTCTATTTGAGAAATATTTAGTATATTATCAACAATGTTAAGAAGTTTATAAGCACTATTTTTTATGATATGGAAATACCTATTTAATTTATCAGGATTAACTTCATTATTATCTACTATTAAATCTAAAAAACCGATAATACCATTCAATGGCGTTCTTAACTCATGGCTTAAATTATTAATAAAATCAGTTTTCAATTGTGAATTTTCTTCAGCTTTTTCTTTGGCTATTTCCAATTCTTGTTGTCTAATTATATTTTCAGTTATATCGTGAAAAAGAGTTACAAAATAATATTTCTCTGGAGAAAAAGCTGAAACTCTAAAATATTTATTGAAAGTAGATGAATAATTTTCGAATTCAATTGATTGACCGGTTAATGCAACTTTACCATACGTATCAATCCAATATTTCTCAGTACTTGGCCATACTGAAAGAATATTTTTCCCAACAATATCATTTTCATTAACTTTTAACATCTCACAAAAAGCAGGATTTACTTCAACAAAGACATAATCAATTGGGTTATTGTTTTCATCTGTAATTATTTTATGAAGAGCGTAAGGATCTTTTAAATGCGTAAAAAGATTATTATATCTGGATAATAATCTGTTATTTATTTGATAGATTTCTTCAGCTTTTATACTTAAAAACTTTTTATTTAGTATAGAAAAAATAATATTAGTGAAAAGATGTAAATAATCTAAAATCTGTTCATTAATAATATTTTCAGATAATAATAAAAAAGATTGTTTAAAATTTTTTTGCTCATAATCAAAATAAGCATAAGCATAATTAGAAAATTTTTTATGGTTGAATATAAAATCAAGAAATTCATTTAATTCTTCATTATATTGACGAAATTTAAGCTTGTTGTCAAAAAAATTAAATTTAATTAAATCAAAATAATTTATTGTATTTATTAATGAAAGTTTATTATTATCGTAGTGATAAATTTCGATTTCATTATTATTGTAAAGATATAGTATATCTTTCAAAGGTAGGAATGATGAAAAAATATTAAAAATATGATAAAAAATATTACCACTTTCTGTATAATTATTGTCAAAGTGGTCTATGCTAACAATAGATGTTAAATTATGCAAAATTTGTGATAGTTGATTAAAATCAAAAAAATTATCAATTTGTTCTAAGGGTTCAAATAAAATTAAAATATATTTATGGTTTGATATTTCGTGAGGAACTAAAAGTGCATTCAAAGTATAATTCTTTTTATCCTCTAATGGGATCTGATATTTTATAAAATTAATATTTCCATTTAAACAACCATTTAAGTGTTCTTTTACTTTGTCGTTATTCAAGACAGGGATACATTCTAATAAATTATCATTAAGCTGGATATTATATAGCTGATGAATTTCTTTGAGGAAATAATTGTTAACATAAAGAATATTAAAATTACTGTCTAAAATTATTAAATTAAAATAATTAAATTTCTTTAAATGTTCTAACAAAACATCAAACATATTGTTATTTTTTTTCTATTAAATATCTTTTAATTTTTCTTGTAGTTGTTTTTTCAAATTCAGTATCTCTAATGTAGATTTTTTTTATTTGTTTATATGAAGTTAAATGATTATTTGTTTCTTTGACAACTTTGGATATTATGTCATTTAATAATTTTTCATCAAGTTTTATTTTATTCTCATCAGCATATTTTATAAAATATTCTGTATCTGGTACTATTTGAGCAGCAATTATTTCGCCTTCTTTTTCATCTTTTTCACCGTAAACAACAGATTCAAGAACAAATTCACTTTTATTTAATAAATCTTCAATTTCTTCTGGAAACACATTTTTTCCGTTTTTTGCTATAATTACATTTTTCTTACGACCTTTAATATAAAGAAAATTATTTTCATCCAAATAACCTAAATCGCCCGTATTAAACCAACCATCTTGAATAACTTCTTTTGTTAGTTCTTCATTGTTAAAATAGCCAAGCATAACATTATCGCCTTTTGCCCAAATTTCACCTATACCATCAGCATCAGGATTAACAATTTTTAATTGACAGCAATCAAGTGGCTGGCCAGCGGAATAATCGTTGGAATTTTCTAATCTATTTAGTGTTAATATTGGTGAGGTTTCAGTTAAGCCATAGCCTTGAATAAGTTTTATTCCGAATTCGTTAAATCCTTTAATTACCTCGGGGTCGGGGGCAGCACCACCTACTATCAATACTCTAACTTGACCACCAAATTTCTCGTGTATTTGCTTGAATAACAATGATTTAAAGTCATTCATTCCAAATTTTTTTAAAAGATTTGTAAAAGCTATTAGTTTGTTTACAATAAAATGTTTATATCTATTTTCTTTTATAGTTTTCCAAATTCTTTTAAATATTTTGTCGAAAATTAAAGGAACACCAAGTACAATTGTAGGTTGTTCAGATTGAAAATCTTCTAAAAGATATTTGAAAGATCTAGAGTAATGGACAGAAGCACCACTATAAATTGGGCATAAAAATCCACAAGTACATTCATAAGTATGGTGAATGGGCAAAATTGAAAGAAATCTATCTGTAGAATAAATTGGCAATGCTCTAACCATACTCATTAAATTTGTAGCAAGGTTTTTCTGACTTAACATTACACCTTTTGCTTTGCCAATTGAGCCAGATGTAAATATAAGTTCAAATAAATCATCAGGATTAATTTCAGGTAATTCGTTTACTGATTCTGGTAAAGTTTTGTCAATTAATTGTTTCATCGATAAATATTCATCTTTTTTTTCTATTAAATCCATGTTAATCTTAATTCTTAAATTTTTCAATTCAACATCTGAATTATCAAGTTGTTCTGCCCAATGATTATCACAAATTATAGCATTAGCTTGTGATTCATGAAGAATATTTATTACTTCAGAAGGATGTAAATGAGCATCTATAGGCACAACAATATAATTGAAGCAAGCACAAGTTAAATAGGAAAGTCCCCATTGAACTCTATTTTCACTAATTATTGCAATTCTTTCTCTTTCTTTTAGGCCTAAATTTTTTAGTGCATTACCAAATTTTAAAACATTAACTAATAATTCATTGAAAGTGAGCATTTTAATAGGGGTATCTTTTAAATCTTTTAAAGCTAATTTATCCCCATAATAATTAGCTGATTTTATCAACATATCTTGTAAATTTTTGATATTTTTATCAATCATATGCTTACCTTATAATTTTATTGATGGACATAGATGACTTATTTTGCATAGTTCACATTTAGGTTTTCGAGCAATACAAATATTTCTACCATGATAAATTAAGTAGTGCGAAAGATTTATCCATTCATTTTCTGGATAAAGTTTTTTTAAATCAAATTCGATAAAATCTGGATTTTGAGATTTGGTCAGTTTTAATAGATTAGATAATCTTTTAACATGAGTATCAACTGCAATAGATGGTATATTAAAAGCATTTCCTGCTACAACGGAAGCAGTTTTTCTTCCAACACCTGGTAATTTAGTTAATTTATCAAAATCTGCAGGAACTTCTCCATTGTAATTATTAATAATATATTGACAACAATTTTTTATAGATTTTGCTTTTTGCTTATAAAAACCTGTTTTGTATATCATTTTTTCTAATTCATCCAGAGGAATGTCAATATAATCTTTTGGTGTTTTTAATTTGTTAAATAACTCTTTAGTAACTACATTAACGGTGTCATCTTTACATTGAGCTGACAAAATAGTTGCAATTAATAATTCAAACGGATTTGAAAAATTTAATGCGGATTTTACTTCAGGATATAATTCTTTTAATATTCTTAATATTTCTAAATGTCTTTCCATAAACTTAAAAAAATTATTTATCGTTGTAAGATAAAATTTTTAACATACATTTACAAAAAAAATAAAACTTTGTTTTTCTATATTCTTATTGTTATTTTTGAGTTTTAATAAAAAATTTGTGCATATGTATTTATTTGAAAAAATAAAAAAAATAAGACCTCCTAACAAAGAAATTCAAAATATTGCAAAACAATATTTGGATGGGTTAACTAAACCTATTGGAAGTTTAGGTGAACTAGAAAATATTTTTATTAAATTGTGTTGTATTTTTAATACATTAGATTTTGATATATCCAAAAAGAATTTACTTATTTTTTGTGCTGATAATGGAATTACTGAAGAAAATGTTAGTTGTTGTCCAAAACAATATACTTATGTAGTTACTAATAATTTTGCTAAAGGAATAACGGCAATTAATAAACTTTCTGAATTTGCCAAAAATGATATCACAATAATTGATATTGGAATTGATGCCAAAATAAATAATAAAAAAATATTAAACTATAAAATTAATTACGGAACTAAGAATTTTATCAAAGAACCAGCAATGACTTATGATGAATGTATTAGAGCAATAACTGTAGGTTTTGAATTCATTGAGAAATTGAAAAAGAAAGGTTATAGAATGTTAGGTACTGGGGAAATGGGAATTGGAAATACAACTACAAGTGCAGCAATAGCTAGTTGTTTATTAAATATATCACCTGAAGAAGTTACAGGAAAAGGAGCAGGATTAGACGATAATGGATTGATAAATAAGATAAATGTTATAAAAAAAGGAATTGAAAAAAATTGTGTTGATATAAATGATCCAATAGATGTTTTACGTAAGGTAGGAGGTTTTGATATTGCAGGAATGGTAGGTGCTTTTTTAGGTGCAGCTTATTTCAAAGTACCAATATTAATTGATGGTCTAATATCTTCTGCGGCTGCATTAGTAGCATATAAAATAAATTCTAATGTTAAGGATTATATGTTTGCTAGTCACTTATCAGCTGAAAAAGCTGCAAAAATTATATTGGATTATATAGGATTACATCCAATTTTAAACTTAAACCTTCGTCTTGGTGAAGGAAGCGGTTGCCCTTTAGCTTTTAATATTATCGATGCTGGTATATATACACTTAGAAATATGGCTACTATGGAAGAAGCTAATTTGAATATAGATGTTTATGTAGATATAAGGAAATGAAAATGCAAGATTTAATGATACAAGGAACTGCTTCATCTGTAGGAAAAAGTTTGATTACTGCTGGTTTATGTAGAATATTTTATCAGGAAGGTTTTAAGGTTGCTCCCTTTAAATCACAAAATATGTCATTGAATTCTTATGCAACATTTGAAGGGCTAGAAATTGGAAGAGCTCAAGCACTTCAAGCAATGGCTGCAAAAGTTCCACCATCTGTTTTAATGAATCCGATTTTATTAAAACCTAATGCAGAAAATAATAGCCAAGTTATTTTATTGGGTAAACCTTATGGTAATTTGGATGCGCATAATTATTATTCAATTAAGAAAAAATTAAAAGATATAGTAATTGAAACATATCATAAATTAAAAAATGAATTTGAAATTATCATTATAGAAGGAGCTGGAAGTCCAGCTGAAATTAATTTGAATAAAGATGATTTTGTAAATATGGGTATGGCTGATATTGCCAATGCAAACGTCCTTTTAGTTGGAGATATAGATAAAGGAGGGGTATTTGCTTCAATTTATGGAACAATAAAATTGTTGGAAAATAGACATCAAGAAAGGATAAAAGGTCTTATCATTAATAAATTTCGTGGTGATAAAAATTTATTAAAGGATGGTTTAATTCAAATAGAAGAACTTGTAAATAAACCTGTATTAGGAGTTATTCCTTACTTTAAATTACTTTTAGATGATGAAGATTCTGCTAATGAATTTAAAAGAAAATATAACAAATTCAAAAATGATAAAATAAATATTTCGGTAATTTTACTCCCACATATATCTAATTTTACGGATTTCGACCCATTTTACCTCGATGATGATGTTATATTAAACTATATTGATGTCCCAGAAAAAATTCAAAAATCTGATATTATAATTCTTCCAGGTACCAAAAATACTATAGAAGATTTGCGTTGGTTAAAGAAAAACAAATTTGATATTGCTATAAAAAATTTTAATGGAATGATTTGGGGAATATGCGGTGGTTTTCAAATGTTAGGTAAATTTATTATTGATAAATATGGTGTTGAAAGTATGAAAGGGGATAAAGAAGAAGCCCTAAATTTACTTAATCTTGAAACATATTTAGAAAAAGGTAAAGTTACACAATTAGTGACAGGTACAGCTTTATATGAAAAAATTTATGGTTATGAAATACATGCAGGCATAAGTAAAGCTGAAGGTTTGCCGTTTGCTACTATCCAATTACTTAATGATGATAGTAAAATTTGGAATGACGGATTAATTTATAAGGATGATAATAAAACAGTATTTGGAACTTATATTCACGGTATTTTTGATAGTGGAAACTTTAGAGCTAAAATATTAAATATAATTAGAGATAAAAAGAAATTATTACAACGTCCTGCGGAAGATTTATATTTGAGAAGAGAAAAAGAACTTGATAAACTTGCTGATATTTTAAGACAAAATTTAAATATAAATTTTATTAAAAAAATTACATTACGGTAAACATGCAAATTTTTTTATTCATAATTACAGCATCAATTATAAATTATTTTGTAAAAGATTATTCTATAGCATCGATAAATATTTTAGCCTTACTTTTTGGTTTTTTTGCAGAATTATTATCTAAAGGAAATGATAAAATATTTCATCCAGTAATTTTCTTTGGGAAAATAATTAGATTTGTTGATAATAATTTTAATAAATCACCTAATAAATTTATTAAAGGCACTTTTTTTTCTGTTTTATTAGTTTCTTTAACATTTTATTCTTTCCTACTTTTATCAATTATTGCGTACAAAAATAATTTATATTTTATTTTTGCTAGCGTAATAGTTTATTATGGAGTTGCAACTAAACAATTATTAATTTCTGTTTTTAATATCTTTAAAATGTTAAATAATAATTATGATATTATATCATATCAAGAAGAAAATATTAGAAAAGCTAGGTTATTACTAAGTTATATCGTAAGCAGGGATACTTCTGAATTATCTGAGAATCAAATAAAATTATCTGCTTTAGAATCTCTTTCTGAAAATTTATCCGATGGTATTTTCGCACCAATTTTCTATTTTGCACTATTTGGTGTTCCAGGAATTATGGCTTATAAATTTATAAATACTTTAGACTCAATGATAGGTTATAAAAATGAAAAATATTTATATTTTGGTAAATTTGCTGCTAGATTAGATGATATAGTAAATTTTATTCCTGCAAGATTAACAGCACTATTTATTACACTTTGCGCTTTAAGTAAAAAATCAATTAAGTTTATTATTAAATATGCACACAAAAACAGTAGTGTTAATAGTGGTTATCCAGAAGCTGCTTTAGCTGGTGCTGTAGATTGTAGATTTGGTGGATATTTTAATTATTTCGGACAAACTGTAAAAAAAGAATACATTGGAGAAACTGATAGAGAAATTAGTTTTGATGATGGTTTATTTGCAATAAATTTAAGCCTATATTCTTCAATTTTTTTCGTAATTTTTATTGTTAATCTCAAATTGTATTTATTATGAATATAATCATTACAGGTGCTCCTGGAACAGGGAAATCAACTTTGATAAAATATTTAAAAAGTCTTGGATTTTTTTGCTTTGATGAAGTATCAAGAGAGATTATAACCACACAACAAAGATTTAATGGTAATTTGGTTCCTTGGGGAGACACTTTAAAATTTGCCGAGTTTTGTTTTGAAAAAATGTTGTCACAATTAAATGCTAAAAAAGAATTGGCTTTTTTTGATCGTGGTATACCTGATTTAATAGCATACCTTGAATTTTATAACTTCCCGGTTCCTACATATTTTTATAAATCAATACAACATTACTTTAAAAAAGTTTTTTACTGCCCAATTTGGGAAGAAGTTTATGTTAATGATCCACAAAGACCACAAACTTTGGAAATTGCAAAAGGATTAGATTATTTTTTAAGAAAAACATATACAGAATTAGAATTTGATATTATTGAACTGGAAAAAATTTCTGTTGATAAAAGAGCTGAAAAAGTTTTAAATAATTGTTTATTAAATTAATTTTTAAAGATAATTTTATTTTTTTATATTTAAGTTCAACCTTTAATAATTTCTTTAGGAGTAGATATGATCAAAAAAACTGGAGCTTTATTATTACTTTTTATATCCTTTACTTTTGCACAAGTAATAACAGTAAGTCCAACCTTTCCAACCGATAAAGATTCATTAGACATTACTTTTAACGCTGCAGAAGGAACTAAAGGTCTAATGGGATATACAGGTGATGTTTATGTACATATAGGAGTGATTACTGATAAAAGTACTTCTAATTCTGATTGGAAATATGTGAAAGCTTCTTGGAATACAAATTTGCCAGAATGTAAATTAAAACCTCTGGGAAATAACTTATGGCTACTAAAAATACGCCCTAATATTAGAACTTTTTTAAATGTTCCAACAAGTGAAAAAATTTTAAAAATTGCAATGGTTTTTAGAAATGCGGATGGTTCTAAAGAAGGAAAAGATGTTGGTGGCAATGATATATTTTACAGTATATATGAAGAAGGTTTACAAGTATCTTTTTTAACTCCGACTTCCAAGCATAATATACTTAATATTAATACTACTCTAACAGTCACAATTAAAGCTAAAAATGCAGTTAACATTAAACTTTATAAAAATAATCAACTTATTAGTACAAGCAATACTGATTCAATAAGCTATAACTTTACAGCTGATCAAGATGGTAAATTTTATATTAAAGCTATAGCAACAGATGCTAATAATCAAACTAAAGCTGATTCCATATACTATGTTACACCTAAAACATTTTCATTGCAAGATCCACCTGCAGGAACAGTTGATGGAATTAATTATTATCCTGATGATCCAACAAAAGTTACTTTTGTATTAGTTGCACCTTATAAAGATAATGTTTTTGTGATAGGAGATTTTTATCAAAATAAATGGGAAATACAACCAGAATATCAAATGAGAAGAAGTGTTGATGGTAAAAGATGGTGGATAACTATAACTGGACTAACTGCTCAAAAAGAATATTTAATGCAATATCTTGTTGATGGTAAAATAAGAATTTGCGATCCATATTCTGAAAAAATATTAAGTCCATACGATGATCAGGAAATTATTCAAAATAATATTTATCCAAACTTACAACCTTATCCTAAAGTTTATACTTCAGAAATGGTTACTTGTTTCCAAACTAATAAACCTAAGTATCAATGGCAAGTAACAAATTTTCAAAAACCTAATAAAGAAAATTTAGTTATATATGAATTACATTTAAGAGATTTTATAAAAGAACATACATATACAAAGCTTATCGATACCTTAAATTATTTAAAATCTCTTGGTATAAATGCTATTGAATTATTACCAGTTACAGAATTTGAAGGTAATAGAAGCTGGGGATACAATCCAGTATTATACTTTGCTTTGGATAAATACTATGGTACAGAAAATGATTTTAAAAAATTCATCGATGAATGTCATAAAAATGGAATTGCTGTAATAATCGATATGGTTTACAATCACAACTTTGGTCAATCACCATTAGTTAGATTGTATAATGAAGGAGGATATGGAAAACCAACATCACTAAACTTATGGTTTAATGTAGAGCCCAAACATCCATTCAATGTTGGTTATGATTTTAACCACGAGAGTGAATTTACTAAATATTTAATCGATAGGGCTAATAAATATTGGCTTACAGAATATAAAGTTGATGGTATCAGATTCGATTTAAGTAAAGGTTTTACTCAAAATTATACTACTGATGTTGGTGCTTGGAGTGCGAAAGATGATTCCCGTATAGCATTGTTAAAAAGAATGTATAATGAAGTAAGAAAATACGATCAAGATGCTTATCTAATTCTTGAACACCTTGCAGCAAACGATGAAGAAATTATATTAGCTAATCATGGTTTTATGCTCTGGGGAAATATGAACTATTCATATAATGAAGCATCTATGGGGTGGCTCAACAATTCAGATTTTTCAAACGTTTTAGCTTCCAATAGGGGATGGACCGTTAACAACTTAGTTAGTTATATGGAATCGCATGACGAAGAAAGATTAATGTATAAAAATTTACAATACGGGAATGCCGCTGGCAATTACAACATAAAACAATTATCAACTGCATTAGAACGCCAAAAATTAGTAGGAGCATTTTTCTTCCTTTTACCTGGTCCTAAAATGTTATGGCAATTTGGTGAATTAGGCTATGATTATAGTATAGATTACAACGGTAGAACTGGAGATAAACCTATTAGATGGGATTACTTCTTAAATCCTGATAGAAAAAAATTATATTATACTTATTCAGAATTGATAAAAATGAAAACACAAAATCAATTATTTCAAAATATATCTAATATTACTTATAATTTCCAAGGAGCTATAAAATCCTATAAATTATCTTTTAATGATAATAACAAAATATACGTTGTAGGAAATTTCGACGTTACAAACAGAGATGCATTTATTAATTTTGAAACTACCGGTAAATATTACAATATTTTTGAGCAAGATTCGTTAAATATTACCAATAATAATTATCAAATTACACTTATGCCAGGTGAATTTAAAGTTTTTTCAACAAAATATATAAAAATAAATAAAGACAATGTACTTTCAAACGAAATATATTATAATACTAAAGTAAATTCATATGAGTTAGAGCAGAACTATCCAAATCCATTTAATCCAACCACAACAATAAGTTTTACAGTTCCATATTCATCTCAAATCAGATTAGATGTATATAATACACAAGGCGAATTGATAAAAACATTAGTAAATGATTATAAACCAGCCGGTAAATATTTAATAAATTTTGATGCAAGTAATTTATCAAGCGGAGTTTACTTCTATAAACTTACTTCAAATAATGTTCAAATATCGAAAAAAATGATATTGATAAAATAATTAAAAGAGCTCCCTTAAAAGGGGAGCTTTTTTTATTTATTAGCTCAGACAGTATAAGCTTAAGCCCCTTGCGGCTTGTGACAAGCCGCAAGGGGCCAGCGGGCCGGAACGGCCCGCTAAAATTTTGCCACCATTTTAAAAGGTGGGAAAAAAAATGTAGAGTGGCATTAATATGCCACCTTTTGGCATTGATATGCCACTCGGTGGCACGGAATTTTCCACGTTGTGGCAAAAATAAATGTAATGTGGCATTGATATGCCGTGTGGTGGCAGGGAAAAATTGCCACCTTGGCAAAATGTGGCACGCAAATTTAAAAGGTGGCAATTA
>Ga0116168_1000884_pt1 | contig 25963 bp, 23 predicted proteins | sample AD_UKC129_MetaG_FD_89795 | JGI IMG/M metagenome (GOLD analysis project Ga0116168, IMG submission 89795) | Active sludge microbial communities of municipal wastewater-treating anaerobic digesters from Canada - AD_UKC129_MetaG | ecosystem: Engineered > Bioreactor > Anaerobic > Digestate | place...
ATTTCCATTTTCAATAAATTTATTCGCAGCAAAAACAAAGGTTGGGGAAGAATTATCATTTTGGTAATATTCTTCAAAGTTTTGCATAATGCACCTAGTTATTTTGAAGTATTTCTATCATTTGATTGTGAAGTAATTTATTAGATGCCAAAATTTCTTTTGATGAAAGAGTAATAGGTTCACCTTTGAAATTAGTTACAATTCCCCCAGCTTCTTCAACTAATAAAATACCAGCCGCAATATCCCAAGGATTTAAAGAAACTTCCCAAAAACCATCAAAAATACCGTCTGCAACATAGCAAAAATCTATTGCTGCAGAACCAAGTCTTCTAACTGCTCTTGCAACCATTAAAAAAGCAGTAAATTTTTCGATAGCGTTATTTGGGTTTTCTTTTATATTGTAAGGGAAACCGGTTACTAATAGGCTTTTGTTTAAATCGTCATTTCTCGATACATTCATTCTTCTACCATTAGCAAATGCACCGGCATTTTTTTCGGCGGAATAAATTACATCACGCATCACATCATAAACAACGCCATAGATTGTTTCATTATTTTTTTGTACACCAATAGAAACTGAAAAAATAGGGAAACCGTGTGCAAAATTTGTTGTTCCATCTAATGGATCAATAATCCAAACATAATCTGAATTTTTATCTGTTGAACCGCTTTCTTCTGAAAGTATTGAGTGAGTAGGAAATTCTTTTTTTATGAAATTTATTATACATTCTTCAGATTTTTTATCAATTTCAGTGACGAGATTATTTACGCCTGTTTTGAATTCGATACCGAAATCTCTTCTGTATCCGGAGCGGATAATTTCACCAGCTTCTTTAGCTATTTGTTCTATTTTTGGGAGCATAATCAATATTTCCTTAAAATTATAACCAATTCATTTGTTTATACCATTCGATGGTATCTTTTATGCCTTCTTCTAGAGAAATTTCTTGTCTATAACCTAATTCTCTAACAGCTTTAGATGTATCGCAAGTCCAATATTCCTGAACAATATCTTTTGCTTTTTCAATATTCAAAGTTGCTGCATTTTGAGAAAACATAGAAAAGAGTTCAGCAAAAAATGCTAATGTATAAACAATAAAATGAGGAACTTTAATATGAAGAGCTTTTTTATTTAAAACTTTAGAAGTAACATTACCAATTTCTGACCAAGTATAGAACTTTTCAGATGCTATAAAATATGTTTGATGATTTGCTTGAGGTGTGATAGATGCTAAATAAATACCTTTAACTAAATCTTTTACATTAACTAGACTGACAGTTTTATCATTCATTCCGATTGTAGTAAATAATCCAGAGTTAAAAGTTTTAAAGAAAATTAAAATTTCCGTGTCTCTTTGCCCATATACAGCAGGAGGGCGACAAATAGTAATAGGTAATTTATCGAAATATGTGTGTACTAATTCTTCAGCTGCTTTTTTGCTTTTTCCATAATTTGTGATAGGGGTTAGTGGATCTTCTTCAGTTTTAGGATGGTCTTTTGTTGAAGGTCCACAAGCTGCTTGGCTACTAACATAAATAAATCTATTTAAATTTTTAGCGTATTTTACAGCTGCATCTAATAAATTTTTTGTGACTTCAACATTGCCTTTAAAATATCCTTCAGGTTTTTTAGATTTTACAACACCTGCAACATGATAAATAAGATTTGCATCTGAAAAAATACTTTCCAAATCACTAATATTTGAAATATTAGGTGAGTAAATTTCGACATTTTTATCTTTTAGCCATCTTAAATTACTTGAAGGGCGTGTGATACATCTTACGGTATAATTTTCTTTTAATAATAAATCTACTAAATGGCTACCAACAAATCCAGTAGCACCTGTGACAACAGCAATTTTTTTCGTATTAGTTTCCATAAAATTATATATTTGTTTTTGATAATTAGTTTTGTTAAATTTGTATTTTTATAACAATTAATTTACCAAAAATTAACGATAATTACAAATTACGGAGGTGAGTTTTGGATTTATTTCAGAAATGTATTGAATTTACAAGAGCAGATGAAATAAAACAAATCGGATATTATCCATATTTTCATGCTATTCAAGAGAGTGAAGGGCCAGTTGTTAAAATTGAGGGTAGAAAAATTATAATGGCTGGTTCCAATAATTATCTTGGACTTACAACTCATCCAAAGGTTAAAGAAGCAGCAATAGAAGCAACTAAAAAATATGGGACAGGGTGTTCAGGTTCTAGATATTTGACAGGGACAATAGATCTTCATAATGAATTAGAGTATAGATTAGCAAAATTTTTAGGGAAAGAAGCTTGTTTATTATTTAGTACTGGATATCAAACTGCGCAAGGGATAATTCCTACTCTTGTTCAAAAAGATGAATATGTAGTTTCTGATAAAGATAATCACGCTTCAATTGTGGCTGGCAATGTTATGGCTAAAGGTTTAGGGGCCGAAGTCTTAAGGTACAAGCATAATGATCTCGATGATTTGGTAAGAGTTTTATCTAAAATACCAGAAGATAGACCTAAATTAATAGTAACTGATGGTGTTTTTAGTACTGGTGGTGAAATTGTTGATCTTCCGAGATTAGTAAAAATTGCAAAAGCTAATAATGCAAGGCTTTTAGTTGATGATGCCCATGCTTTAGGTGTTATTGGTAAAGGCGGTCGTGGAACAGCTAGTGAGTTTGACTTAGTTGAGGAAGTAGATTTAACTTATGGTACATTCAGTAAAACCTTAGCTTCATTAGGCGGTTTCGTTGCGGGAAATGAAAGAGTTATAAATTATCTTAAACATCAATCATCAGCTCTTATTTTTAGTGCTTCTCCAACACCGGCATCTGTTGCAGCTGCTTTAGCGGCTCTTGATATTTTGGAAAAAAATCCTGAATTAGTTACAAAACTTATAGATAATGCTAACTATATCAGAAAAAATCTCTTAGAAGCAGGTTTTAATGTTGTTGAAGGAAGAACAGCGATTGTCCCTGTTATTGTTGGTGATGATATATTAGCATTTAAAGCGTGGAAAATGCTCTTTGAAGAAGGTGTTTTTGTAAATGTATTTATATCACCTGGTGTACCACAAGGTAGACAAATGTTAAGAACCAGTTATATGGCAACTCACGAAAAAGAACATTTAGATATAATTATTGAAAAATTTATTAAAGTAGGTAAAAATTTGGGAATTATATAAAATGAACTTCAAAATTGTCCATGTTGACAATAAAAAACTTTTTAACAAGTTTATTGATTTCCCTTATGAATTATATAAAGAAAATCCTTACTGGGTTCCCGTCCCTAAAATAAGTGTAAAAGAATTATTAGACAAGAAAAAGAATCCTTTCTATCAACACGCCGATGCTGAGTTATTTTTAGCAATTGATGAAAATGAAAAAGTATTAGGCAGGATTGCAGCCATCAGAAATGATTTACATAATAAACATCATAAGGATAAAGTTGGCTTTTTTGGCTTTTTTGAAGCTATTGACAACCAAGATGTAGCAAATGCATTATTTGATACAGCCAAAAATTGGTTAAAAGAGCGTGGTTTTAAAGTTATGAGAGGGCCTGTAAATCCTTCTACAAATGACGAAATTGGTTTTTTATTAGAAGGTTTTGATGATTCGCCAAGAATTATGATGACTTATACTTTTCCATATTATTTAAAATTATCCGAAAATTATGGAATGGTTAAAGCCAAAGATTTATATGCATATAAGTTAGATTCTTTTGTGAAAGATGATTTACAAAGAGTTTATAGATTGGTTGAAAGTATTAAAAAGAAATATAATATAACAATCAGAAACATAGATTTAAAGAATTTTGCAAAAGAGTTAGAGGATTTTAAATACGTTTATAATAAAGCTTGGGAAAAGAATTGGGGCTTTGTTCCTTTAACAGATGAAGAAATAAATTATATGGCTAAAAATTTAAAGCCATTAATTGATCCTGAATGGGTAGTTTTTATTGAATCTAATGGTCAATTAGCGGGGGCTGCATTAACGCTTCCTGATTACAACTATTGGTTTAAAAAAGCAAATGGTAGCCTATTGAAATTTTTATACTATCTGATATTTAAAAAGAAAGTGTTAGCTAAAGAGAGTAATTGGACACGATTTGTAACTTTAGGATTAATTCCAGAATTTCGAGGTAAAGGATTTGATGCAGTAATTTATGCTTATTACATCGATAAAGCTTTACAAGTTGGTAATAGATATGGAGAAGCAAGTTGGTTATTGGAAGATAATGAAATGATAAATCGTGGGATGGAATTGTTAAAAGGCGAACTTTACAAAAAATATAGGTTGTATGAGATTCAAATTTAAAATTGTAAATTGATCGAATTATTTAAAAAGAAAGTAGGCAAGCTAAAGCGAGCTTGCTTTTTTTATTTTAAAATTATTATTAGCACGGACAGTGTAAGCTTAAGCCCCCGTGCGGCTTGTGCCAAGCCGCACGGGGGCAGCGGGCCGGAACGGCCCGCAAAAACTTTTTCTTTATCACCTTACAAAGTGCAGCTTAACGTTTTCATATTTCCACAATTACCTAAATGATACATCTGAACGCAGGACTGTTTGAAAATTACCAATATATTGTATATGCAAATATATTTTTAGAAAAAGTCATTGTATTGTATATAGAATTATATCGTAATCACTAATTAATAGAAAAATCAATATTATATATCCACTTTTTTTATAATCTATTCAATCTTAAAAAAAATATATAAACAATATTTAGTTATTTAGCTAAATGTAAAAATATAAAATATATTGGTAAAAATTTGTTGGAATGTATTGGGGGAAAATTTTTGGCTTTAGCCCGCGCGTGCGCCTTCGTGCGCACGGGCATTATGCTTACACCGTCTGAGCTAATGAAAAATTTTTTATTAAAAAAAGACTGCCCTTTGTGGACAGTCTGAACTAGATTAGAAATTATACATTGCACCAAGCATTAAATTATAGTTAGTAACAGTTTTAAGGTTTTTGAGTTCGAATTTGTGATTTGTTTGATAGTCGCCATAAGCAGCTGAAGTCATTTCTAATTGAGCATAAATTTTAATATTATTTTCTGTATAAACTAATCTTGGAGAAATTCTTAAGAGATTATCAATAGCCTTTTTAGTAGAAGTATTGATGCCCCTTCCATAGACGGAAACAAGAGTGTCACTTGATGATAATAATTTTGAATAACCTACATAAATACCAGTTGATAAATTATTGTCAATTTTATAATTTAAGTCTAACCAACCAGAAATTGTGTTTAAAGGTGCATATTCATATTCTTTTGTTACAGGATCGATAGATTTTATACCAAATCCACCGATTAGCATAACATTTGTTAAATTTTGTCCATATACACCTTTAGCCATAATGGTTAATGGTTGAGCATCGAATTTTAAATAAGCCCAAGGTGAAAAGCAATTGAGTCTTTTATCAGTTTTATAATTTGCACTAGTAACAGTTTGTGGAATTAAGCTTTTGAAATCTACACCTGCACCGATTAAGTTATTATCTTTTAAATATTCTAATTGTAAAGTTACATTAGGAATTAATGAATATCTGATTTGGGTATTATCTGGAGAATTTGAAAGGCCCACATTTGCAAAATCTCTTTGGCTTAAAAGAGTACCAATAAATTTGAAATTGTCATCTAATTTATAAGATAATTTTACTTGAGGAAATCTACCTAAAGGTTGAAATGGTGTCCCAGCATTAGGAGAAGCCACAGATGGAACCAAAGAGATAAACATTGGGTGCCAGTTTTGCCCAAAGGATAAAGAAGTTTTATCCCAATTTAGGTCAATAGTCGCAACTCTTAATCTAAGAAGTCCCATTAATTGATCATTAAAACCAAAGAAGTCAGTTTCAATAGTAGCACTAGCTTTAGCACCTAAGACATCTGGTCCGTTAAGTTTAAGGCCAACACGTGTTAAAACAGAATAGAAGTTAAAGTTAGGAACCTCATTTTTGTCTTCTTTGTTTTGGATTAATTCTTCAGGATAAGGGTGAAAAACGAAATAACTTTCACGAGCAGCATCGACAAGACGGGAATTGAAAGCAGCATCAAAACGGACAAAACCATAAATTTTTGCGCTCACTTCGTTGGATTTTTGAGCTAATAATGCAGCTGAAATGAGAAGAAGAAAAAATAATTTTTTCATAATACGCTCCTAAAAAATTGTTAATAAAAATAAGAATTAAAAGTCTGAATATATGATAAAAAAATACAAAATTAACTATTATTTAATATAAAAAGTAAAAATAAAATTTCCAAAATCCAAATTTTTTTTGCAAATTTAAAAACAATTTTAAGAAAATTATGCGTTATTTAAAGTATTTAATTTATCTATCACCAATTCTAATATTTACAGTATGGTCAATAAAAAAAGACCTATCAAAAAATGCGTTAGGGACAAAAAGTAATCCAATCAAGTTTTATTTCACGCCTTCAGTAGATTCAAAAACAATAACTAGCAATGCGAAAGAATTGATGGATTTTTTGCAAAAGGAAACAGGGTATTATTTTGAAACAGCAGTTCCAGCTAGTTATATTGCAGTTATAGAGGCATTCGGTACAGATAAAGCTGATATATGTATTTTGAATACTTTTTCTTATCTGTTAGGTCATAAAAAATATGGCATAGAGGCAAAATTAAGATTAGTGAGGGTAGGTGGTGAAACTACTTTCAAAAGTCAAATTATAACAAGATATGATTCTGGAATAAAGACTTTAGAAGATTTGAATGGTAAGAAATTTGCTTTTGTTGATCCATCTTCCACAACTGGTTATGTGTTACCTAAAGCACTCCTGATAAAGCATCATATCAAGCCTGCCGAAGAAGTTTTTGCAATGAAGCATGATAATGTTGTAACTATGGTATATCAGAAACAAGTAGATGCAGGTGCAACTTATTACAGTAGTCCGGATCCTGAAACTGGAGAAATACAAGATGCAAGAGTAAGGGTTAAAAAGCAATTTCCTGATGTTGAGAAAGTTGTAAAAATAATAGCATTTACTGAAGAAACACCAAATGATCTGGTAGTGTTTAGAAAAAATATGCCTGAAGATATGAAAAATAAGATAGCAGATGCTCTTATAAAATTTGTGCAGACACCGCATGGTAAAGAATCTTTACGTAAGATATATAGTATAATTGGTTTTATTAAAACAACAGATGCTGATTATGATAAATTAAGAGAAACAATAGTAAAAAGTGGAATATCATTGGAGAGCGTAATAAAATGAGTAAAAATATATTAGAAATTCAAAATTTGCATAAAGTATATAATAATGGTACGCATGCACTTAAGGGTGTTTCGTTTGAAGTTGAGGAAGGTGAGTTTTTGGTTGTTATTGGGTTAAGCGGTTCAGGAAAATCTACTTTATTAAGGTGTATAAATAGATTACATGAGCCATCACATGGTAAAATTGAGTTTTTTAAGAAAGATATAACGCATATTAAAGGTAAAGAGTTAAGAAATATTCAAAAACAAATAGGAATGGTTTTTCAACACTTTAATTTAATACCAAGGAAAACAGTTTTAGAAAATGTTTTGACCGGAAGATTGGCTAGTATATCAACTTGGAATAGTTTAATTGGTAATTTCCCGCAGACTGTTATTGATGATGCTTATAGATGTTTGGAAATAGTAGGTATATCTGAAAAGGCCCATGTAAGAGCCGACTCTCTTAGTGGTGGACAACAACAAAGAGTTGCTATTGCAAGAAGTTTGATGCAACATCCTAAGCTACTATTAGCTGATGAACCAGTAGCTTCACTTGATCCTGCTACATCTAATTCTGTAATGCAGTATTTTGAAAAAATTAACAAGGAATTAGGTACAACAATAATCTGTAATTTACATTTTTTAAGTTTGGTAAGAAGATATGCAACACGAGTTATTGCATTAAAAGCTGGGCAAATTGTTTTTCAAGGTTTACCAAATGAAATAGATGAAAAATGGTTTAAAGAGATTTATGGTGAAGAAGCTATGGAGGTAGAAATAAAATGAGTTATTTAAGAGAATTTAAAGCGTCTGATCTTATTAAAAAAACTAAAGAAAAAGAGAATCAAAAGTCATTGATAAAGGCGTATTTTCTTGATATTTTTTTCGTTTTTTACGCTATAATTGTTTTTCAGAGGGCTATATATTATAAAATTTTTCTTGAAATGGATGAACTTCCATTTTCTTGGGGCGAAATTCTTATTTTATTTTCTATTTCTGTAATAATTTCAGTTTTATGGACATCGACAAAAACATCATTAGCGTGCAAAATATTAGGAATCGCAAAAGATAATAAAATAGCAAAATATACAAATGAAATATTCGGTTGGTTATTGTTTAATTTAACATTTATTGCTGGTTGGATTATAACTAAAATATCTATAGTTGATGTGTTTTCTCCAGAGGGGATGAAAGGGGCTAACAGAATATTTACAGCTTTATTTACTCCAGAATTTTCAATTTTCGACGAAGCATTATTTGCTATCATCGAAACAATATATTTAGCTTTATTAGCAACAGTAATATCTTTACCAATAACAATATTGCTGAGCTTTTTAAGTGCAAGGAATTTAATGAAAGATAATAAAATAACGTTTTTTATTTATTATTTATTAAGAATAATATTAAATTTTGTTAGATCTCTTGAGCCTATTATTTGGGCAATTATTTTTTCAGTTTGGGTTGGTATAGGTCCTTTTGCTGGAATGTTGTCATTGATGATTCATACGAAAGCTTCAAATGCTAAGTTGTATTCTGAGGCGATTGAAGGTATAAATGAAGGGCCTGTTGAAGCAATAAAGGCAACAGGTGCTAATAAAATACAAATAGTATGGTATGCTGTAGTACCACAAATTATTTTACCATTTTTATCATTTACAATTTATAGATGGGATATCAATGTTCGTATGGCTACAATAATTGGTCTTGTAGGAGGTGGTGGTATTGGTACAATGCTTATTCAATACCAAGGTTTAGCAAAATGGAATGAAGTTGGTCTTATTGTCATTATGATAGCCCTAGTTGTTTGGGTTATGGATTATGTAAGTGCTAAAATAAGAGAAGCAATATATTAATTTGTGGAGGCTGTAATGAAAAAAATATTAATTTGGATTAACATAATTTTGTTAGTTTTTATAATGACATCTTGTAAACAAAATAAAACTCAAAAATTATATGTTTTTAATTGGACTGATTATATAGATCCACAGTTGATAAAAGATTTTGAAAAAGAATATAATTGTGAAGTAATTTATGATACTTATAATTCAAATGAAAATATGCTAACAAAAATTATGAATTCAACTATTTCATATGATATTGTTTGCCCTTCTACTGATCATATTGTTACAATGGTTAATCAAGGATTGGTTGAAAAATTGGATAAATCAAAACTTATTGGTTATGAAAATTTGGATACGTTAATATTGAATAATTGTGCAAAATTTGATCCTGGTAACCAATATGCAGTTCCATATTTTTGGGGAACAACAGGAATTATATATAACAAGACAAAAGTTCCTGAAAGCGTCATGAAAGATGTTTCATGGGATATATTTGCTGATAGTAAATATGAGAAGAAAATATCTATGCTTGATGATATGAGATGTGTCATTGGCTCAGCATTATTAGCTGCAGGTTTTAATTATAATGATGCATCTGAGGCAGCATTAGCAAAAGCTAGGGAACATTTAATTAAATGGGATAAAAATATTTTACATTATGATACTGATGCATATAAGAATGAAATACAAGACGGAACCGTTTATTTTGCTCAGGCCTATAGTGGAGATGCTTTACAAATTATGGGGCAGAACGAAAATATTGGTTTTACTTTACCTAAAGAAGGGGCTGAACTGTGGGTAGATTCTTGGGTAATTTTGAAAAATGCAGAGAATAAAGATTTAGCTTACAAATTTATAAATTATGTAATATTAAATCCTGAAAATGCTAAAAGAAATGCTTTATATGTACAATATGCAACAACAAATAAAAAGGCATATAGCATATTACCAGATGATATAAAAAATAATAAGATCGTATATCCCTCTGAAGAGTATTTAAAAAAATGTGATATAACGAGAAATGTTGGAGAAAAAATTAAAAATATGAATAAGTTGTGGGAAGAGATTAAAAATAATTAATGTTGATTTTAAATTTAAATTCAGTAAATTATGTCTAATGTTATCTAAATTTTTATTAGAGGATAAAAATGTTTGAATTAAAACTTAAAGAAATGGGTATTACAATACCTGAAGCTCCTAAGCCATTAGCAGCATATGTGCCAGCAGTAAAAGAAGGAAATTTAGTATTTACTTCAGGGCAATTACCAATGTCAGAAGGACAATTAAAGTATAAAGGAAAATTAGGCAAGGATATATCAGAAGAAGATGCAAAAGCAGCCGCAAAATTATGTGCTATTAATTGTTTAAGTGTTGTTAAAAGTGTTATTGGTTCATTGGATAATATCGAAAGAATATTAAAGGTTGTGGCATTTGTAAACAGTGCTGAAGATTTTACAGCTCAGCCAGCTATAGCAAATGGGGCTTCTGAATTTTTTGTAGAAGTTTTTGGAGATGCTGGAAAACATTCCAGAAGTGCTGTTGGAGTTAGCCAGTTACCATTAGGAGCACCAGTCGAAGTTGAAATAATTGTTAAAGTTAAAAACTAAAATCAAGGTTGATAAAATGTTTGTTGAAATGTTTAAATCTAAAATTCATAGAGCAAAAGTAACTCAAGCTGAACTTTATTATGAAGGGAGTATAACAATTGATCCTGATTTAATGGAAGCGGCAAATATACTTACTTACGAGAAGGTGCAAGTTGTAAATGTGAATAATGGTGCTCGCTTCGAAACATATACAATTTGCGGAGAAAGAGGGTCAGGAACTATATGTCTAAATGGTCCTGCTGCAAGATTGGGAGCGGTTGGTGATGAAGTTATAATTATAGCATATTGCACTATGGATGTTGAAGAAGCAAAAAAACATAAGCCAAAAGTTGTTTTAGTTGATGAAAAAAATCAAATTAAAGAGATAATAAATTAAGGCCTATTTACTTTTACTGAAAAAATTACTAAATTAATGTCAAAACTTGAGTACTTTATGAAAAAGTTAATATTTACAACTATCTTATTGGTTAATATTTTATTTGCTCAGTTTAAAAACGATTTATATATACCCTCTATAAATACAGGGTATATAAGAAGTACAACATCTAGTTTTGTACAGAATTTTATAGATTTCAGTAAATTAAAAATGCAGCATTCTTTTTCGATGTCATATTCAGCTATTGGTAATCAAGGGTTTGCATTAGGTGTTTATACAAATACTTTAAGATATGATTTTGCTGATAATTTAAATTTCCAAGCTGCTGTATCTTTTGTCAATTCGCCATATTCAACTTTTGGAAAAGAATTTTCAAAAGGTATCAACGGTATATATCTACAAAAGGCTGAACTTAATTATAAACCTAGTGAAAATACTTCAATTTCACTATCATTTAGTCAGTTACCTTATTCCTATTATAACTATCCATATGGTGGATATGGTTACTTTAACCGTTGTTATGATCCAGTTTTTGATCCTTGGAGATAAATAGCTAAATTTTAATAATTCCGCAATTTTTCTTATATTTAAAACCGGGTTTTATTCCCGGTTTGTTTATTTTAAATTAAATTGAGATATGGAACAGAAAAATAATTTAAATACTTCAGAACCAGCAAAAAAAGCGGTTCTTACAAATTTTTTCTATAATAGTTTGCTAGTTGTTCTTTCCTTTATAATAATATTTTTAATTTATAGCATTTTCACTAAATTTTTCTATAAATCTGATATTGAAAATCTAACTGTAAATAATTACGGTACACCTGCAGAAATTATACAAGTTGAGGTTTTAAATGCAACAGATATTAATGGAATTAGTGAAAGAACAGCTGATTATCTTAGAAATAACAAAGTTGATGTTGTAAATATGGGAAATTATTTTGTGAATGATGTCCCTTATACAATTGTAATCGATAGAAGAGGGAATAAAGCTAATGCGTATCAAATAGCAAAATACTTAAATGTAAATGAAAAAAATGTAATAACTCAAATTAATAACGATTATCTTGTAGATGTTACAATTATTGTAGGACGAGATTATAATAGATTAAATCCGTTTATTAACAAATAAAAGGGGTGAATAATTGAATAATAAAGATTTATGCTTAAAAGCTGCAGAGTATATTTTTAGTAAAAAGGGTTATGATGTAGTTTTAATTGATATTAGAGAACAAACTTCTATTACAGATTATTTTTTAATCTGTAGTGCTGATTCAGATACGCAAATTAAAGCTATTACTGATGAAATAGAAAAAAAACTTTTAGAAAATGAAAATATTAAGCCTTGGCATATTGAAGGAAGGAATAATGCGAATTGGGTTTTATTGGATTATGTAGATTTTGTTATCCATATTTTTAAGAAAGAAACAAGAGAATATTACGCATTAGAAAAATATTGGGGTGATGCTCCAATGGAAGTTATAGAAGATAAATTAAGTGAGGTTAAAAAGTGAAAGAATATTTGTATTCAATTTTTGAAAAAATACAATTAGATTATTTTGATATTACTAAACTTGTTTTTAATGTTCCTAATTATGAAGAGCAAGGTGATTTTTCTACAAATATTGCTTTTGTATTAGCTAAACAAGCAAAAAAAAATCCCAAATTAATAGCTGAAGAAATTGTAAATAATTTAAATTATGACAAAAATGTCATAAACAAAATTGAAATAGCAGGTAATGGTTTTATAAATATTTTTATAAATAAAGAAGCTTTTGGTTTAATTGTAAAAGATATTTTAGAAAATGAAAATAAATATCAAAAAATTGAAAAATATAAAGGAAAAAAAGCACAAGTAGAATTTGTATCAGCAAATCCAACTGGACCTTTAACAGTAGGACATGGTAGAAACTCAGTTGTCGGTGATACAATTGCTAAAATGTTAGAATATATAGGCTATGATGTAAACCGTGAATATTATTTTAATAATGCTGGCAGGCAGATGCGTGTTTTAGGAGAATCGGTTAGATTAAGGTATAAAGAACTTTGTGGTGAAACAATTGTATTTCCAGAAGATTATTATCAAGGTGAATATATTAAAGATATTGCTAAAATATTATATGATAAATATTCAAGTGCACTATTGAATGAAGAAAAAGTTGATATTTTTAAGGATACTGCTGAAAAAGTAATTTTTGAAGATATAAAGAAGACGCTTAAAAGAATTAATATTGTTCATGATACATTCTTTAACGAGAATAATTTATATGAAACTGGTAAAATTGATGAATTATTGAAAATATTTAGTGAAAAAAATGTTTCATATGAAAAAGATGGTGCAATTTGGCTAAAACTAACAGAATTAGGGAATGAACAAGATAAAGTAATAGTAAAATCCACTGGCGAACCTACTTACAGATTACCAGATATAGCTTACCATAAAACGAAATTTGAAAGAGGGTTTGATTTAATAGTTGATATTTTTGGTTCAGACCATAAAGATACCGTTCCAGATGTATTAGCAGCACTTAAATTTTTAGGCTTTGATATTTCAAAAGTTGTTGTTTTGTTGCATCAATTTGTAACTATAACACAGAATGGTGAAATTGTAAAAATGTCTACTAGGAAAGCTAATTATGTGACGTTGGATGAACTTATAGATGAAGTGGGTCCTGATGTTGTAAGATATTTCTTTATTATGAGGTCAATTACTAGTCATTTAAATTTTGATATAGAACTTGCAAAGAAACAAACCGATGAAAATCCAGTATTTTATTTACAATATGCACACGCAAGAATATCTTCAATTTACAGAATGTGCCAAGAACAAAATATAAATCCATCAACTCAAAATTTAAATTTATTGAAGCATAAAGCTGAGTTGAATTTACTTAAAATTATGCATAAGTTTAGGGATGAAATGATTTATGCTTGTGAGCATTATGAGCCACATAGGATTGCAAATTATTTGATTGAGTTATCGGGAGCATTCCATAGTTTTTATGCTGAATGTAGAATTATCGGTAGTGAATACAATTTATCAGAAGCAAGATTAGCTCTTTCCTTAGCAGTTCAAAAATTATTAAGAATAGGATTAACTATTCTAGGCATTAATGCCCCAGATAAAATGTAGGTGTTTGAATGATAGCATTACCAAATTCAATATATTCTAGAATTCTTGTTAATTCTTTAGATAAAGAAAAACAAAAAAACTTTTTCTTTACTGATGCTAATAAAATAGCCGATATGGTAGAAAATGAATTTGTTGAAGTAGGTCTTATACCTTTATATGATTTGGTTAAATTTAAGGAATTTTTTGTTTCTAAAATGTTTGGTATTACATTCGATGCAATGCTATCATATAGCTATATTTATTTTAAACCCGGCACTAATAATTTATCAAAATTTTATTTATATGGTGATGTAACAGAGAACGAAAAGATACTTAATAAGATCATTTTTCGTGAAAAATTTGATATAGAAACTGAAACAATCGAAACAAAAGAAACACCAGATTTCAATAATAATAATTATGTAATTTGTGGAGATTATAACTTAGATTATAAACATTTAAAAAATGCCATATCCTTTTCGGAAGAGATCTGTGATTTAATAAAACTTCCTTATCCAAATTTCATTTTTGTTGCAAAAAATAAAGAAAATCTCAGTAATATACATAAAATTTTGGAAAAAATCGATTATCTTGTTGATGATTATTTAGATAATTTTACAAATAATTTGACTAAAGACAAAAATATAGAATTATTTTTAAGAGATAATCAAACAAGTATTTTTTATACAATTACTGAGGCTGAAGAATTAGCAATGTCTGAACTTATCAAGCTTGCCTATTATCATGGAATTTTTGATGATATGATAGATATAAAATTTGTAGAATAAATAAAAAATTAAAACCGAGGGGGTTATGGTTTCTAAAATTATTCCTGCTGTAAGGACAAATGATATTAAATATGCTATTCGTGATATCGTAGTTTTAGCAAATGAAGTTGCTAAATCTGGAAAGGAAATGCTTTATTTGAATATTGGTGATCCAAATTTATACGATTTTTCTACTCCAAGACATATTATTGAAAATACTTATAAGGCTATGTTAAAAAATAAATGTGGTTATGCGCCATCATCTGGAATACCAGAAGCAGTTGAAGCAATTAGAATTGAGGCTGAAAGAAAAGGAATTAAGAATATACAAGATATTTTTATTACTACTGGTGCTAGCGAAGCAATCGAATTATGTCTTACAGCTTTATTGAATGAAGGGGAAAATATTCTCACTCCTACTCCTGGATATTCTTTATATACTGCTGTACAAAGTAAATTAATGGCGTATGAAAATCCATATTATTTAGATGAAGAAAATGGTTGGCAACCAGATGTTGAAGATATAAAAAGCAAGATTAATGATAAGACAAAAGGAATAATATTAATCAATCCGAATAATCCAACCGGTTCAGTTTGCGAAGAAAAGACATTAAGAGAAATAATTAAATTAGCTAAAGAACATAATTTAATTATCTTTGCAGATGAAATATATGATAAACTAATTATCGACGATGATAAGAATTTTATTTCTATAGCATCTCTTGATCCAGAAGTTCCTTGCATAACATTTGGTGGGCTTTCAAAGAATTATTTAGCGCCTGGATTTAGAATTGGCTGGGGGATAATTAGTGGTCCTAAAGAAGTAGTAGAAGATTACAAAGAAGCTGTAAATAAAATGTTGAGAGCAAGACTTTCTGCAAATCATCCTGAGCAGTATGCAATTAAAGAAGCTTTATTGGGTGATAATAGTCATTTAGATGAGGTGATGAGAAAATTAAAAAGAAGAAGAAATTTAACTGTTGAGATGTTAAATGCTATAGATGGGATTTCGTGCGTAAAGCCAGAAGGTGCATTTTATGCTTTTGCTAAAATTGAATTGAATGGAAGTGATGAAAATTTTGTTAAAGCATTGTTGAAAGAAACTGGCGTGGTTGTTGTCCCAGGTTCAGGTATTGGGCAAAAACCAGGGACAAAGCATTTCAGAGTAGTTTTCTTACCTGATGAAAAAACCTTAGAAGCAGCCTATAAAAAAATTGCTGATTTTTACGTTAAATATAGAAATGAATTTGATAAGTAGTTATAGAGTAATCAGGTAGTTAAATTAATATATTAAAAATTGCAAAATGTATTGTGTATGTAAATATATTGTATAATCGATAATAATGAAAATCAGAAATAATAATTTGCTACTATATTTTAATGATGTGCAAATATGTTAGAGGTTATCAGAGTTTTTAAAGATTAAATTTTTGGGCTTTAGCCCGCCCGTGCGCACGGCGCACGTGCTTAAGCTTATACCGACCGAGCCAATAGGTAATAATAATATTTTTTTTTATATAATTATGGTAAAATTACAAGTTTTGAGTGGTGATATTACTACTATCAATGCAGACGCTATTGTAAATGCAGCTAATAATACTTTATTAGGTGGTGGTGGAGTTGATGGTGCAATTCATCGTAAAGCTGGGCCGGAATTATTAGAAGAATGCAGGATGTTAAACGGTTGTGATACTGGTGAGGCAAAAATTACAAAAGGTTATAAGTTACCTGCAAGATATGTTATTCATACAGTTGGGCCCATTTGGCGTGGTGGATATTATAATGAAGAAAATTTGTTAAGAAGTTGCTACCGTAATTCGTTAAAATTAGCTGCAGAGTACAATTTAACGTCAATTGCATTTCCTTGCATAAGCACGGGTGTTTATGGATATCCTAAAAATTTAGCCGCTAAAATAGCGATTGATGAGGTTATAACATATTTGAAAACAAATAGTTATAAATTTGACGAAATTTTATTTGTTTGTTTTACTAAAGATGATTATATTATTTATCAAGATATTTTAAGAAAAATTTACCCAGGAAGATAATGATTTCTAATTCTGTACCGTCAGATGCTACAAGATCTCTCAAGAAAACTTTCAATCGTGGTGCTATTATTGCTAGAGAAGGTGATGAAAGTAAGGAAATTTTTATTTTAATTTCTGGAAGAATTGCAGTATATAAAAAATTATTAAAAGTTGCTGAAATTGTTGAGCAAGGAGCGGTATTTGGTGAAATTTCTTTACTTTTAGGAGGAAAACGCAATAATTCTCTTATTGCAGCGGAAGATAATACTGAGGTTTTTATATTGAATACAACACTTGATAATATTGTTAAAGATCAACAATTATGTAAAAAATTAATTTATGACTTAGCTAATAGATTAGTTCGCACAACAGAAACTTTAGCTATGTTAGATATGGAGTTATAATGAACTCAGTTTATGTTTCTAAAAAAACATATAAAAAAGGTGACATTATTGCAATAGAAGGTGAGAATACTACGGATTGTTATGTACTTCTTTCCGGATGGGTTGGAATTTTTAAGAATAAAATAAAAGTGGATGATTTTAATATTCCTGGTACTGTTTTTGGGGAAATTAGTTTCTTACTTGATAAGAGGAGGACTGCCCATATTATTGCCTTAGCTGAATCTGAAGTGATGTCTTTTAGGGGTGATGTTGAAGATATCATTAGAAATTATCCGAATATTGCTAAGAAAATTCTTGTTAGTTTAGCAGATAAATTAAGGAAAACAACAGAAAATTTTGTTTTAGTTATTGATGAAGATATACAACAAGCATTAGAAGGAAGTGAACAATGAAAATATATAAAAAAGGTGAAGTTATTGCTCGTGAGGGCGAATTCGATGAAACTTGTTTTATATTAATGAATGGTAGAATTGGTATATATAAGGATAATAAATTAATTTCTGAAATTTACGAACGAGGTTCAATTTTCGGGGAACTTTCTTCTATTTTAGACCAACCAAGAACTTCTACTATTGTTGCATTGCAAGATTCGCAAGTTATTGTAATTGAAAAAGGAATTGATGAATTAATTAAAAAACATCCTGATGTTACAAAAAAACTTATGATTAGCCTTGCTCAAAGGCTTGTTAATACTACAAATCAACTTATCGATAAGATTGAACAGAAATAATATGTTCTCTTGAAAAGCTTAATTAAATATTTTTTAATATTTCTATTAGCAAATACTTTTCTAATTGCACAGCAAAAAATTTTTTACAAAACTCATTCCGATACATTTTACTATAATAATAAATTATTTTACAGCTTATCCAAAGTTTTTGTAGATAGCTCTTCAATTCAATTTATTAAAAATGGGAATATTTACAAGCCAAATTATATTTTTAATAAAAACCGTGCGACAATTAAAATTTTATCCAAGAATGATATTAAAACATTTGATACTCTTATTATCTGCTACAAATACATTGATGTTAATATTCCAAAGATTATTTCGAATACAAAAGATTTTATTATAGTAGATAAGTATGATAGTAATTATGTTTACACTGACTTAAAAAAAAATGATGATTTATTGGATGTAAAACAGTATTTTGGCAACAATATAATAACAAATGGTTATTTATATCGTGGATTTTCCTTTGGTACTAATCAGGATATACAGTTAAATAGTGGTTTGAGGCTTGAAATGAATGGATATTTAACGGAGGATATCTATTTGACTGCTGCTTTGAATGATGAAAATACTCCAATAATGCCGGAAGGAAATACTGAAAAAATACAAGAATTTGATAAGATTTATATAACTGCTAAACATAAAAATTTTAATATGACTTTTGGTGATTTTGATTATAATAAAAATTTAAATTCTTTTTCAAATATAAGTAGGAAGCTTCAAGGCATCGATTTTTCAGTTTTTTACAAAGATATTGAATCTAATGTTTCATATGCAAACCAAAGAGGAAAATTTTATACATATACTTTTAATCCGAGCAGTGAATTTCAGGGGCCATATAATATTTATGGGTTAAATGGTGAAAAAGATATTATTATTATTGCAGGAAGTGAAAAAGTTTATTTGGATGGTAGAGAATTGAAACGAGGTGAGAATAATGACTATGTAATAGATTATACAAATGCACAAATAACTTTTACGTCAAAAGTTGTATTATATAATTATTCAAAAATTTCGATTGATTTTGAATATACATCGTTAAAGTACCGAAGAAATTTTGTCAGCAGTAATTTTGCATATAAACCTAAAAATGAAAAATATTCTTTTAACATTTCTTTTGTATCTGAAAGTGATGACTATAAAAATGCTGTAAATTTTACCTTATCTGATGAGGATAAGAAAATTATCAAAAATGCTAAAAATAATTATAAAGATGCTTATAAAAGTGGTGTTGTATATGTAGAAAACGGCAGAGGTTATTATCAAAAGGTTGATACTTTAATTGATGGTAAAAATTATTCATATTATTCTTTCAAACCGGGTGATACTCTAAGTAAATATATTGTTAATTTTTCATATGTTGGAGAAAATAATGGTGATTATAAAAGAAAATCAACTATTGAATATGTTTTTGTTGGTATCAATAAAGGGGATTATTTGCCAATAACATTTTTGCCAGTTCCGGAAAAAAAATATTTAATTGCTTCAAACTTTTCCTATGAGCCATTTGAAAATGTAAAATTAGATGCTGATTTTGCTTTAAATTCTTTCACACCAAACGCCTTAAATTCTTATAGCATCCTTGCTCCTGCAAGCGCCATAAAATTAAATTCTTCTAACTTAAAATTAAGTGAAGATTTTACTTTCTCATTTGATGCACGAACAAGATATATCGCTAAAAATTTTAATTCGTTTAATCGTTTGAATGATGTGAATTTTGAAAGAAATTATAATTTGTCAAATATTCAGTTGCAAGGGGATGAGTATTTGAATGAGCTTAATTCACAAGTAAACTATGCTAATAAAATAAATTTGGGGCTTGGTTTTGGAAATTTGAAAAAAGGGGTTATTAAATCTAACAAGTATAATTTAGATTATAAACATAATATATTAGATAATACAATATTATATTATAATTTAGTATTAGCTAATAATAAAGATAATCTTTATAATGGGGATTTAAAAAGCAATAAAGCTGGTTTTTCAAGTTCAATTAGTATTTTTGATTTTGGTACAAATTTGACATTCTTAAGCAGAATTAACAAAGAGTTTAGTGGGAAATATTACTCAAATAGTGAAAAATATAACAGTTACGCTTTTTTTACAAAGATTAAATATAATGTTTTAGATTTTAAGTACGAATTTGAAAATATGATGGATTATGGTTTATTGAATAATAATTTTATATCACAATCTAGAAATTATTTGCATAATCTTGGAATGAATTATTTTTCGAGGAATATTTTATCTAATACAACAGTAATTTTTAGAGAAAGAAAATACACAAAGGAATTTTTGACTATTGGATATAGTAATTATAACTCATTGACATTGAAAAATATATCAACTTTTAAATTTTTTAGGAATGGAATGATAAATGATTTGTATTATGAAGTATCTACATTGAAATCGCAAACTTATCAACGAGTATTTATAAAAGTGAAAAAAGGAACAGGGAATTATTCGTATGTTGGAGACTTAAATAATAATGGAATTGCAGATGAAAGCGAGTTTAAATTAAATACGTTTGATGGTGATTATATACAAGATATTCTGCCACGAAGTGATTTAGAGCCAGTTACAGATTTGAAATTTAGTTACAGATTGAAATTAAACTTTTCCGAAATTGATTATTTAAAATTTTTGAATACCGAAACATATTTTCGTGTCGAGGAAAACAGCAAAGATAATAATAAAATGAACATATATTTATTAAAATTGAATAAATTTTTTAATGAGGTGAACTCACTTAGGGCGTCACAATTATTTTGGCAAGATGTAAATTTATTTGAATATTCTGATGAATTTAATTTGAAATATAGGTATTTAAGCCGTAAGAATTTGGTAAATTATGTAAGTGGTTTTGAAAAAGGGATTTATCACGAAAATATTTTTAAGATAATGTGGAAATTAGTTGAAGAAATTTCAAATGAAAATGAATATAGGATTTATAGAGACAATTATTATGCGCCAAAAGATCTGAACAGAGCACGATTTGTAGCAGGAAATAATTTTATCACAACATTTTCTTATAAGCCTATTAAAGAAATATTAGTTGACATTATATATGATTATAATATTTTAAATGATAGTTATCCTTTAGAAAAATACCAATTGAAGAGGAATACTCAAAAGGTAATATTTTCGTATTTTGTTAGTAAAGGGGGTATAGCTAAGTTAGAATTTGAAAGAACCGAGTTGCTTTCCAATAATAGCAAAGCAATAATACCATTTGATGTTTTAATGAACTATGAAATTGGCAGAAACTATTATTTACGTTTTAATGCAAATATGGAGCTTTGGGATAGTGGAATATTAAGTGCGTCATACAATTTTAAGAGAAATACCAAGAATGAAACTATTCAATATTTTTCTGCAGAAGTGAAAATACTATTATAAACACAATATATTTATAGCTCAGACGGTGTAAGCATAAAGCCCGTGCGCACGGGCGGGCTAAAGCCCAAAATTATTCTAATTATGCCAACTTATCTACAATATTATCTAACACTTACAACATTTATATTTTTACACAAATAATAATTGACGAAAGTTTTATAAGTTGGTTGAAAATTTTAAAACTCATATAATATATTCGTATATTCGATATAATTGTATTTACGATATATTAGCAATTTTGAAAAATATATTTATATTTGCAATATTATTGTATATACTATATAATTACAATTTGTAAAAATATATTTGGACTTACAATATAATTGTATAACCTATATATTAGTAATTACGATATACCATAATTTACAACCTATGCTTCCCTACAACGCTGTCAATAGAATTTTAATCCTCCTTATAAGTGAGCTATTAGAAAAATTTTAGCGGGCCGTTCCGGCCCGCTGCCCGTTGCAGCTTTTCACAAGCTGCAACGGGCTTAAGCTTACACCGTCTGAGCCTAGAGAGATAAAAAAAGCTCCCTTGAAAAGAGAGCTTTAAGATTTTATTTGATACAATTAGGATCTCTACCGATTGTACCTACAAGAGATTTTAAGTATTCTGGGGTTTTGTAGTAAATCAATAATTCTTTTGCTTTGTTTAATCTATCTTTTAAGTTTAGTTCATCATTATCTGTATCGTAAAGCCCACTTTTGAGGAAGTTTTGTATATAATTTATTTGTTTTTTAACTAATTCGATATCGAATAGTTGCTTTGCTAAAAGTCTGGAATTATACCATTCACTATTGATTAAGTATTCGTAAGTAAACATATCGCGTATATCTTTATCTTGTAAAGTTTTACCTTCGTAATTGCCATAAGCCATAATGTGTAAAAGAGCTTTAAGAGGTGGAACAGCATATTCAATACTACCATCTTCAAAATAGTAATTAGCAACTCTTTGCATAGAGTCGACAATATTTTTAACACCGTCAATAAATACATCCATATCTTGTAATTCAGGTTTTAACATTTCTTCTGTAAATACTACTTCAGGATTTTCAAAGACTCTGCCAAAGAAATTATGAACGAATTTAGAAGTCATTCTATAACCTAAAATACTTGCTTTTATGAGCTCACCGTTATATTCGAAATCATTAACTTTTTCAAAATGGCCTTCAGAAATTAGGAATTTAGGGTCACGCTCTGCAGGCGATAATCTACTCCAAATTTCAGGAATGAAAAGGCTTATATCGTGTTCGACTTTGAAATTAGGGCCAATGTAACCAGTAGATGAAGTAAATACTTCATAAGCAGTTAATATGTATGAAACTAAGGCATTATTAAGGTCGATAATCGGTAATAAAGCATTGAAAGGCCCTTTGGTAAGAGCGCCTTCTGAGCCTGCGCCAGTAGTGGATGGCGATTTTCCAGACAAGCTGCAAATAAAGTCCATAAAAAGTTCAGGAAGTTCGAAATAATGGATAGGGTTATATACGGCAAGTGGTCTATATTTGTTAACTGGATCAGGAGGATTATTAAGTTTACCTGGTAAAACAGCATTAACAGGGAAAATTACTGGTTTGTTTGCAGGGATTTTACGATGTAATCTAACACCTACTTCAGCAATATATTTATCAATTGGATTAATTAAATCTTGACGGTTTTGTAAATATCTTAAATTTTTAGAAGGTTTTCCATTAACTAATCTTGGATGATCTGAAGATACGAAATATTCTGTATCTTGTTCTTCTATGAATTTTTTAATGAATTGTTTCATCGGCTCGGAAAAGCTATCGAAAGCTATAACGTCATCAACAATTCTTTTAGCATCTTCTAAGGTAAGTGGTTCAAAATTAGAAATAAAAGTATTAGGAAATGAAATATCAGCTTCTGCTTGTTTATCATATCCACGATAAATAACTTCATCAGGGCGTTGGAAGAAACGATATTCACAATTTTGAATTATTTTAACACTTCTGTTTTTATAAGCAGGGTTTAAATATTCGAAATAATTAGCAGGTAAAACAATTGAAGCGGTGATATCATCTTCCATTTGAATTTTGTCAGAAGGAATATAGTCTTGTCTTAATTTAAATGTACGCCATGATCTATCTTTTAATAAGCCGACACGTAAGTAAGTTGCAACAATTTTTCTTTGATTGAATTTAAGTTCGTGACCAAAATCACCATTGACGATATCAACGCTGAAATAATCTTTCCAATTTTCGCCCCATTCTTGTTTGTAGAATCTTTTAATTATGAAAACAAGTCCTTTGATGTAATTAGGAATAGTACTTAACCAATCATTATATTCATCCGTAAAATCTGGAGAAGGAGTTAACATTTTAATTACTGAGCCTAAAGATCGGTTAGGATCTAATAATCTTCTACTTTTATGCCCAATTTTATCAGGGAGGACTATTCTATACCTTTTGCTGTAATCGTAGTTAATAATTTCATCAACTTTTTTGATATCATTTTCAAAGTCAGCAATAAAGAATGGTCCGTAAAGTATTGAGTTCCCAATACATTTGGAGATTTCAGACTTTCCACCACCAGAAACAGTGGAAGGTTTATGGCAGAAAGTACCTTCTGCAACTGTACCAATAAGTCTCCAACTTGGAACATAAGGATTTTTTTCAGCTCTGATTTTATAGCCAGAAGGTAATATGTAAATATTATTAGGTTTTAATTTAATAGTAACATCTTTATTTTTCCAATTCCAAGAAACAGTTTGATTAATAAGGCTAAATTTAGCATTTTCTGGTACATAAATAATATCAGGGTATTTTTTATCAACAGCATAACCATCGTCTAAATTTACATCCATAAAGTCAGCATGGAGTTTAATATTTTCTTCGAAAGTAGTATTGTTTTTAATAAATTGATTATCGTCATAGAATTCGTCACCAAGTTGATAACTTGGGAAAACCATAGCGCCGCCTGCGTGTTCTTCTTCAACATTGCCAAATAAATTTGCGGAGAAACTAATTTGAGTTTTAACTTCTTTTTTACAATATCCGAAGTAGTTATCTGCTATAACGGTAACAATAATACCTTCATCGGTTCTTAATGTTACTTTAAAGGCTTGACCATTATTATAAAGTTCATCTTCAGATTTATAACACATTCCATCTCTACGTTGTCTTTCGGTAGCATTTTCCCAACTTGGTAAACCTAATTCTTTTTTGGTTAATTTAGTTAAATGTGGTGCAAGAATAACACAGCCGGTTGTTCCGGTCCAGTGTTCAAAATCTAATGCAGCATCATTTTCAGGTAAAAATGGATCTCCTGCATTGCCAAATATAGATTCTAGAAAATCCAAATTAGAAACTAAATTTCCTGGTGCGAAAAATCTGATTTCCATGCTTTTATGTGAAATAATCCCAGGTACTTCAGGTACAACTATAGGTCTGAGTAATAGAGATACAAATAATTCAGCTTGTTTTTGTTGAGTTGAGGTAAAAGGTAGTCTTAACAATTCTTTAGGTGGATTTAATGCATTGAGTAATAATTTGTAAATAGTAATTTTGGGTACAGCTAATTTATCAGCCGGAATTGCCATTCCACCTTCAGCAATATGGAAAACACCTGCAGTGGTTCTTCTATCGGATGCAGGATTATGTAAAACACCTTGTTTTATTCTGTAGCTATTTACAAATTCGGATTTGAAATCGTCTTTATCAGGCGGTAGAGATAATACTCTTGCTAAACCATATCTATCTAAAATAAAGGTTCTTGTAGGTAAAGATATTTTAGGCAATCCGGTTATATCACTAAAGTAATTATCAATAAAATTTTGTATCCTTTGATCTACGGGGGAATAATAGTTTGATAATATTCTGTTTTTTTCTCTTAAATTTCTAATTAGTCCTTGAGCTAAATCAATAAATTGAGTTTCGGTAACACCTTCGTAAATTGGTTGTCCTAATGAAGCCAATTTAATATTTATATAATGTATCATTTGATCTTTATTTTGAAAAGCATCTTCATTAAGACCAATTTTTTCTTTGATTGTTTTTAAATCCATTTTCTACTCCTATGCTTAGGTAGTTTATAAAATGCGTAATATAAATAAAAGTAGAATTAAAATCAATAGATTAATAATTGAAATATCTATCTATTTAATTATAAATAAGATATTAGAAATTATTTTATTGTAAAGTCATTAAAAATAATAATATTTAGGTTATTGTTATGATAAATAACGTAATTAATTTACTTAAATGCTAAGAAAAGGAAATCTTTAAACTTTTACTGCATTATAATTGTTTTATATATGAATAATAATTCAAGAAATATTAAATTTTAAGAATATTAAAAAAAAACTTATTTTTATAAGTTATAATTTTTTTATTTTGAACAAAAAGTTATTTCTAATTGTTATAATAATAAAATGTAAAGGGTAATAAAATGGCTGATGAAAAATTATCTATAGAAGAATTAGGTTTGGAAGAATATAAATATGGTTTTCATTCAAATATAGAAATGG
>Ga0116168_1000888_pt1 | contig 25876 bp, 29 predicted proteins | sample AD_UKC129_MetaG_FD_89795 | JGI IMG/M metagenome (GOLD analysis project Ga0116168, IMG submission 89795) | Active sludge microbial communities of municipal wastewater-treating anaerobic digesters from Canada - AD_UKC129_MetaG | ecosystem: Engineered > Bioreactor > Anaerobic > Digestate | place...
CAGAAAAGAAAGAAGATAAAACTTATTATTGGGACAACAGGTACTTTTAAGAGAAAGAGGATTACAGTAAAAACAAGGGAAAGGGCAATATATGCATACCCCTCCCTTGCAATAGGTGAACCTCTCAATCTTTACTCCCAATCCATTTCATCATGGATCTTAACTCTTTACCCACCTTTTCGATGAGATGTTCTGCATCCATTTTCTTTATGGCATTATAAACAGGTCTTCCTGTGATGTTTTCCATTATCCATTCCCTTGCGAATTCACCTGTCTGAATCTCTTTTAATATCTTTCGCATCTCTTCTCGAGTATCTTTATTTATTATCCTTCTGCCCCTTGTCATATCACCGTATTCTGCAGTATCGCTTATAGAATATCTCATATAAGAGATGCCGCCCTCATACATAAGGTCCACTATGAGTTTTAATTCATGAAGACATTCGAAATATGCTATCTCCGGTTGATAGCCTGCTTCAACGAGGGTATCAAAGCCTGCCCTTACCAGTTCTGAAGCTCCACCACAGAGCACAGCCTGTTCTCCAAATAAGTCTGTTTCTGTTTCTTCCTTAAAAGAGGTTTCTATAACGCCTGCCTTTGTAGCGCCTATACCCTTTGCATAGGCAAGGGCCTTTTTCTTTGCCTGTTTTGTATAATCCTGATAAACTGCAATAAGGGATGGGACTCCAGCACCTTTTTCAAATTCCCTCCTTACAAGGTGACCTGGGCCTTTAGGTGCAATCATAATTACATCCACATATGGAGGGGGAACAATCTGACCGTAATGGATATTAAATCCATGGGAAAATACAAGGGTCTTTCCTTTTTTTAGATTTTTCTCTATCTCGTTTTTGTATAAAGCTGCCTGAACATTATCCTGTGCAAGGATCTGGATTATATCAGCCTCTTTTGAAGCCTGTGATGCACTTACTGGTTTAAAACCATGTTCTTTGGCAAGCTTATAGTTGGCTGTGCCTTCCAGTTCTGCTACAATCACATCGACACCGCTGTCTCTTAAATTCAATGCCTGTGCATGTCCCTGGCTTCCGTAACCTATAATAGCCACCTTTATACCTTTTAAGATGTTTAAGTCAGCATCCTTGTCGTAGTATATTTTAGCCATCATCTCCTCCTTTTTCATATCTTTCTTTTATTTTTATTGTTTTGTCTCCTCTTGCTATGGCCACAGGACCAGTCCTTACGAGTTCTTTAATCCCTATGGGTTTTAAAAGGGCAAGGAAGGCCTTGATTTTTTCCTCGTCACCAGTCATAAGTAGGGTGTATGTTTTCTGTGAGACATCTATTACTTTACCCCTGAAAATCTCCACAATCCTTAAAACCTCTTCCCTTGTCTTTTCCTCTGCCTTTACCTTTACAAGTACCATTTCCCTTGTAACATAGTCCATATCCCTAAAGTCCGTAACCTTTATAACATTGATGAGTTTGTTTAACTGTTTTAATATTTGCTTAATAATGTCATCGTTGCCAGATGTGACTATGGTCATACAGGATATGGTAGGGTCGAGGGTTTCTGCAACACATAGGCTTTCAATGTTGAAGCCCCTTCCACTGAATAGACCTGCAACCCTTGATAAAACACCGAATTCATTTTCTACAAGCACAGAGATTATGTGTCTCAATGTCCCCTCCTAAACAAGCAGCATATCTCTTAAAGAGGCACCTGCCGGTACCATGGGATAGACTTTTTCCTCAGGGTCTACGTGAACATCAATCAAAGTGGGCCTGCCGTTAACAAAGGCCTCTTTTAAGATTTTATCGACTTCCTCTTCCTTTTCAATTCTGTATCCAGCAGCACCATATGCTTCGGCAAGTTTTACAAAATCAGGTGCATAGTTCATGTGGGTCCAGGTATATCTTTTTTCATAAAACAATTCCTGCCACTGCCTCACCATACCGAGAAAGCGGTTATTCAATATAACAACCTTAACGGGAAGATTAAATTGAACCGCCGTTGCAAGCTCTTGGATATTCATCTGTATGCTTCCATCACCTGCTATATCTATTACAAGTTTATCTGGAAAAGCTACCTGTGCGCCTATGGCTGCTGGAAAGCCATAACCCATGGTTCCAAGACCTCCAGAAGTTAAAATGGTTCTTGGTTTGTGAAATTTATAAAACTGGGCAGTCCACATCTGGTTTTGTCCCACCTCTGTGGATATTATGGCATTTCCCTTTGTGAGGTTGTATATCCTTTCTATGACGTATTGAGGTTTTAACTTGCCGTTTTTACTGTATGTAAGGGGATATGTATTTTTCCATTCTTCTATCTGTTTTAACCATTCTTTTATATTTTCCTTATAGGCCTTGATTGCTTCTTTTTCTTCCTCTAAAAATTCAAGCATTTTTTTAATAACATTTTTAGAATCACCGACTATGGGGATGTGCACCTTTATATTTTTGCTTATGGATGTTGGGTCTATATCAACATGTATAATATTTGCCTCTGGGGCGAAATCTTCTGTTTTTCCTGTAGCCCTGTCATCAAATCTTGCGCCTATAGCTATTAAAACATCTGAATGGGATATGGCCATGTTTGCAGCATATGTGCCATGCATCCCTAACATACCCATAAACTGTTTATGATTGCCAGGAAAACCGCCAAGTCCCATAAGGGTATTTGTAACAGGAAGGGATAATAATTCAGCAAGTTTAATAAGTTCCTCTGTGGCATTGGAAGATATTATACCTCCCCCTGTAAATAAAACAGGTTTTTTTGATGATAATATGAGCTTTATAGCCCTTTTTATCTGTCCTGGATGACCCACATAAGTAGGTTGATAACTTCTTATAAATACCTTGTCAGGATATTTAAAATCACAAGTATTGGCAGTTATATCTTTTGGTATATCCACAAGAACTGGACCGGGTCTACCTGATCTTGCAATATAAAATGCCTCTTTTAATATGCGTGCTAGGTCTTTTACATCCTTTACGAGGTAGTTGTGTTTGGTGCAAGGTCTTGTAATACCTACGATATCTGCCTCTTGAAATGCATCGTTTCCGATAAGGTTAGTCGTTACCTGACAGGTAAAGACTACAATAGGAATAGAATCCATATATGCAGTGGCAATACCTGTAACGGTATTTGTTGCCCCTGGACCAGATGTAACAAGACATACACCGACCTTACCAGATGCCCTTGCATAACCGTCTGCTGCATGGACACCACCCTGTTCGTGCCGCACCACAATCTGTTTTATCTCTGGGCAATTGCATAGTGCATCTGTGATATTCAGTGTTGCACCACCGGGGTAACAAAATATGGTGTCAACCCCTTCCATTTTTAAAGATTCTACAAAAATCTGTGAACCTGTTTTTTTCAATCCTTTTCTCCTCTTTCTATATCTTCTTTAGCTCTTTCCATTATGTCTTTATAATAGAGCTTTTTCTTTTTCAATATCTTTATTTCCATCTCTTCTTCTTCTGTTAAATAAGGCTTTTTTAAAAGCATCTGTAATCTTTTATCGAGAAATGCATGTTTTCTTTTTGCATCCTCAAATATTTCTTCTTTTATATCATCCTTTTCCATATTGATATTAAAATGTTATGCTATACAAAATAAATATAAAAGTCAATTTTTAATTTAAATTAGCCTATTTTTCTATTCTTGCATTGACAATATGGAGAACTTATTTCATCATCAAAGACAGTACAAAATTTTCAATGCAAAAATAACCAAAAAGTGACAAATGCATTTATCAAAGTGCAAGAATAATATCTATTGAAAAACTATTAGTTGGAGATTCACAACATAGCTGGAATTAAGGCAGCGGCTTGCCTTTGTGCTGGATTAGGGGCAGATGTATTCATGATATACAAATATGGAGTGGGCAATTCAAAGTTTCCCATTCATGATCAGCGTTAATAACCATACTGTGAGCCATTGCCACAACAATACTAAGACACCTATAGATTAAAATGCCATTGAAAATTAAGAGGCTACGTCACTGACACCGACGAACAGGATACGCTGCCTTACTTCTGACCCTTTTATTCATTCTTATTGTATATCCTTTTTTATAATGTTATGATTTAAATCATCAAAAATGCATGCCAATACGATTAAAATGGAAACGATTAAAATGGAAAATTATCTAAATCATGTTTTTTTAGTCCAGTATAAAATAACCTTTCAACCAGAAGATGTTATAATAATGCCAACTTCCAATAAAGGCAACATTATAAGGGGTGCATTCGGAAGTACCCTCAGGCGTATATGCTGCACCGATTATCGGTCAGGGTCATGTGAGGGGTGTGAAACAAGGACTCAATGCCCATACCATTTAATATTTGATCCGGTGGAAATCATAGAGCAGAAAAGGATGAAAAATGTGCCCAGGGGTTATGTGGTTAAACCTCCCCTTGATACGGTTACAGAATATACAAAGGATAGACCTTTTGTATTCGATATGGTCCTTATAGGCAATATCATAAAGTATCTCCCCTGGATAATTGTGCCATTTAATCAGTTGGGAGCTATAGGTATAGGTAAAAACAGGGGCAGGTTCACCTTAGGCGATATCTATCTTGTATCTGATAGCTCTATTAAAAGGGCATATGATGCCAAAACTCGTTTATTCACAAACCACGAAGACTATATTACAGGGCAGAGTATACTGAAACGGGCAGAGCAAATAAATCCAAACCGCATTACCATCGAGTTTTTGACCCCTACAAGGATTAAGTATAACCCAACGGGCAAAAAGGCAGGGAGCATCATCATAAGAGAACCCGAATTCCACCACATTATAAGAAGACTCATAGCAAGGGCAAGTATCCTCTCTCTTGCATATCTCGATAAACCCATGGACATGGATTTCGAGGGTATGGTAGCCCGCTCTATGGATATTAAAAGAAAAGACACGGATTTAACATGGGTTGAGGAAAAAAGGTATAGCAGGACAGGGATAGATAAAAAAGGCAGACATGCCATACACGACCAGAGCGGCTTTAAAGGAAAAATCACCTTTGAGGGGAATCTGAGTGAATTTCTTCCTCTCATTGTCCTCGGTGAGTATATACATATGGGCGAAGATACAGTATTCGGTAACGGCTGGTACAGGGTAGTTTAAAAACCTCCCTTCATGATAAACCATACAATAAACCATTTCTTTCTGTTTCATTATAATTTTTGCCAGTAGACTTGACAACGTGCCTCAAATGGATTATTATCAGTAATAACTGAATAATCAGAATAATCATAATGAGGTGTATGAGATGGAAGACATAGGTTCAGAAAAGGGGTGTTGCAGTTGTGGAGGAGAGGGAAAAAGCATCTGCCGTATTGAGGCATTATTAAGTGTTGATGAGCGCGGGCAGATGGTCTTGCCCAAGGAGATAAGGGAGCGTGCAAACATAAAGGCAGGAGATAAGCTGGCGCTTATAAGCTGGGAAAGACAAAATGAAATCTGTTGCATGGTCCTTATAAAGGCGGATAGCTTGGGCGAGCAAATTAGGGAGTTTTTAGGGCCCATCATGAGGGATATGGCTTAAAGGTCTTATACGAGGTCAACTACAATGAAAACAGGCACAGACAATATATCAGATAAACAGGTTTTATTCCCTATGGCCCCGCCTGAGGTACATAAAGTTATAAAATCAAGTTCTGTCAGGTCACCTCGCATGGAACAGAGTTTTGTTGTAGGTTCAGTTGATGGGCCTTCTGGGAAAATCCCCCGGGTGTCATCAGAACTTACCTGGCGAGACCGCTTGGGTGCTGTAAAGGCGCGCTTTGGCATAGGAAGGATGCACTATACTGTAGATCCAGGCCTTTATGCCATCGGTATGCCGGATAAAAAATCCCCTGTTGTTGTTACAGCCAATTATAAGATGAGCTTTGACTCTATAAGATCAGCCCTTCATGGTCGCAATGCCTGGATACTTGTACTCGATACAAAGGGCATCAATGTATGGTGTGCAGCTGGGGAAGGCACTTTTGGAACAGAGGAGCTTTTGCGCATGATTGAGGAAAGCGGATTGAAGGATATGGTGGTTCACCGTAATATTATCCTGCCCCAGCTTGGTGCCCCCGGGGTTTCTGCCCATCTTGTAAAAAGATACGCTGGTTTTAATGTCCATTATGGGCCTGTTTATGCCCGTGATGTTGGTGCCTATATAGATTCAGGTTTTAAGGCAACGGCAAAGATGAGGCGTAAGACATTTTCGTTTCTGGAGCGGGCTATCCTTATCCCTGTGGAGTTGGTATCGGTCATAAAGCCAGCCATGATTATCATCCCCATTATTCTTTTTATATGTGGTTTCGGGAGAGAGGCCAGGTTTATGCAAAATATTATAAACGAAGGGATTTTTGCCGTAACTGCCTTTCTTTCTGGAATCTTCTCAGGCGCTGTATTGACACCACTTCTCCTTCCATATATCCCAGGACGTGCCTTTACCACAAAGGGTATTCTTATAGCGCCTCTAATCTTTTTCTTACTGCTTTATACACGGGGTATAGATTTCAATAGATTACATGAGATTTTATTTCACCTTGCACTGCTATTTATAGCGATTTCTGCCTCGGCTTATCTGGCCATGAATTTTACCGGTGCCTCAACTTACACATCCCTGTCAGGGGTAAAGAAGGAGATGCGCTGGGCATTGCCTTTTGAGATTGCAGCTGGCCTTTGTGGTTTTACCCTTTTGGTTGTATCTCGATTTTTTTAAGGGGGAAGGAAATGAAGGGTCTTATATATTTAAAGGATGTGGTCACCTTGAAGCTGGATACCAGCAGGTGCATTGGTTGTGGTATGTGTATTGAAGTCTGTCCCCATGGGGTATTTGAGATGAATGGAAGATATGTCCGGATTAAGATGCAGGATGCATGTATTGAATGCGGTGCATGTAGCATTAATTGTCCTGCAAGTGCCATCACTGTGGATAGAGGCGTCGGATGTGCTGCTGCAGTGATTAATAGCATGCTAAATAGAAAAGATTCTGCCTGTTGTTGCAGTGCTGGTGACAGTTGTGCACCAGGAGGGAAGAAAAAAGTATCATGTTGTTAAAGGTCGTCTAAAGGCAAGGTTTACTGATTGCACCCGTTTTATCCTTGACATCATGTATACCCATTTTATATCATGGAAACATAATAACAGACTCTTTTTGAGGTATATGTGGCAGGAAAGCTTGCCTATGAGCGGTATCACTGGTTCCACGGACAGGTGGTCTCTGGCTTATACCCTAATGCCCGTAGCCTTTCAGAAAGGTTTAATATCTCCATAAAACAGGCCCAGCGTGATATTGAATTCATGCGGGACAGACTCGATGCACCCCTTGTCTATGATGGGGCAAGAAAGGGATATGCATACGAAAGATCAGGCTATGAACTACCTCCCATCTGGTTTACAGGCGATGAATTCATTGGATTCTGTCTGGCATTAAGGCTTGCAGCAGCAATTCCTGATGGCTCTTTGAAAAAGTCGCTACGCCACTTTATTGAAAAGTTTTACTCTGTGAGGTCATTCAGTGATGCCCCCTCCATAGAAGAGATAGACAGGCTTGTATCAATTAAAAATATCGAGTATTACAGGGTAAAGGAGGATGTATTCAAATCTGTGCTGGCCGGTCTTCTAAAGAAAAGGCCTTTAAAGATCATATATCACACACCCTATAAGCATGAACGGACAGAAAGGGTCATTATACCTCTGCACTTGCTTTGCTATATGGGAAACTGGCATATGATTGCTTACTGTACATTGAGAAATGAATTAAGGGACTTTGCCTTATCGAGGATTGTGAGTATCACAATCCATGAAGAGATGACTTTGGCTGATATCCCAGGTGATTTACCACCAATAAAAGATTATCTCAGAAAAAATTTTGGTGTCATATCAGGAGGCAGTCAAAAGGAGGTGACGCTTAAATTTTCACCTGAAGTCTCTTCATGGGTTTGCCAGCAGATATGGCACGATTCCCAGAAAGTGGACTTCGATAAAGATGGAAGCCTGATTTTAAGCTTCCCTGTGTCTGGTTTTGAGGAAGTCATAAGGGAGATATTAAAATACGGTTCCCAGGTAGAGGTCATATCCCCTCCTCAACTTCGGGCAATGATTAAAGATGAAATAAAAAATATGCAAAAAATTTACATGTAGGACATCATTTGGGGGAGTGGTGGTTGTAAAATGATATTGCAGTAAAAAGAAGGATTGAAAAGAGGGGTTATATATGGACAGGAGAAGTTTTATAAAATCTATCTTTTCCTTACCCTTCTTTACCTTTTTCCTGCCCTTAAAAAAAGGGACTGAAAAGTCTAAAAATATCCTCCTGATAGAAACTGTTGTGGCAGGAATCAGATACTACGATGCAGAAAGGATATGGAATAGCCTTCATGTCGGCGAATCCCTTTTACTTAAAAGAGAGCCCCATAACCCTTACGATGAAAGGGCGATCGAGGTCTATCGGGGCAATGATAAATTAGGTTACATCCCGAGGAAAGACAATGGGGTAATCTCGCAGGTCCTGGACAGAAACGAAAAACTTGTTACACATATCTTTTGGCTTAAGAAAGACACAGACCCCTGGAACAGGATAGGAATCAGGGTTTATATGGAGGTTAATGTATGAAAAGCTATAGAAAGGAGCTCTGGTTTAATGTGCCCACAAGGAGGGCATTTATAAATATCACACCCCAGGTGGAAGAGTGTTTGAAGGAAAGCGGCATAAAAGAGGGTCTTGTGCTTGTAAATGCCATGCACATAACTGCATCGGTCTTCATAAACGACGACGAATCAGGGCTGCACGAGGATTACGAGAGATGGCTTGAAACCCTCGCCCCCCATGAACCTGTGAGTCAATACAAACACAACCGCACAGGTGAGGACAATGCCGATGCGCATCTTAAGAGACAGATAATGGGCAGGGAGGTGGTTGTGGCAGCAACCGATGGCAGGCTCGATTTCGGCCCCTGGGAACAGATATTTTATGGGGAGTTTGATGGGCGAAGAAAAAAGCGGGTGCTTGTGAAGATTATAGGGGAGTGAGAAGAAACAGTATATGGATATAAAAGACTTAAAAAGAAGGGTTTTTGGAATAGAAGGGGATATTAAGATGGATAATACGAGAAACTTAGAGGTAATTTTGGAGATGGTGATATCGCAGTTTTTGAGTGTGGATGAGTCGATCTGGGTGCAAAAGTTGCAACCGCGAAATGAAGGCTAAAATGACGGCAGCTGGAAAGGAGGTAGGCTAATGATTAACACATGGCAGTGGCTGGTTTGTTTTGATACCGACCGAATCAAACAATACCTGTTTTCCACAAACCGGCTAAAGGAGATCCGCGGCGGAAGCGCCTTGATTGCTCAACTTGACAGCGAAAGAATGAGGGAACTTGAGCAGCGCTACGAAACGGACAAAGTTGTTTACTCCGCTGGCGGTGGGGCGGCGGTTCTGGTGCCGACCGAGCAGGAGGCCCAGGCTCTAATTGCTGAAATCGAGCGTAATTTCCGAGCTCAAACGATCACGGCCTCCATCACCGGCATCTGCCTGCAGGTGGACACAACATCCCAAAAATTCGGAGCAGAGATGAGCCGGGCTGGGAGAGAACTGCGCCGGGCTAAAACAGCCAAAGCGGAACTGGTCAGTTTACCCGCAGAACCCTATATGCGCCTTTGCAGTTCCTGCGGGCAATACCCGGTAGCTCATCAGGCGCAGGATGGAAGTGGAGACTGGCTATGCCGGGCCTGCCATAAGAAGAGGGGGAAGGGCCGCGAAGAACGCATGGGCTTTTTTGCGGACTTTATCGAATGGACCCAGTCCGATGGTTGGACAAAAGAGATGTTACCTGAAGACCTGGACGCTATCGGCTCGGTTGCAACTCCGCCAGGGTATGTTGGCTTTATTGCCCTTGACGGCAACCACATCGGCGACCTGCTGGACAAGCCGGCTACACCTAAGGTTTATAAGGCATTCTCCGAGGGGCTCTGGAACCTCACAAAAGACCAGACGTTTGCAGCGCTCAAAAAGTATGGTTGGCCACGTGACGGAATTACTCCTTTTGAAATTGTCCTCATTGGTGGCGATGATGTCCTGTTGATCACAGCAGCGGATATCGCCCTTGATGTTGCTCTGGCGATTGCTGAAGGGTTCGAATATAATTCAGTAGCGCAGGTTTTGGCGCCGGCAGGGTTATCTGATGAACGAGAAAAACTGACAATGGCCGGCGGGGTGGTTCTGGCCCATGCTAACTTTCCCATCCCGGCTATGTATGCCCTGGCCGAGGCGCTGCAAAAGTCAGCAAAGAAGCTCAGCGCTGTGCAAAAGTACCAGACCGGCGCCATAGACTTTCAGGTCGTTTCGGGAAGCGACATGGATCTGGACGCGATGCGCCAGGGGGTTCCCCATCGTCGACCTTATGCGCTGGCAGATATGCGCAAGCTTCTCGACCATATTTATCAGATCAAGATCGCCGATATACCGACAAGTCAATTACAAGCAATGTATCAGGCCCTTTTCGAAGGTGAAATAAACGCCCAACTTGCCAGTATCGCTACACTGGGATATCTTGGTCGGAGTGGGGATAGAACACGATACGAGCGGCTGAGAGATTTTTTCAAGGATTTCGGCGTGCAGTTAGAAGGGCAACTGCCGCCCTGGGATGCCAACAAACGTTCGGCTCTCACCGACCTGGTGGAGTTGTATCCCTTCATTTCGATGAAAGGAGGGGAGGGATGACCCGTATGTATATTCAAATCAAGCCGCTTTTAATTGAAGTAGATGGTCCGCTGGCAGTGAACACCGGTTTTCGCCGCGGTCTCATACATCGCACCGTGGAGCGTGACGCCGATGGCCTGGCGTACATCCCTGCCTCTTCGCTAAAAGGACGTGTGCGTCGGGCATGTGAACAAATAGCCAAGCGGATTGGGTTGCAAGTATGCCACTCTCCACATCCTGGCGGGATGTGTTCGGCCCACACCAAACAAACTTGCCTGGTGTGCCGAATATTCGGGTCGCCTGGACGAACAAGCACGTTACATTGGCAAGATGCCCGACTGACCCAATCGTACAGGAAAGTTTTTAGTAATGCGGCATCGCGCCAGGCACAATTCTATTCACGAACGTATGCCCAATTGAGCCGCGCCCTGGGGATCGCTGCACCTGATCACCTTTTTACCAGCGAGTTCACCATTGAGAATTTGCGATTTGAATCAGCCATTACCGGCTGGTTGGATGTGACCCCCATTGCCGGCGAAAAAACAACCGGCGGCTATGAACTGCTGCTATTGCTGGCCGGCCTGAAAATGGTTAACACACTGGGAAGCAGCAGCAGTCGCGGGATAGGCCGCAGTTCAATCGAGCTACCTGGAGAGATAAAGATTGAAGACCTTGTCATCTCCACTAAAACCATCCTTGAGAATTTCGATCTGTTAGGAGAATTTGCCCAGGAGGTGCAAAATGACGCTTGAATTAACCCTAACCCTCCAACTCCATGCGCCTCTAACCTTACACCGAACTCGTACAGGTATCCAGTTTGTAGAAACATTGGATTACATCCCTGGGACAGCATTGCGCGGTGCCCTGGCCGAAGCCTACCTGGCTGAACACGGTATGCCTGATGATACTTTTCGCGCGCTGTTCCTTTCCGATCAAGTGCAATACAAGGATTTATGGCCGTCGCTTGAAGGACAACAAACTATATTACTTCCTGCTACGGCTAAGGCCTGCAAACGTCATGGTCTGAAACATCACCAGAGTTTTCGAGACTCACTCCTGGATGTTTGGACCAATTTGGGTGGCGACAAGAAATGTCCAGAATGCGATGAGTCTCTGGACCGGGTGAGCGGTTACCTGAGCAATCTGAATCCCTTGAATCCGATCTCTCCCCGATCACGCCTGCGGGTGAGCACGGCCATCGAGCGCGGTACCGGAACAGTGGCGCGGGAGATGCTTTTCACTCAGCATACTTTGGTGGATCTGGGAACACCTGATAATAAGCAATTTCTCTTGTTCCAAGGGGTTGTGCGGATATTCAATCCCACTTTGGAGAGCAAACTCATGCGTCTGTTGCATCTAAACACAACCCTTTTCCTGGGCGCGGGTCGCAGCAGAGGATTGGGTCAGGTGGAAATCAAACTGGAGACGGATATTCCAGCCTCCGAACCTTTATTGGAACGCTGGAACAAATTTAATGCAGCAGCACAGCGAGCGGGTGGAGAGGCTGGTAAGCGTTATTTTTCCCTGACCTTGTTAAGCCACTTAGCCTTAAGGGATGACTTGTTGCGCCCTATATTTGGTGATATTAAACCGCAACATTTTGGGTTACCGGAAGGCGTCATGTGGGTATGCCACCTGAATTCTAAGCAGCCAGTTGTATTTCTTAATGCTGTTACAGTATCAGGATGGAATGCCGCATTGGGTCTGCCCAAGCCGGACACAGTAGCCCTGGCGCGGGGATCCGTTTTGCTGGGGCAATGCGATGCCGCACAAGAACAGAGCGTGCTGGCACACCTTGAGCAAATCGAAGCCAAAGGTGTAGGTGAACGGCGCAATGAGGGCTTTGGTTGTGTGGCCGTCTGTTATCCGATTCATTACACGTGTTGGAGGTAAACCATGAGCGAGCAAGCAATTCAAGAAGTAGCCTTGCGGGTGGTGCTTGAGAGGGAAATTGCTCGAAAAAGCGACGAATATGATCGAAGCGCCCGAGAATACGCTGATCGACTAATCAGTACAAAACTTGATAAGACCCAGGTTCGTGGTCTGGAGACACTGGCCAGCACCACCGACAAAATTTCTGACATCACTGACTGGCTTAAACTGCGCATAGGGCGAGATTCCGGGCGGGACCGCTGGGCCAAAAATAGCATTGGACGCGACCTGGTGACCACGCTGGAGGGGCTGAGTAGGGATGCAAAAGAGATTGTTGACAAACTCAAGATGGGCGAAAGTAGGGAAGGTGAAGGAACTGCCTTTGCCTACTCGGTGGACCCTGACCTGGAGCGGCAGGTGCACCTGCGGCTGTGCCGCGAATTTCTCAAACACCTGGCGGCGCATTTCGAATACTTGAAGGCGGAGAAATAACAATGAGCGAACTGACCTATGTACTCAAACTAAAGCAAAGTCTTGCTGCCTGGAGCGACCACTGGCAGGCCGAGGCCGCCCGCTTTGCCGATAGCCATCGTGACCTACTGCCGCGTCGCATTACCAATACCCAAATTTTCGGTCTGGGCAATGTGGTGCGCAGCGCGCGGCGCTATACCGACATCGAGCACTTTATCCGCCACCAGGCAGAAAAGGCAGAGCGCGCCGGAAGGCTGGACGTGCAGGGGTACTGGAACGATTTGAATGAGGCCTTGAGTAAACTCCGTGGCGAAGCACAGGCGTTGCTAAAGACGCTGTCCGTCCCCCTTGGGACCGACAGCCGGAAGACCTTGGATGCGCTGCACCGCGAACTGGCCGGGTTGTATGTGCAGCATCTGATTGCCCATAGTATGTATCAGACAACAGGCGCAAAAGAGAATTAGCAGCAATCTCAGCAAAGGAATGTCCGATGTCTGATGTGCTGCTCAAAAAAATCGAGAAAGTGATTCAAAGTTTGCAAGAGCCTGAGGTCTGTCATTATTTGGATCAGGCATTCAAATCTTTCTCGGCGGGGGCTTATGATGCCGCTATTGTGATGGCCTGGTCGGCGACTGTCGCTTATCTGGTAAGGGAGGTTAATCAAATCGGGCCAGAGGTTTTTCAATACGCCTTTCGTAAAGAGTATCCTGACCGAAGGAGAATGCCAAACGGCCCAGAAGAATTGGTCGGTGATGACGATAGAGCTTTTATACAGGTGTGCCAGCAAATGCGCTTTCTCCGGGTTGCAAGTGACGATCTGCATCGTTTCCGAGACCGTCGTAACAAAGGCGTGCATCCTAATCAAACACCAGCTAACGAGGACGACGCAAGACAATATCTGGCTCTTTGTCTAAGCGTGGTAAGCCATCCAACCCAAGATGTACACATTCTTGATGATGCTTTACTCGTTGAGTATGCTCTGGAGATCGGTAGCTCAGCAGAGACAATAGTTAAGTTGGTTCATCCCGAGTATCGTTTGTCGACTGCCACTAAGCTTCTGGAGGCATATTTCAGCAATTCAGGTCCGCAATATGACGCTCTTGTTAGTGTATGGCGTCAACTTTGGGATCTGCTCGCTGAAACGGATAGGCAAGTATTATGGCCTAAGCTTGTAGACGCGGTTGACACTGCGCTTGACGGGCGCGATGATTTTCGCAGTGGGGAGGACATAGCTCGTTTTATCGTCTGGCCTTTGTCGGACGAGGAACACTCGCATCGGGATTCCATTGCAGAACGATATATTTACCACCTGAAAACCAAGGTGCGCGAAGGTTCTTTTTCTGATGAGGACAAAGAGTTCGCGCTATGGCTCTACAACAGACTGCCAAAAGACTTTCAGGAGCAAATCGTGCGTTTGTGCACTTTATGGCTCGTTCATCGAGTAAAACGTGGTGATTTTACCGGAGCAGATCTGGATTTCAATGCCTGGCTCAAGGCGCAATCTCGATCTGACCAACAAGTAAGGTTTCAAATCATCAGAGACGCAATCGTAAGGAGGTATTAAGATGATCCAAACCATTGATCGTTCACAGCTTCGCGCCCGCTGCCGCATCACTGGGCGCATTGTGCTGGACACCGCCCTGCACATCGGCGGCGGGCGTAACCCCTCGGCGGCGACCGATAGCCCGGTGGTGCGTGACGGCGCCGGCCGGCCTTTTATCCCCGGCTCCTCGCTTAAGGGCGCCTTTCGCGCCGCCGTGGAGCGGCTGGTGCCAAACATCCCCAATTTGCGCACCTGCGGGCTAAGCGATGATTCTGATGCGTGCGCCAACCGTCTGCGAAAAGCACTCAAAGATCGTAAGAACATACCCGAAGCGGAACTTTTGGCGCTCCTGGACAGCGTTTTATGCGACACCTGCCGTACCTTCGGCTCAACACATCTGGCCTCGGTCGCGCTATTCCACGATGCGCCGATCAATGAGGTCTGGAATGCTTTGCCGGAGGTGCCAACTCAGATCCGCGATGGTGTAGGCATTGACCGCGATAGCGAACGTGCCCGAGAGGGCATAAAATACGACTTTGAGGTGGTGCCGCCACAGACATCCTTTGACTTTACCATGACGCTGGAAAACCCTAATGAGCGCGATCTGGGGTTGATAGCGCTGGGGTTGCAGGAGTTTATAATAGGCATGATTCCCCTGGGTGGCATCCGCTCGAGAGGGCTGGGCCGTTACCACCTGGAGGGGGTTAAAGTAGAAAGTGTGGATTTTGGCGACCCTAAGGCGATGACGGATTATTTGCTGGAGCGTAAGATGTCCGTAGAAGCAACCAACGACTTTATCCGCCGCAACCTTAGCGCTCTGCTAAACCAGGAAAGGAGTTGAGCTATGTTCAAACAACTGGTCAACGAGTGTATCATTTATCTACATATTCACGTGGAAGGGCCAGTACTGATCAAATCCGGCCTGGCCCAGGTCAGTGGGCCGGATATGGCCTGGGTGCGCGTGTTCCGCAACGGCCGCGAGGAGGTCTACCTGCCCGGCTCTTCCCTCAAAGGTGTCCTATGTAGCCACGCAGAACGGATTGCCCGCACGCTAAAGCCTGAGGCGGCTTGTGATCCGTTTGGCGATACCTCCTGCAGTCGCATCTTTGACAAGAAAAAACCAGGCACGACCGAGGCCTATCGTGATTCGTGCCTGATCTGTAAACTCTTCGGTTCCACGGGTTTTGCCGGCCGGCTGGCGACAACCGACGCCTATGCCGTGGGCACGCCGCCCGAACCGGCTCAGCGCGATGGCGTAGGAATTGACCGCTTCACCGGTGGCGCGGCGCGTGGGGCAAAATTTGAGCTGGAAGTCATCACAGAGGGCGTTTTTGCCACCTCACTACACCTGCGCAACTTTGAGCTGTGGCAACTGGCGTTGCTCGGTTTTGTGCTTAAGGACCTGGCCGATGGGCTGATCCGTATCGGGATGGGCAAAAGCCGGGGCTTGGGCAAGGTGCGAGGCGAGGTACAGGAAATGCGGCTCGATTTTCTCAGTCCTAAAGCTCCGCAGGTGGTCAACGGGCAAATGGCTTTGCTTGGAGTCGGTTCGCTCTTTGATGACGCAAAAGCCTATGGGATGGTCATGCCCGATGAGGTCATTATCCCCTATGACAGCCAACTCACTTCCAACGGCCTGCGCACGACGGTCGTTTTCCCAGGCCAGACCTTCCCGTGGGACAAGATTGGCAAATGTTGGGTCCAGCATGCAAGCGTTTTTATCGATCCCCTGGCGGCCGAACGGCGAGGAGGGCGGCGATGAGCGAGCGGGTATTTTACAGTACAGTTGACCTGACTAGACTGCAGGCTCTGGTGGATGTCTGCAGGCCACAGGCGCGCTTTGCCATCGTGGAGCGGATTGACGCTATAGACTTTCCTCTACCGCAAACGGAACAGATCACCGTGGCGGATTGGCCTAAAGGCCGGCTCTTTGATGAGGCCTTCGAGTTGCGTTGGGAGCAGATCGGGCAGGAATACCGCATAATTTTGTCCGGCAACGGAAATCTATCGACCCTGGCTGCCGGGCTGAGTGAGCAGCCCCTGCCAGCTAGCACCGACGAGGTACAGGACTATTATTGTTGGAACGAAACGGATGCGCGCTTAGGGCGCACGCTAAATTATCGCTGTGTACCGAAAAAGGGCAACGTGAAGCTGTCTGTGGCCGAATTCCGCGACGACCATGGCCGACTGGTTTTCTGGCGCTACATCAAAATGGAGAGGGATGGAGGTGAACAATGAATCCTTACGGCTTTGTCCGCCTGGGGCCGGCCGCACAACGTGTCGCGGCTACCCGGCATGACCAATTCCAGGGGCTGAGTGGACGCATGCGCTGTCGCCTGACTGCACTGACCCATCTGTTTATCCCTGAAACGCAAGAAGTGAGAAAAGAAAAACATCAACAACTAAGCCTATTGCGTTCTGCAGATGATCTGCCTCAGCTGCCCGGCTCCTCGCTCAAAGGTGTTATTCGCAGCGTTGCCGAGGCGATAAGCGGCTCATGTCTGACTTTGCCGGTTGGCAAGGGCGGCGAGATTGAGTACCGCGGCCGTCCGCCGGTCACCTATCGCATCCCGCGCGGGTTCGAGCACTGCCGCGATGCCGATCACCTCTGTCCGGCCTGCCGTATCTTTGGCTCGCTAAGCGGCGGCAATCCCTTTCTGGGTAAGATTGGCCTGGGTGACGCTGTTGCTTTGGAACCGTTCGAGATTGAGATAATGACAATAGAGGCCCTGATGGAGCCCAAGCCACGCCATCGCGTCTGGTACGAAGACCCCCAACAACAAGGCTTCCTCCGAGGGCGCAAGTTCTATTACCACCGGCCTCTCGGGCCGCGGCGGTCAGCCGTGAAGAACGAATACAACAAAACGATCGAAGCGGTGAATCCGGGCGCAATTTTTGAGTTTGAGGTGGACTATACTAACCTGACCGAGGCTGAACTGGCCCTGCTTGTCTTTACCCTCACCCTGGAACCGGACATGGCGTATAAGGTCGGGATGGGCAAGCCAGTGGGGTTAGGCAGCGCCCGGATTGAGATTGTCGGTTGGGAACAGTTGGATCGTCAGGTGCGTTATCGGCAATTCGGAAGTGGAATAATGACTCTTGCAGGCGAGGCCTTGAGCACCGAGATCGCCCGCTGGCAGAACCGGTATCATCAGGAATACGCCCACTGGAAAGACAGCCTGGCCGACCTGCGCCGCATCTGGAAGTGGGATCCATTATCAACAGTGGAAGTCTGCTATCCAGGGCAGGACTGGTTCCGCCAGAATCCGCGGACGCCGATTGATAAGGCGCCGTAGGATGTTACCCCTGAGAAGATGAGGAGTGCAGTGGCAGATCGAAAGTTCGTATTGAGCACTGTAGGCATCTCCATCTTGCTGAACGTCCTCGATTCATCCGAAGAAGCCTGGCGTTGGCAATTGAACCAGGCGGCGAACGAGCGTCAGTTGGCGGATGGATTGGACCATAAGGCAGATGAGCTGACGGAAAGAGCTAAGAATCTCTTGCATCAAGGAGACGTACATAAGAATCGTCGCGTCAGCGCAGAATTGAACGGCCTATACGGCATCTATCAGGGCAATCTCTTAGCCGGTAAATCAGACATGCACTACCTCATCGCCACAGACACAGCATTAGGCCGCAAAGCTGCCGATGTCATCTGTTCCTTTCTCCAGGAATATGGCCTCAATGTAAATGTCTATATCCCTGGCGATTTGTCCACCGCCAATCCTTCTACCTTCTCCAGGGGAATGAAAGACTTGATCCATTGGTGCGAAAATACCATTCCAGGCTACCGAGACGCCGGCTATCGAGTTATTTTCAACTTGACGGCCGCTTTTAAGAGCCTACAGGGCTATCTAAACATCATGGGTATGTTCTATGCCGATGAGATGGTCTATATCTTCGAAACAGGTTCTCAATTAGTGAGCATTCCTCGCCTTCCATTACAAATAGACATTAGCGCACTGCGCAACTATCGTAAAGAGTTGGCCATGATGGCTCAAGGCTACATCTTTCCATTTGAGCAAGTTGCCAGCATCCCGGACGGTTTGTTAGAGACTGACAATCAAGGAAACGCTACGTTGTCGGATTGGGGTATGCTGGTTTGGAACCGGGTACGTCAGGATCTACTCGGGGAAGATCTGTTGCCGTTCCCACGGCTGCAATACACGGATACGTTTCGGAAGGATTTCAAAAACGCAACCCGGAAAGAGCGGGTAGAATTGCAGGAGGTTTTGGCAAAGGTTTCCGGGATACTTGAAGACAATTGTGGAGATACATCTGCATTGAAGCGAGATGGTGGGTTGCAATATGATGTGTATACAAATAAGTTCACGAAAGATGGCCGACCCATTGGTCATTTCCGAGTTTCACAGAGCCGCCGGGTTAGTTGTACAGCCGAACAGGGGGAGTTGCATTTGAGGCGTTATGGCGAGCATTCTATAAACGATAATCCATAAGGTGCTTCATGATTCTTTTTAAACTTTCTTATCCTCCCACCGACGACCAGATTCATCATTTCCAAGGATTGTTCTGCCAATTTATTGCACAGCTTGTAAAGGTGCACAGCCAGTTCGACACCTGGCAGCCACTGGTGGTCCGGCTGGAGGCCCTGGTAAATCTGGTAGGCCTGTCCCGGACTCAATGGCAGACCCTGCAAATACTTATAAATCTGCGCCCTTTAAACTTCATTGTCATAACCCTCCTGGCAGAGTTTAACAGCAGGTGTGGATATTTTTCTGTAAACTTAAGGCGTAGACCCAAACATACTGTCATCTCCTCTCAATTTGAGATAGCTGAGATTATAAACTTACAAGAGGTAGGGGAGGAGACAATAAGCGAGATAATGTATAATGGAATGTCAGGCAATGGACGAATTGTTTGCTACTATCTTTAAAGTGAATGGCCCATATGGACCCTATCAAACAGAGCCAGCAAAATATCTTTTAAACGGTCGAAACATTATTTTGCAGGCTCCAACTGGATCGGGCAAGACAAAAGCAGCAATATTTCCTTACTTATTAGCACGGTGGCAATGCTTGGATTTCCCACGGAAGATGATCTATTGCGTGCCCATGCGTGTACTGGCCCGAAGCTTCTGGAGTGAAATAATACAGACGCATTCAAGTTTAGACGTGCGTTTGCAAACTGGGGAACAGCAAGATGACCGACGATTTGAAGGTGAGATTATATTTACAACGATTGACCAAGTTATTTCAAGTTTTTTGAACATTCCATACTCTTTGAGCGCTCGCCAGGGCAACGTAAATGCAGGGGCAGTAATTTCCGCTTATTTAGTGTTTGATGAATTTCATCTCTTAGATCCGGGTTCCACCTTGCCTACTACATTGGAGATGCTTCGTATGATTAGGAAAGTTGCGCCCTTTATGTTAATGACGGCAACATTTTCCAGTGAAATGCTAAACCGATTGGCCTCTTTACTTGATGCTGAAGTGGTCAATATTAGCGATCAGGAACTTAGAAGGATCCCAACACAAAGGGATAAGAAGCGACGGTATCACCGGATAGATGCGCAACTTACAGCCGAGACAGTGCTACATCATCATCGTACCCACTCTATTGTCATCTGCAACACGGTGGAGCGAGCCCAGGACCTTTTCGAGAAGCTCCGCGCCCAAGCCGACTCAGGCACCCAAATTATCCTGCTTCACTCCCGATTTCTCAGGGAACATCGGCAGAAGAAGGAAGATGAGGTGTGGCGTTTGTTTGGAAAGTATCGAGATAAGAGTGGGAGTGTCATTTTGGTGGCTACTCAAGTAATTGAGGTAGGAATGGACATTACCTGCGAGGTGATGCATACTGAAGTCGCGCCTGCCAATGCTATCCTGCAGCGTGCCGGCCGCTGTGCCCGCTATGAGGGTGAAAACGGTGATATCTATATTTACCAGGTGCCAATAAACCGAAAAGGTGAACCCAGTTACGCTCCTTATCTTGGTGAACAAGCAGCTTTATCGGAGAAGACTTGGGAGGCATTGCCCTCGTTTGCCAGCGAGAATATGGATTTTGTATCCGAGCAACGTCTGGTGAACCAGGTCCACGCTGAGACCGATGGCCGGATGCTCGATGGGCTGGAACAGGCCCGCTACGCCCATCGTCAGGATATGAACAAAGCCATTGGACAGCAGGAGATGGGACTGGCTCGAAACCTGATCCGTAATGACGCCTCTGTTACTGTGCTGGTTCATCCGAACCCGGCGGCGATTGAAAATCCTTACGACCTGGAAGGCTTCTCGCTATTCTTTGGCACGCTGCATGGGCAGTTCAAAAAGTGGCAAGAGGCCGGCCTTCCCAACGAAGAGGTTCCCTGGCTCCTCAGGTACCCCCAAGAGCAAGATAGCTGGGAAGGCGAGGATCGCCCGATTCGCTATGACTGGGTAGAGGTCATAGACCACCAGGATATAAAGCATTCTGCCATTCACGTAGTAAACCCTCTCCTGGTTCGATATGATTCCGAGATTGGTTTCCAGTTCTCACCTGGTGGGGGCTTCCAATCGCCATGTCAGAGAGGTCGGATAGAGGAAGCAAACAGAGAAAGGCAGCGCGGCTACCGCCGGGAAAGTTACCAGGAACATGTCCAAAAGATGCTGGCTGTCTACCGGGACAGATTATCCCGAGAGGCAGTCTACGCCGCCAACCGACTGGAGCGGCAAATGGGCCTGGCACCAGGATCGATAGAGTGGGCGGTTCGTCTGGCCATTGCCTTGCACGATGTGGGCAAGATGGATTGCCGCTGGCAGGGTTGGGCCCACGAGTGGCAGAGACGGATAGGTTTACCAGTGGCTGAAGACTACATTCTGGCCCATACTGATTATGACTCTAATGATCCTCGTCACCAGAGCGTTGAGGCCGAAATGCCCGGATCACGTCCGCCACACGCGGCTGAAGGCGCAGTTGCAGTGTTTAAGGTCCTGCACCGACTCCTGGGGGCACCGGGACAGGATGACCCCTACTTTAAGCTGATGAAGGCTATATTTACCGCGATTGCTCGACACCACTCGCCAGGAGCAGCGAGCTACAAAAGCTTCGAACTACATCGGGCTGCTGAAACCACGCTGGCTCAGGTCTTAGCGGAATTGGATACTAATGGACAAGCCTATAAGTCTGTCGTGATGAGCAAACGTCCACAACCAATTGCCAGCCTTCTGGTTAAACCCGATGCAGGAGACGAACTTTTAGCCTATTTCCTCATCGTCCGGGCGCTCAGGCTGGCAGATCAGGGGGCATTGTCAATGAATATGGAACCAATAAACAAACGGTAGTTAGGGGGAAGACGATGTATCAAGACATTTACTATGTGCCAAAGCGCACCGGGACTTTTGCAGACGTATTTTTGGCATATGGTCTGGCAACACTACTGGATAGCATCCTGGCTTGCTTTGTCGAGAAAGGCCATTGGGTGCGTCTGTGCGACCATGGGTTATACTATGCCGTAAAGCTCAGCCACCCGCTACAAAAAGAATGGGTGGACAAAGCACCTTTCCAGACTTTGGCCCCTTACATACAGACCGGCCAGACTGAGCAGGAGGTTCTGACAAGCTTACCTGCCTCCATGATTGTGGACTATCAGCAAGAGTGGGAGAAATTCCGACAATACACAAACATCACCCAAGAGATGCGTAGCAAGATGCCCGAAGAGCAGATTGCCCAGATCAAACCGCATCCACAGTTTCCCATTTTCGCCTGGGTGGGGGAACGACGGATGCAGGCCCTGGATTCATACAATAATTTGATTCTACGCTGGCAAAGCATGGCCCCTCAATTTAAAGAGAACCTGCGCCATATCCTAATGTTCTGCGCCACGCTGGATGGAGACGTGGAATCCGTGGAGTCCGTGGAAAAAGCCTGGCGCAAGCGAATGAAGGAACTTGGTGTAAAGGTTAAGAGCGACGCTACCTTGCTTCAGCTTTTCAACCCCAGCCAGGGCAAAGGACTGAATGAGCCCAAGGCTAACCGCCTGGAAATGGGCAATATCAAATCCTTCTGGTTGCTGGAGTATCTCAAGGCGGTTGGGATGTACCATTGCGCAGTGCCTCGCCGAGTGCAGGGCACAGATGACCGGAAGACCTATGCCCTTGCCCCTATAAATATGCGCTTGAGCGTCAATGACGAGGTTTTGGTTGCCTTCCAGGAAGCCTTGTGGAACGATACGGCGGTCAAGTTGGACATCATGGCAGCTCTTCGTTATGTCCGATGCTTCTTGAATTGGTGTGAGACAGCGCGAGGTCAGGACCTGATGGCTGAGCTCTTTGGGCAGGGTCCTGAGGACTTTGTGGCCGGGATGTATGTGGCCTACTACAAGAGCCTGGGTCAGGCCTCGGCAGTAATGAACCTCTCCTTCATTGAACTGCCCCGCTGGATGCGGGTACAGTCTCCAGATGACGTAAACACTTATAAGGAGGTGATCGAGGAGCACGAAAATATAATTCGGAACATTGATGAGGAGAAAGGAGGTTATGAGCTACTGGTCTACTACCGAGACTTTCTCTCCGGCGGGAAGTGGGATTCATTCTTCGACTTCACCGCCGCTTACGGTTCATTCCTGATGAGAGAAATAGACAGTGAGCATTACTGGGTGAAGCCATTCACTACTACAAATCTGGAGGTTTTGATCATGAAAAGTAATGCACCATTAATGAAAATCTTAGAAAGTGCTGGTTTTCGTAACATTGCCGATGCTATCCGTCGTAGCACTATAGTTCCCCAGTATCGTGGACGAGGCGAAAGCGAGTACGACATCCGCTATGGCCTGGGGCAGGAACTCAAGCGCAAGGCCCTCTACAACGACGAGTTTATCACTGCCTTGAGTGAGTTTATGCATAGCTACAATGCCGAGAATGCCCGTGTTTTTGAAAAAACAGGAAAGCAATATCGCAAAAATATTATGACCACAGATATCGAAGACATTGTGCACCTTGTAGATGAATATGGAGCAAGCACAGTCGGAAACCTGTTGATCGCTTTTGGCTATGCCAGAGATCCGAAGGAAGAAGAATCATTTAATGAAGAAAACAAACAAACTAATGAGGAGGAATCAAAATGAGTAAGAAAAAAACCATTTATTCCCTTTCAATCTGCGGGCGTGCCATATTGGATATGCATTCTTTAAACAATGAGGGTGGTGAGGGCAATCAGATCTCTACCCGTATGGTAAATGTGGTCTATCGGGATCAGGCCAGCGGTAAGTACAAGTTGGCCACTGTTAATGCCATCTCCGGGGATATGTTTAAACACATCCAGGCTGAGCATCTCTATCTGCTTGCCCGAAGTAGCGGCTTATCCCTCTGCGAAGGCTGCAGTAAATTCAGTGCTAGCCGTATCCTGGATGACCCCACTTTCATGAATAATTTACCTGCTAAGGACAGCGATGTTATTAACAATCTTTTGGAGCATTGTGCACTGGATGATCTGGAAGGCACTCTAATTGCTAAAGGAGCCCGTTCCGTTCCTCGAAAATCGGTGGCTGAGTTTGGCTGGGTAGTCGGCGTGCCAGACTATATTAATACTGAAAGCTACTTCCATGTTCGCTATGCGGTAGAGCACGGTGAGCGATCTGAAGAAGCCCAGCAGCAAGCTATATTCTACAGGCCAGCCAGTTCTGGAGTCTACGCTATCGTGTCCAATTTTGAAATGGCCCGCATCGGTTTTAACGACATATCTCAGAAATATCCCATCTCAGATGAAGAGCGGGAAAAGCGATACTCAGTCTTCCTGGAAAGTATCCTTTACACCTTTATAGAGCCAAATGGGGCTATGCGTGGTACCCAGAACCCACATATCGTAGAGTTTGAGGGTGTTGTAACGGTTACCAATCAGGTGATGCCTGCTCCTGTTTTGAGCCCACTGGACGAAAACTATAGAGATGAGGTTAAGAAAATAGTGGCAGCTTTAAATGGCATCAAAAATGAAACAATAACCGCCCATTACTTTGACTCCATTGGACAATTAACAGAGGTCATGAAGGAGATTATCGAACAAACACAGCCATACAAATTTGCCTGGTAGAGGGGGCCGCTATGTGGCTCATTGCTGAATATAACCCGGTTACGTTATTTTCATTTCGTTCAGGGATTGCCACATCTTCCGGGGCAAAGACACTTTTCTTTCCCACACCATTTGCTATCCGCACTGCTCTTCTGGACGCGGCAATCCGCACTAAGGGTTTGGAAGCTGGCAAGACGATGTTTGAGTGGATCAAGGGGCTTTCCATAGCGGTCTCTCCGCCAGAGCGAATTGTTGTTACTAACCTTTTCGCCAAAATTCTCAAGCCCACACGTAAGAAAGAGGCCAAAGAAAGCATGGACCGCACCATTGCCTTTAGGGAGTATGCACATTTGAAAGGAACTGTATACATAGCATTCAAAATATCAGAGGTGCATACTGAAGAACTACATTTCCTTTTAACTCAAATAAATTATTTCGGAAAAAGGGGAAGTTTTTTCCAGTTTGTTCCACCCACTAAAATATTGGAAGAATTACCTGAAGATTTTATTAGCACAGATGCACCTTATATCCAAGACGGACAGATAAAGGGGGTATACCCGAATGAATTTAAAATAGGGCTTATTCAAGTTATGGATGACTGGGGGAACTCTTTAACATTTGATAAGGTTAATGTTTATTCTTCTGAAATAATTAAGGAAAATAAAGACAGGGTAAGAAAAAATATTATATTACCATATAAGTTAGTCCGTTCAAGTAAAAGCTTTACCTATTACGAGCGGATTTGATTTGTTTAGTTTTCTCTGTTCTTTGACAACTGAATATATTTTTCCCTTAGGGGGTTGCAGTAGTATAAAGGACTGCCATGGCCGAGGCAGGATAATCTGATTCTCATGATGTTCGATTTTTGCTATAATTATACTATGTTACGTTAATCGAGTAAGACCTAACCTGGAGTGGCAGATGAACTGCATCGTTATATACGATATTGTGGAGGATAAAATAAGAAACAAGATAGCAGACATCTGCCTCGACTTCGGCCTCACCCGCATCCAGTATTCCGCCTTTTTTGGTGAGCTCACACACAATCAGAAAGAAACCCTCTTTAAGAAGGCAAAGCGCACCATCGGAGACAGACCCGGCAATATCCAGATCTTTCCAGTCTGCGAAAAGGATCTTGCATTGAAGCTGGAATACATTGTGGAAAAGAAAGAGGTATCTGAATGAACCAAGACCCTTTACCTTCAGCCCCCATGCTTACTGTGGGTGACATAAAGCAGTATTTCTACTGCCCACGCATCGTATACTTCAGGTACCTCATGCCCTCTTTCAGGCCCACCACATACAAGATGGAGGAAGGCAAAA
>Ga0116168_1000893_pt1 | contig 25821 bp, 20 predicted proteins | sample AD_UKC129_MetaG_FD_89795 | JGI IMG/M metagenome (GOLD analysis project Ga0116168, IMG submission 89795) | Active sludge microbial communities of municipal wastewater-treating anaerobic digesters from Canada - AD_UKC129_MetaG | ecosystem: Engineered > Bioreactor > Anaerobic > Digestate | place...
CTATGAGCAATAAAGGTCTTAAGGTAGGGGATACAGCCCCTGATTTTACTTTAAATGACCATCACAATCGCAGTTTTAAGCTTTCAGATTTCAGAGGTCAAAAAGTTCTCCTGTCATTCCATCCACTTGCCTGGACGAGGGTCTGTGCAGAACAGATGAAATCTCTGGAAGAGAATATGAGTAGATTTAAAGAACTTAACACTCTTCCCGTGGGTTTAAGTGTGGATACTGTCCCGTCAAAACATGCCTGGGCTAAAGAGTTGAAGATAAGGGAATTGAGACTTTTAGTAGATTTCTGGCCACACGGAGAGGTGGCAAAGCTTTTTGGTATATTCAGAGAAGAAGATGGATTCTCGGAGAGGGCTAACATCATAGTTGATGAAGATGGGAAGATTATATTATTTAAGATATACGAGATATCTCAGCTGCCTAATATAGAAGAGATTATAAGTTTTCTGAAAGATAGAAAATGAAACCTCTGATACCCTGTTAAAGTTTTCCCCTGTCTTTCCGAATTAACCTGTTAGAGGAAGGTGATAGAAAGTGCCTATAAAGATAGTAAAGGGGAAGAAAGAAGAGTTAGACCCGGGTAAACTGAATGATGAAGGGATGCTCTACCTGAGCAGAGGGATGTTAAATGAAGCTGAAGAGATCTTTAAGCAGGTAATAGAATTAGATTATAACTATGCCTTGGCGCATAATAATATGGCGGTTATTTATCTGAAAAAAGGACTTTATAAGGACGCTATAAAGGAACTTCGAACTGCTACTCAATTGAAGCCAGATTATGCCGAGGCTTTTAATAATTTAGGAGTGGCATATTTTCAATGTCAAAAGTATACCGAAGCTAAATGGTCTTTTGAGAAGGCTTTAGAGATAAAGTCAGACTATGAAGAACCAAGAAAGAATCTTGCAATTTTATCTAATAATCTTATAGGCAGTTCAGACAGGTCCAGGGAAAAGAATGTAGTTACCAGGAATCTCAAAAACAAAAAGAAGAAAGAGAAGCTTCCAGCTATAAGTCTCTGTATGATTGTAAAGAATGAATCAGAGAATCTTCCCCGGGCATTAAATTCTGTGAAAGATTATGCGGATGAGATCATTATAGTAGATACGGGTTCAACAGATGATACAGTTGAGATAGCCAAATCATTTGGTGCGAAGGTATATTTTTACAGCTGGAACGATGATTTTGCCTCTGCAAGGAATGAGGCTTTGAGACATGCTACCTGTGATTGGATCTTATCAATGGATGCAGATGATGAGATGAATGGGGAAGATATTGCTAAGCTCAAAGAGTACTTAAAAGAGACAGATGCGGCAGGTCTTTCTATCCCCATATTCAGCGAATTAACTGATAGTTCTCTGAATATGAAGAATACCACTGTGAACTACCTTGTAAGGATATTTAAAAATGACCCCAGGATAAGATTTACACGGAGAATCCACGAGTTTGTAGACCAGTCTATCTTTGATATGGGTGGAAAGATAGAAAGAATTGATATCCCTGTTTTTCATAGAGGTTATACCGACCAGAAGACTCTTAAAGAGAAGTTAGACAGGAATAAGCGACTTGTAGAAATAGCTCTGGATGAAAACCCTCAGGACCATACCCTCTGGACTTATCTTGGTAAGACATATTTTACTTTAAATGATTTGGAAAAAGCTGAAGAATGTTTCAGGAAGGCTATTGAGATTGTTGAAGGAAAGGAGAACAGGTATGTGACCCTTTTCTTCCTCCAGAGTGCATATGTAGATCTGGCTCTTCTGTTGTCTGAAGATAGAATGGAAGAAGCCCTAGAATTTTTTAATAAGGCTATAAATATAGACCCTAATTTCCCGGATACCTATTACTATATGGGCATGGCTTACTATAATAAAGGTATGTTTGAGGAAGCCTATAAATCTTTTAAGAAGGTCTTTCAGGTAGATGTGAATAAGAGTCTATTCTTCATATCCAATCTTGGTATTAGAGGAGAACTTACTCTTACGATGCTACAGGCTACAGCCCTGCAGTTAGGGATGCTTAAAGAGGCTATAGATTATGGAAATAGGGTTTTGGAGATAAACCCAAATAATGCTCCTGTTCTTAATAATATGGGTATAGCATACATATCACTTGGGGAGAGGGAGATTGGGAAAAGCTTTTTTGAGAAGGCTTTACTGGTAGCACCCGGGTTTGAAAAGGCTATGGATAATCTGGAGAAATATATCAGGGAAGAGTTTGAAGAATCAATTAAAGTTTAGAATGGAAGTTCCGATTATATGTGTTGGAGGTGATAGACAGGTCCAGTAGTGTAAAGAGTTGATGGGACACTTGATTTAAGGGGAGTAGAGGTGAGTTTAGAGGCATGGAAGCCAATAAAATATTTTAAACAAGGAGGTATAGAAGATGCGTATTAATCAGAATATTTTTGCGTTGAATGCGCAGAGGAATCTGCAGAATACTAATAGCCAGTTATCGGTATCTCTGGAGAGATTGTCCTCTGGTTTGAGGATAAACAGGGCATCTGATGATGCGGCTGGGCTTGCAATCTCCGAGAAATTGAGAGCCCAGGTAAGTGGGCTTGGAGTATCTGTGGACAATGCCAATGATGGTATCTCTCTTATAAGAACAGCTGAAGGGTCACTCGATAGGGTGAATGCTATCCTCAAGAGGATGAGAGACCTGGTAGGCTGGGCGGCTAACGGTGATAAGACGGATGCGGATAGACAGAAGTATCAGGATGAGATAAATCAGCTTACAGAAGAGATAAACAGAATCTCGACCACGACAGAGTACAACACAAAGAAACTATTAAATGGAGACATTGGCTCGAAGGTGACGGTAGCCGCTGCAGATGCAGGAGAAGTAGAGTCTGCAGGTGTAAGTGGAGAGATACTCAGAACAGGTACCTATGTAATTTCAGTTTTATCAGCTGGAGTGGCAGAGGTAGAAGGTCTTGCACTGGCTAGCGGAACTGGTTATAGTTCCAGCCTTTATAGTGCTCTGGGTGCATCAGGAGCTTATACCAAGACCCTGAATATCTCTACCGCTGATGGTAAGAGTGCAAGCGTAACATTAAATGTAGCCAGTTCCGATGGAGATACAGTAGAGACTGCTATCCAGAAGATAAATACAGCTCTACAGAATGCAGGAATGGTAGTTACTGCTACCTGGAATGATGCCAATGATAGAATTGAGCTTAAATCAGGTGAAGTCGGAAGCAAGTATGCCATAGCGGTAGTCCAGAGCAATAGTGTATCTGGAGCAGCTAACTTTACAATAACTCAAGTAACAACAGCTGTAGATGTGACTGTAAGTGTTACTGACCCTGCAGGTGGGGCTAATCAGTTGGTGAAATCCACCAGCAGATACTTTGCCGCTGGAACATCAACACTTGAACCCGTCGATTCAAGTGGTATAGCAGGGGTAACATTTACATTAACCAATGCTGCAGCAGCCTCTACCGGTGCGGCGGTAACTCTAGATGTTGCTAAAGGTTCTCTCATACTTCAGATTGGACCTAACAAGGGTGAGGACCACAGGATGGAAATCACCATAAATGATATGAGTGCTTCTACACTGGGAGTGAATAATATAGATGTAACGAATCAGGCAAATGCCCAGGCTATTATAGATGCTGAGACTATTGATAAGGCTATAGAGAAGGTTGTTACTGAACGTGGTAAACTTGGTGCTTATGAAAATAGATTGAACCATACAATCCAGAACCTTGGAGTAGAAAAAGAGAACCTGACATCTGCAGAGTCCAGGCTGAGAGATGCAGATATAGCACAAGAGATGATGGATTTCACCAGGAACCAGATTATGCTCCAGGCTGGCACTGCAATGCTGGCTCAGGCAAATACAGTACCTCAGACGGTCCTTCAGCTCTTAAGATAATAAGGTTTTCTGGAAACTTTTCTCTACAGGGCAGGCTCAAGCCTGCCCTGTTATATTTTAAAGAACTATCTTCAGCGTATTCAGCGTCAATAGTCTGTGAAAATGTCAGGGGGAGGAAATGAAACATATGACTTGTATCCCGTAGGGGCAATTCATGAATTGCCCCTACAATTTCGTCTTTTATAATAAAAACACCATGCCTTTATCCTTCCTCTCTCACCTCGGGGGAACGCTCTCTTACTTCTCACCCTCACCCCTACCCTCTCCCGTCAAGGGAGAGGGGAATAGGGGAGTCTATGGGGGGAACGCTCCTCTTCTTCCTCCCCCACCTCGGGGGAGGATAGAGGTGGGGGAGGGGAATAGGTCAGAACTATTTATCCATAACAATATTACAGAACGTTAACACTCAGTTGACAATAATAATATTAAACAATACAATCTTATAGAAAGATTAATCACAGGGAGACATCGTTTCTGGATGAGACGGGTATTTCCCCTGTAATCTTTTGAAGGCTTTCACTGTAAAAGTAAGGAATGGATTGCCCTTAGATGACACTGTAATGTAAGATCTCCTCCTGGAGAGGAGAATCCGATAGACTTTCATTAAGGCAGGTTCTGGAAAGAGAGGGATTGATAGGAAAATGAAAGAACTGGAATCTTTTAGAGTAAATCCAGATTTATTAAAACAATTCTGTGCAGAAGTTTTCGAAAAACTTGGTCTTTCAGATATTCAGGCTAATATAACTGCCGACCAGCTGGTCTGGGCTGACCTTATGGGGATAGGTTCTCATGGTGTAACACGTATCGGCATATATGCCAGAAGAATTCAGGCAGGATTAGTGAATATAAAGCCTGACATCAAGCCTGTTAAGGAGACATCATCAGTAGCAGTTTTAGATGGGGACAATGGGTTGGGTCAGGTAGTTGGGGTCAGGGCAGTGGAGTTAGCTATAGAAAAGGCTAATAAATATGGGGTTGGAGTTGTTGGAGTGAGAAATAATAATCATTTTGGGTGTGCTGGTTACTATGCATTAAAGGCTATAGAGAATGATATGGTTGGGATAGTTATGTCAAATGCTCCATCTACTATGGCTCCCTGGGGTGCCAGAGTTCCTTATCTTGGGACAAATCCGATAGCTTTTGGAGTTCCAACTAAAGAATTTCCCCCAATACTTCTGGATATGGCTACCAGTATTGTTGCCAGAGGGAAGATTATTCTATCAGCTAAGGAAGGGAAGGCTATTCCAGAAGGTTGGGCTGTTGATCCGGAAGGAGAATTTACTACAGACCCGGAGCTAGCATTAAAAGGAGCTGTGTTACCCTTTGGAGGTCCTAAGGGTTCTGGGATAGCCATTATGATAGATATACTCAGTGGTATCTTGAGTGGTGCTGCGTTTGGTCCACATATAGGCTCTCTGTATGATGACTTTTCTAGACCACAAGATGTAGGAAATTTTATGATAGTATTTAACATCTCTGACTTTTGTCCGGTCGATGAATTTAAAGAGAGAATAGAAAAGATGAGAGAGGAGATAAAGAGTTTACCTAGAGCTAAAGGTGTAGAGGAGATAATGCTACCAGGGGAGATAGAGTTCAGAAATTATATGGAGAATAGAAGGTCTGGAATAGCTCTGAGCCCTGAGGTGATTAAGGAACTTAAAGAGGTTGGGGAATCGGTTTCAGTCAATTTTTCTCTTTAAGGAGAGTGATAAGATTGTGATGATGGGTTTTCCTGTGGCTAAAAATATTAATTTATAGAAGAGGAGGTTTTCTATCATGTATCTTGGTGTAGATTATTATCCTGAACACTGGGAAAGAGAGAGATGGGATGTTGATGCAAGGCTTATGGAGGATGCTGGCGTAGAGTTAGTTCGATTGGCTGAATTTGCGTGGAGCAGGTTAGAGCCAGAGGACGAAAATTACGACTTTTCATGGTTAGATGAGGTAATCTCAATACTTGGCGGGCATAACATAAAGGTTATACTGTGTACACCAACAGCAGCACCACCAGCCTGGCTTATTAATAAACATCCTGACATATTACCTGTAACCAGGAATGGACAGAGGATGTCTTTTGGAGCCAGAAGACACTACTGTATCACAAACAGGAACTATTACTATTATTCAGAGAGAATAATCAGGAAGATGGCTGAACATTATAAGGACAATCCTCAGGTTATTGGATGGCAGGTGGATAATGAATTTGGCGGACCAAAATGTTATTGTGAGGACTGTAGAAAAGAGTTTCAGCTCTGGTTGAAAAGAAAATACGGGACTTTAGAGAATTTAAATAAATCCTGGGGGAATGCATTCTGGAGTCATGATTATACAGCCTGGGAACAGATACCTCTTCCTGTCGTCTATTATCATAATCCCTCGTTTGACCTTGATTTTAGAAGATTCTTTTCTGATATGACGGTCAGATACAGTAATATGCAGATAAGGTTGCTTAAAGGGTTAAATTCAGGTAAATTTGTAACTCATAATTTTATGGGACTATTTTCTGAGTTAGATTATTACGATCTGTCCAGGGAGTATGACTTTGTATCCTGGGATAACTACCCCAGAGACTCCAGTAACAGATATCGCGCTGCACTGGCTCATGACGTGATGAGGGGATTAAAGAAGAAAAACTTCTGGATTATGGAAGAGCAGTGCAGTTATATCACAAGAGAAGACATAACCAGAACATTCCCTCCTGGGGAAATGAGATTGTGGACATATCACTGTTATGCCCATGGAGCAGAGGCTGTGGTTTACTTCAGGTGGAGGGCATGTAACTTTGGTATAGAACAGTTCCACTCCGGTATCCTGCAACATGATGGTACAGACAATTCCATAAGTTACAGGGAATTAAAGCAGATTGGCAAAGAGATGGGAAAGATTGGACCTGAGATTGAGAATGCTAAAATAGTATCTCCGGTAGCTATAATATACGACTATGAAAACATATGGGTTAATCTGGCTTATCAGGAAAAACCTATGTACGATTACCCGGGAGAAATATTGAGATTCTACAGGTCTATAAAAAGGCTTGGTATAAATGTAGATATGATAAAATCCTCGGATGATTTCAGTAATTATAAGGTGGTAATAGCCCCCCTGCTGTATGTAATGACAGATGAGTTGGCAAAAAATATAAAGGACTACGTCTCTGGTGGAGGGATATTCATAGCAGGATTCAGGTGTGCCATAAAGGATGAGAGCAGTAATATGCTGAAAGAAGTGCTGCCAGGTAAGTTGAGAAACCTTTTTGGTATAAGTATATACGCTTGGGATAATATAAGGGATATGGCGGTGGAGATAAAGGACAGGGACGGTAAAATTTACAGGGGAGACACTTTTGCGGACCTGATAACACCTGAAGGGGCAGAGGTGCTGGCTCAGTATAATAGTGGCTGGTATACTCCATATGCTGCTGTTACGGTAAATAGATATGGGAAGGGAAAGGCTTATTATACAGGATGCGGATTATCCCAGGAATTCTATGATTCTCTGATGAAACAGTTACTTTCTGAATATTCCATCAAAGACATAGTCTTTCCAGAAGAGGTCGAAGTAAATATAAGAGAGAAAGATGGGAGAAGATTTGTATTTATAACAAACTTCAGTGATAAATCTGTCTCTATAAAGATAAAAAGGGATATGAGAGATCTGATAACCGATAAATATATTAATGGGGAGACAGAGCTATCTCCGTTTGGGATTATGATACTGGAAGGTTAGATCTTCTATTGAGAAGATCGGGGTAAAGAGCTGGCAGCATCCTTTTTAGCAGGTTCTATCTCCAGTATCCTGTCAACCCTGAAGACCCTGTCTCCTCCCCTGTTATAGCAGTATGCATATACACCAAGAAAGTTCTTACCATTATAGGAGAACTCTCCCACTTCGTACGGTTGTATGATCCTTCTCGATTTTTCATCATTGGGCTTCAGATACACTATAGACAGGGGGGTCTTCTCTTTTATAGCCTGATTTATTATCCTTATCTTTTCTTCCAGAGGGATGTCTCTCTCTGAGAGTTTATACTGAAATCTGGTCAGAAATTCTACTATACGTTTATCCAGGAGTATATGTCCCTTTTTTACAGGCTTCTTGAGGACAATTCCCTCAAAAGATGTGCATCTGCTCAGGGCAACATAAACCTGTCCCGGGGCAAAAACTCCTCTTTCCAGATCGATTATAACCCTATCGAATGTCTTCCCTTGGCTCTTGTGTATGGTAACCGCCCAGGCAAGTTTAAGGGGATACTGGGTAAATGAACCGATAGTTTCTGATTCTATCAGTTTTTTCTCTTCATTGTATCTGTAGTGGAATATCTCCCAGGTATAGGGAATGACCTCTTCTATCCTCCCATCAGGGAACTGAACTTCTATTTTATCTTCATCTTCTCCCTTCCCGGAGCTTATACCGACCACTTTTCCAATAGACCCGTTTACCCATCTCCCCTTACTATCATTGTTAAGCATCATAACCTGAGCACCTTTTTTAAGGGAAAGGATGGGGTCTCCGGGCAAAGAGGATTTATCGAAGTCTCCTTCGATATATGCCTCCCATCTATAAAGTCTTCCCTTCAGTAAGTTAAGCTTCTCCATATTGATTGCGTCTACGGTCGCATTTAGAGGGGTAAGATAAACTATATAATCTGAACTTTCTGGTAATTCTACCCCTACCCTGCTATTGAGAAGAGCCAGACTCTCTTCACTTATAGTGTTATTTCTGATTTCATTGAGGAGCTGTATGAATCTTTCATCCTTCTGTCTGTAGACCTTCTCCAGCTCAATGAATTCTAATGGTAAATCTCTTATAACATCGGCATCAAAGAAGTACTGGCTGTTATATCTTTTGGTGAAAAGTTCCTTCTCCCCCGATGTTACAACCGGTGGAAGCTGATAGAGGTCTCCGATAAAGACCATCTGAATACCGCCGAATGGTTTGTTCCTTACGTTTATACGGAGGAAGTAGTCGATACAATCCAGTAGGTCTGCCCTCACCATCGATATCTCGTCAATTATAATTGTCTCTAACTCTTTATAGATCCTTGCCTTTTGGGGAGAAAGTTTCTTTATGTTTTCAATGGTTACATTTGGCTTAAATCCAAAAAAAGAGTGTATTGTCTCTCCATTTACATTTAGAGCAGCAACCCCTGTGGGTGCCAGGACTACAATCTTCTTCTTTGTTATGGATCGGAAATAATTTAGTAATGTGGACTTTCCTGTCCCAGCCTTTCCTGTAATAAAGACATTCTTATCTGTATTCTCTAATAGATCTAACGCCCTTTTAAACTGTTCATTCAGTTCTATGTTATCTGGCATATTATAAATTATAACACGACAGACAGTTTAGCTATGAGTTTCAAGTTCATAAGAAACAGGGAGAAGCTCTCTGAGATTCAAGAGTTTTGAGGCTCCTAAAATCTCCATCCCTACTATCTTGTCTTCTTCTCCAATGTCAAGGACGATATCTTCAGTAACTCTTTTATTGATAATCTGCTGATTTTTTTCATCAAATCTAATATAGAGTAAATCTTTCTTATCGTCATAATAAATTTTCACTTTTAATTCTCCCATTTACCATAGAACACATAAACAGTAACTGTAATAATATTTTCACCCTCAACAGTATAAATAACTTCAACACGCTTTTGTTCATAAAACTTTTTTGCCCTCATCTGATTATATGGATATATTTTTGCTTTTCATAAACGCCCATATTTTGCCTTTATAGGAAATCCTGTTAGAATAGTATCTATTATTTCTTTTAGATTTGTTCCCCTCTCTTCTGCTCGCTCCAACGTATGAGGCTCAATTTTAATCTTCATCTAGAAAATTATACCCTTATTGTATTCTGTTTGTAAAGAATACATCGCGACTCATACTACTATTGTCTTATAGTTTGTGTAAAAAACATTGCCCCTTTTCTTCCCGGCACTCCTTACATTTTTCCTGTATGTATAATCCACCTGCACCTTGACCCCTGACTTTGCCCTGCTATGCTTGGCTGCTAAACGGGCAGACTCCAGGATTACCTCTTCCGGGATATATTCCAGCCTTTTCCCATTAGTCCTCAGGATAACATGGGAACCGCTATACCCCTTAGCATGAAACCAGATGTCAGAGGGGGAGGATAGCTTAAATGTTATCAGCTCATTGGATTTTGCATTCTTTCCTACCCATACATCATAACCATTAATCTTATAAGCTGAATATGGTAATGCTTCCTCTTTAGTTAATCTGGGTTTTTCTCCCTCCAGTTCCTCGGGTGAGGTAATTCTTTCTATCTCCTCCATCTTTTTACTGAGTTCTCTTATCTTCTTGTTTATCTCTGAAATAAGCCCGGGTAAAACCTCTTTTTCTCTCTTTTCATCCCTGTACCTCTCATAGTACTCCTGAGCGTTCTCTACAGGAGTTTTCTCCGGGTCCAGGGGTATGTCTATCTTTTCTCCGCTCCATTCTGCCGAGAATTTATCTGAACCTGGCGATATCTGGTGGTTAAACCCCAACAGAATATCCCCGTAGAGTTTCCATCTCTCCGGGTCTTCTAGCCTGGATAGTGCCTCTTCTAACTCAACCTTTCTCTTTTCCAAAGACTCTATCTGAGAGTTAAGCTCTTTAATTAAGCTTTTCTTTCTATTTTCCAGTAAAAGATGGGGTATTATCCAGTTATAGTATCTTGCACTTGCAGATATCAAAGATTTATGAATTTCATACCTGTTTCTCTTAAATGTCAGGGGGAATATATAAAAACTCTCGGGATTACCTCCATCATCTAAATATACCACAGGCGAGACTCTATTTAAATCCTCTCTAAAGGACCTGATGGCTGTTTTAAGGGCATCTAGTTCCTCAGCATCTAAAGAAGATATAACTCTTTTTTTATCCAGTTTTGCCCTGGCTGATATCTCTTCTATACTTAAAGGTCCTATACCAACAATATTTTTTATCAGAAATTCTTCTACTGTTAGAGCAGAAAAGGATTCCAGATAATCCTCCAGGTTAGAGAATGGAATAATCTCTCTCCTTGGTGGATACTCATAATCTAGCCCCGGTAAAACCTGCCTTACCCTGCTCTTTGTTGAATCTACTCTTTTTATAGCATCTATTATTACACCGTCCCTGCAGAGAATAATATTGCTGTGTTTTCCCATAATCTCCACGATAAGTTTCCTGATCTCGTTTTCTTCCCATATAGTTTCTTTCTCAAATATACATTCTATGATTCTTTCTCCATCTATCTGGGAGATAGATGTAAGTCGGGTCCTGTTTAAATGGATGTTAAGAGTACTGGCAAATGAACTCTTTCCAGGTTTAGATGGTTGTCCAGTATTTATATATATCCTTGGGAATTGGCTTGAAGCCGAAATTATAAGATAAAAAGTATCTCTTCCTCTCATCTCTATACTGATTGTATTATCAGGCAGAGAGTATGCAGCTCTAAATTCACAATCCAGTATGGCTTCTCTGATCTCTTGGACTATCTTCTCCAGTATGAATATATCCATAATCTTTCCCCTTTATATCTATCCTGCTTTCTGATATAATATCATAAAAATTAAATAAAACCTAAGAGATAGGGTGTTTATGGTTGAGAAAAAAGAGGGTATACTATTTGTTGTTTCTGGTCCTTCCGGGGTGGGAAAGGGAACTGTGATAAACGAGGTATTAAAGGTTATCCCGGATATAAATTTATCGGTCTCCTACACTACAAGACCCCCCAGAAAGAATGAAACTAACGGTAAGGAGTATTTCTTTGTCTCTGAAGAAGAGTTTGACCGTATGATAAATGATGGAGAATTTTTGGAGTGGGCTAGGGTTCATGGGAATTTTTATGGGACACCCAGGTCTTTCATAGAGGAGAAACTGGGAGAAAATAAAGATGTCATTCTGGAGATAGATACTCAGGGAGCCAGACAGGTAAAGAGGATATTCCCGGATGGGGTATTTATCTTTATATTACCTCCATCTATAGAGGCTCTTCTGACAAGACTTCGTAGTCGGGGAACCGATTGTGAAAGGGATATAGAGATAAGATTGAGGAATGCCAGAGATGAGTTAAATGAGTGGGAATGGTATAATTATATAGTGGTAAATGAAACTGTTCCCTTTAGCAAGGATTTAATCGCCTCTATTATTTTAGCGGAGAGGTGCAGGAGTTCAAGGCTGGAGATGAAAGGAATATAGTATGCTAAGCCAGAAGAAAAGGTTAGGGGAGATACTGGTAGAAAAGGGTATAATTACTGAAGAAATTCTTAATAGAGCCCTGTCCATACAACAAGGTTCGATGGAGAAACTTGGAGATGTCTTTTTAAAGATGGGGGTTATTAAAGAGGAAGACCTATATTCTGCTCTTTCTGATATATACAATGTCCCCTATGTTAACCTAGATGATGTGGTTATCGACTCTGAGGTTGTTAGACTTGTACCTGAGCATATATGCAGAAGATATATGGTGATTCCTCTGAACATAGATGGAGATAGAATTATGGTGGCGATGTCAAATCCTGTAAATATATATGCCCTCGATGATATAAGAATAATAACCGGGAAAGATGTCGATCCTGTTTTAGCGTCTGAGAGACAGATTACACAGGTGCTGGATAGGATATATACCATTCAGAAGGGGCTTGAAGAGACGCTTATAAATATAGGTCCTTCCGATGAAGATGCAGAAGCTACCGTGGAGGTTTTGGAGGACGAGGCACCTGTTGTCAGACTGGTAAATCTGACAATTACTCAGGCTGTTCAGGAAGGAGCCAGTGATATTCATATAGAGCCTACTGAGAACGATGTAAAGATAAGATTCAGAGTGGATGGTGTTCTGTATGATGTAATCTCTCCTCCCAAGAGAATCTTTCCGACCCTGGTAGCCAGGATCAAGATACTTTCGAATATGGATATAGCAGAAAGGCGTGTCCCACAGGATGGTCGATTCAGGGTGAATTCTCAGGGGAAGATAATTGATTTCAGGGTTTCAACGCTTCCAACTATATACGGAGAGAAGATAGTACTCAGGTTACTGGACAGGTCTGCCACTCTTATCGGGCTTGAAAAACTTGGATTCACAGAGGAGATCCTGCATAACTTTGATAACCTCATACGCAGACCCTATGGTATGATTCTTGTCACCGGACCAACAGGGAGTGGAAAGACAACAACCCTGTATTCAGCACTGGCAAAGATAAGTACTACTGAGAAGAATATAATAACCATTGAAGACCCTGTAGAGTATCAATTTGCAAGGATAAATCAGGTTCAGATAAATCCCAAGGCAGGGCTCACATTCGCTAATGGTTTAAGGAGTATTCTGAGGCAGGACCCGGACATAATGATGGTTGGAGAGATAAGAGATAGAGAGACAGCTGAGATAGCAGTTCAGTCTGCACTTACCGGACACCTTGTGTTGAGCACCATACATACAAACGACTCGGCAGGAGCTATCGCTAGACTTATAGATATGGGGATAGAACCTTACCTTATATCGTCCTCTCTTATCGGTATACTTGCACAGAGATTAGCCAGAAGGATATGCCCCAGATGCAGGGTCCCTAAAGAACCGACAGAGGAGGAGATCAAGGTACTTAAGATTTCCTCTGACCATACTATGTATGAGGGTAAGGGCTGTGAAGCCTGCAGGCATACCGGATACAGGGGAAGATTAGGGATATTTGAGCTGCTTGTGATTGATGATGAAATTCGTGCTATGATAGTTGATAAGACGCCAGCCAATGTAATTAGGGAGGCTGCCGTGAAAAACGGTATGGTAACGTTGTGGGAGGATGCAAAGTTAAAGGTAATAGATGGTATCACTACTTATAGTGAGATTCTGAGGACAGTTTATACGGGGGAGTTATGAGTATAGAGGAATTGCTTAAACTTATATATGAGAGAAACGCCTCTGACCTTCATATTACTGTAGGGGTCCCTCCTATATTAAGAGTATATGGGAGGCTGGTCAGGACAGAGTTCCCAAGACTTACACCTGAAGATACTAAGAGCCTGGCATATTCCCTCCTTACTGAAAAACAGAGGGAAAAACTTGATGTACAGGGAGAGTTTGACTTCTCCTATGGGATACCTGGTGTGGGCAGGTATAGGATAAATGTCTTTCATCAGAGGGGGTCTGTAGCATTAGCTATAAGGAGTATCCCTTTCAGGATTCCAAAACTTGAAGAACTTGGCTTGCCCAATAGCCTGGGAGAACTGACCAAAAAACCTAAGGGACTCATCCTGGTAACTGGTCCGACCGGAAGCGGTAAGTCCACTACTCTTGCGTCTATGATAGATATAATAAATGAGAGTAGAGACTGTCATATAGTAACTATAGAAGACCCTATAGAATATATGCATTCCCATAAAAAGAGTATTATAAATCAGAGGGAGGTTGGAAGCGATACAATCTCCTTTGCAAATGCACTGAGGGCGGTGCTGAGAGAGGACCCTGATGTAATATTGATAGGAGAGATGAGGGACCTGGAAACAATTCAGGCAGCCATCACTGCAGCTGAGACCGGTCACCTGGTCTTCGCAACCCTACATACCAATAATGCGTCTCAGACGGTGGAGAGAATTATAGATGTATTTCCTCCCCATCAGCAAGAGCAGATAAAGTTACAGTTGAGTAATACTATAGAGGCTATAATCTCTCAGAGGCTTTTACCGAGAAAGAGAGAGAAGACATTGAGCGACGGAATGATAAGAGGAAGGGCTGTTGCTCTGGAGATCTTGATAGCTACCCCTGCTGTAAGAAATCTCATAAGAGAGGGAAAGGTCCATATGATTCCTAACGCCATACAGACAGGTTCTCAGCTCGGGATGGTCAGTATGGACCAGTCTTTGCTTAATCTGTATAAAGCTGGAGAGATAAGCTGGGAAGATTTTATTAATAATGTTACAAATAGAGAAGAGATGATGAGAATGGTAGGGGAAAGGGTCAGGATATGAACGAATTTGCATACAGGGCTAGAGAGAAAAAGACAGGTCGCTGGAGAGAAGGTTCTATAGTAGCTGATGATGAGGCTACCGTTATAAGGAGATTGCAGGAAGAAGACCTTGTTGTTGTATCTGTAAAAGAGAAAAAGGTGACCTTTGATATAAACAAATTTCTCATAAACCTCCAGAGAGTTTCTCTCAGAGACCTTGTAATCTTTACACGCCAGTTTGCAACCATGTTGAGATCTGGGGTTGCTATGGTAAGAGCTCTCAGCATCCTTTCTCAGGAGACGAAGAACCCTAGGTTAAAGCTGGCTGTGGAAGACATAAGGAAAGAGGTGGAATCTGGCACTGCTCTATCACAGGCACTGGCTAAACATAGAGATATATTTCCAAGATTGTATATAAGCCTTGTAAGGGTTGGGGAGACAGGTGGTATACTGGATACGATGTTTGATAGACTTGCCGCCTATTATGAGAAGAATGAAGAGATAACCAGGAAGATTAGAAGTGCTTCTGCTTATCCGATGGCTATAATCATTATGGCTATTGTTATGGTTATATTTTTGCTTACCTATGTCTTACCAACATTCCTTAATCTTTTAATATCTTTTGAAGCCCCGCTTCCACTACCAACGAAGATAGTTATGAGTTTAAGTAATGTCTTTAGAGACTACTGGTATGTTGTGTTTTCAGTTGTAATTGTCTTATACCTTCTATTCAAGATGGTTACATCAAAGCCGAAGGGGAAGGAACTCTGGGATAAATTTATCCTTAAGATACCAGTTATAGGCAGACTTAATGTTCTTATGGTTGTCTCAAGACTATGTCATACATTGAGTATACTTTTATCTGGTGGAATACCGATAGTGGTTGCGCTTGAGGTGTTGAAAGATACCATGGATCTTACCCCCTATATGAATGCTATAGAGGATGCCAAACGTATGATTACAGAAGGTCAGCAGCTTTCGACCTGTTTTGTAAAGAGTAATCTTTTTCCACCTATGCTGGGATATATGACTGCGGTAGGGGAGGAAAGCGGTCTGGTCGATGAGATGCTAGAGAGAGTTGGTGTATACTATGATGGTGAACTTGATGCGATGTTATCCACACTCACTGCGCTGGTTGAACCAATCCTCATTGCTTTTGTAGGAGGGGTTGTAGGTTTTATTGTAATATCAATGTATCTGCCCATATTCCAGATCATCTCGACTCTGATGGAATAGTGAGAGAAATTCAATTAAATCTGACCCCTTTTAAGAAGCTTATCTCTCTGGATAGCGTGTCTTCCACTATGGATATTGTTTTCAAGATGTCCCGGCTTGGAGAGAGATTTTTTGTTGTTTCTGCTGAGGAACAGTGGGCTGGCAAGGGGAAGGGAAATAGAAGGTGGTATTCAGATCGCTTCTCCCTCTCATTCTCCATTGCAATAGATGGAAAGTTTTTATACAGGCAGTCTCTTTTATCTATTCTTGCCGGTGTCATAGTAAAAAAGGGTATTGTCTCTTACCTGGGTATACCGATAGAATTAAAGTGGCCCAATGATATTGTGTTTAAAGGGAAGAAGCTGGGTGGAATTCTGGGAGAGAATTGGAACGAATTTATAATTATTGGGATTGGTATAAATGTAAATAATTTAGAATTCCCCTGTTATCTTGAATCTGCCATATCCCTGAGGCAGATTCAAGGAAGAGAGATTGATAAAGTAGAGCTATTGAAAAGTATAATTAAAGAGTTCTCGCTGGATTTTAACCTATTCGCTGAAGGTAACGATATCTTGATTAAAGAGTGGAAAAAGTCCTGCACCACAATAGGTGAAAGGGTAAAGTTTAAGAGTTATAATAATATAAAAGAAGGTATAGTTACAGATATAGCTAACGATGGAGCGCTTTTAGTCTCTCTCAGTGATGGTAGAAGGAAAAAGATATATTCCTCTGATGAACTGGTAACAGAGAGATAAAAATTGAACTGGAGGGAAGACTATGAGAGAATATCTCAGGTTATCAGATAATGACTTGATATTTGTGGTTGAGACATTATCCCCTCAGCTGAGGGACAGAATAGATACTGTAAGAGAAGATGAGGATATCATTATGGGTATGCTGGAGGATGATAGATTGTTCTCCAGAGTTATGGATGACGATGAGATAATGTTAAAGATTTCTCCAAAGTTGTTCTTTACTATACTTATGATAAGAGCGAGGAAGGATTTGAATAGAGAGTATTACACTGTAGAGAGGGACAGGTCTCACAGGATTCCTATATTTGATGTAGAAAAGGTCAGAGATTTAATAAACCAGGATGATATACTTGACTATCTTATAGATATGCTTGTCTCTTTTACAAAGACTGAGAGTCAAACGATCTATTATGCTGTAAAAGGGAGAAGAGGGCTGAGGAGGCTTAAGTTTTCAGATATAGATGTCTTAGATATGCTGCGACTTGCAGAATTAGTTGATGAAGATAATCGATTCCCTATTTATAAGAGGATAGGGGATATATGTTTATGGACACTTGGAATATTTCCAGAGTATGCGATGCCAAGATCTTTTGCTCGACCTGTTCCATCTTCCAGGGCTGGTGTCAGATTTAGGATGAGTTTTGAAGAGTACGAAGAGTTAGGTAGAACCTTCTACAGGACTGCATCGAATTCATATTCGGCAAAGGTCTTTGGTCTTGATAGGCCCCTTTCAATCCTGAGTGAACAGTTTACAATAGCAGAAAAACCTTTAAATCTTATATCGGAGAGATATCTGGCATTTAGAAAGGATAGATGGTTTATCTCCTTAAATTAGATGAGCCCTTTCTTTATCCCGTACGATACTGCTTCAGCCCTGGACTTTACACCTATCTTCTGGAAGATATGGGAGATGTGTGTCTTTACTGTGCTCTCACTTATAAAGAATCTTTCACCAATCTCTTTATTCGACTTTCCACTGGAAATTTCTCTTAATATTTCAGTTTCTCTATCAGTAAGGTCTTCAGTTATATTATGGTCTGTGACCAGCATTTTTAATAACCTGCGAGAAATCTTTGGATTTATCATGGTATTACCTTTATAGACATTCCTTATTGCCCTGATCAGGTTCTCTAGAGATATATCTTTTAATATGTATCCTACCGCTCCTGCCTGAAACATCCTCATGATAAGGTCGTCTTCTTCATACACTGAAATAGCGATTATCTGTATCGATGGATTACTAGCTTTTATGGCTTTTGTAGCTTCTACCCCATCTATTCCGGGCATCCTTATATCCATAAGGACAACATCTGGCTTAAGTCTGTCAGCCTTTTCTATAGCCTCTTCACCGCTATAAGCCTTACCAGCAACTTCTATCTCTCTTTCTCCCTCTAGTAACTTGCCAATCCCATCACATATTATTGCCTGATCATCCACAATAAGAACCCTTATAGAACCCATTTTCTTCTCCTATGTAGGTATACATATATCTATCCTGGTCCCCTTAAACGGGACCCCCTCTATCTCAAAATTTCCCCCTAAAGAACTGACTCTATCTCTCATCATCTTTATACCGAAAGAATCCTCCCTATTCTTGTAGGAATTACTGTCAAATCCCACCCCATTATCTTCAATATCTATATTTATGTGATTCTCTTTCACCTCTATCTTTATCAAGGCGCTGGATGCCATGCTGTGACGTCTTATATTTACTATCGCCTCCCTTATAATAGGGAAAAGAGATTCTCTGACTCTCTTAGGTATCAACTCCTCATCTCCACTGAAGATAAGGGTAAATTTAATGTTACTCTTATCTTCTATCACTTTTACATATTCTCTCAGAGTATCAAAGAAGTCCCCCTTCAATATTATAGGCTTCTCCTCAAATATTATGCATCTTACATCGTTCAGTATATCCTTTAATAAGTCCTCTAATCCTGTTATCTCGTTAAGTAGCTCTTCCGGCAGGTCTAACTTTTTTATATACTGTATCCGTATTATTCCATCTGTTACCCCCTGGCATACCCTATCATGCAAGATATTGGTTATTCTGATTCTCTCTTCCTGCCTGGTTTTCTCTTTTTGTTCCTGATAATTTATAAGATTTTTAAGTATAATTCCCACGTCCTTAAAGAGGAATTTAATCATCTTTTTCTCTTTAAGGTCGATTTGTCTCTCTTTAAGCTTTATATGTACTGCTCCCAGTATCTCTTCTTCATATATAATTGGGAATGTTGCCGTATCCTGGAGAATTATCTCTTTTCTGTTCTCTTTGACATTATTGAATATTTCCTTTATTTTTTCCCTCTCGCCCTCATCCATATTATTGAGACCACCATATATTGTTCTTAAATTACCATCCTCATAGACCACTGCTATCCCGTATGCACCTTTGGTGATTTCTAACAGTGTTTGTACCAGAGCCTTTATTACAGATCTTGGATTTTTATGTCTGGAAATATTCCTTAATACCCTGTAACTTGAGCTTGCTATTCTGGCAGATTTTATAGCCCTAGAGTATTGGAGTACTCCTCCCATAAGAATGCTGGAATATCTTACCAGGAGGCTGGCCAGTTCAAGGTCTTCTACAGAAAATGGGACTCTCTCTGGAGAGCGATTTATATTTATTACGCCAATCTTTTCTCTATAACTTACAATCGGGAAAACAATAGAAGAACCTATCTCATCCCTTGTAAGTGGTTGACCAAGAAACATATCCCCCCTATTCAGAATGAGGGCATTCCCCTTTCTTATAGCGTAACCTGCTATACTGTTATTCAGAGAAACTCTGATATGTTCTGCTATGTTTTCCGGGATTCCCTTTTGACTTATAATCTTTAGCGTTTTGTCCCTCTCATTTAAAAGCATAATAGAACCAGTATCACCATCCATTATTTTTAATATCATATCAAGTATATGACTGGAGAGGATGGACATTTCATCAAAAACTTCTGGCTCTATATCTTTAAGCCTCACATTTTTTGTAGACATTAATTCCCCCTCCCTATATCTTTACTAGTTTTCAGCTAATAGTATATACCATTTAAGCAAAAATTGCAAATTACAAATTGTAATCCAGTCGTATATAAAGTCCTCTCCCATAAGAATTGGAGATTATATTATCCTGATACATTGATTCTCTCATATCATATCCCAGGGTAAAAGATAAAGATCTGGATAACCTGGTCTCTAATTCTATTTCTATAGAGGATAGAGTGCTGGCATCCAATGTCCTGAAGTACTCCAGCCTCAATGTATTGTTATCAGATATCCTATAACTGGCTGAGAGATTTACACCAATATCTGAGAGAGTTTTATCAATCATATTATCCTTCATTATGAGGAAGAATACTTTGCCCTTAAGAGCCAGAGTTAAGGATGGATAGGTCTCTTCTTCTAAGAATATATTTAAAGAGTCAATAGAGAGACTATTATTTCTGGCTAATCTATAGGCGAATCCACCCTCGATACTACCTATAATATGGCTATTAAGACCCAGTCTCAGACTTTTTAATCCATCCTCCAGATAGATTCCGTCAAATATCACTGTATTTTTGTCTAATGGGAAACTTCCATCTACCTCTAAACCTGATCTTATACTGGTTTTCCCGATATTATCGGCAACCGGGTCCAGGATTGTAGTCGGTCCGCCTGAAATAACCAGTCCCTTCTGCTCTTCCTTCCTTACCGGCACCTTACTCAGGCTGTATGTACTTGATTCTATAATATTTAAGACATCCCTTTCTAAATATAGGGGAATCTCCTTTGCGTATATAAAGATGGTAAAGGAATCTTCACTTTTTTCTTCAGTTGGTATGTATGGATGAAACACTCCATACCTTTCTGATATCTCTCTATGGTTAACCACTCCTCCAAGTACTGCAATCTCATCCTGCTTTAAGACTATCGATGTTCTGGTTGAGCCCACAGATTTTCGCAATTCTCCGTCTATATAACTGGCTATCAGGTCAAGGTCTATATTTATCCTGTCGCCCTCCATCCTAGATGTTATTCCCATCTCTATATTGGTGGAAAATTCTACCGTAGTTGTATAGTTTTCTATTACGAACTGTCTGTATGTCTCTTCATCTATAAGTATATCTGACTTATTATCTTCAAGGACTATGAGCTTTGACCTTGCAGTCTGCAGTGTATCGCTCTTACTCTTCAGGATATCCATAACCGCATCTATGCCCAGGTTGTTACTGTAGATAAATCCAAGCTTCATATCCTTAAAGTATAATTCTCCGGTAGTCCCCTCTGTCTCGCCTTTTAGATCCCACTCCAGCTTCCAATCTTCAGGTATTATCTTGTTTATCTCTCCATAAGACTCCTTGACATAAAGCACATCAACAAATATGGATTTTCCGGGTATATCTGCATCTCTTATCTTTTTGACTATGCTATCCATCATAGATGCTGGAGCTGTTATTGAGAGCAGGTTTAAAGAACTATTCGCCTTTACAAATGGAGAGAAACTATCACCGAGCTTTCCCTTTATAACGTCTGCTGTTACGTATTCTGGTTTATAGAAGAATGTCTTTGAAATATTATTAAAGATGACATTTTTTATATCTGGAGACCCTACAAGGTAGTAACCGTCTCTCCTGGAGTATACATATCCACCCTGAGATAAAAGCATATCCAATGCTCTTTCAAATGGGACACCTTTTAATTCAAGGGTAACAAAACCTTCAACTGTACTGTCCGGGATTACAATTACCCCTGTCTGCCCTGATATATCATATATCGCCTGTCTTATTTCTGTATCTACAAAGGTCGCATTTACAAGGTTATTTGCCCTTGCATCTATGGGCAGGAGAGAAGATATAAGTATAACTATTATCAATACCCATCTCATCAGGACCTCTGTCATTTGGAAACTTCAAGATCGTTTACAACTCTGCAGGTAAGTAAGATCACCACATCACTTGACTCTCTCGTTTTTCGCTTACTGGAGAATAAAACTCCTATAATGGGTAAATCTCCCAGTATTGGGACCTTTTCTATAATTTCGTTTTCGCTTTCATGTTTTAACCCGCCAATAACCACCGTCTGGTTATCCTTTATCCTTACAGTTGTGGATACCACTCTTCTTAATGCGGTGGGTGTTTCTGTACCTATTTTTACATCACTCACTTCGGTGGCAATTGTAAGTAATATGCTATCTGGTTCAGATGTGCCGGTTTCTATAACCTTTGGAAGTATCTTTAATGTTATCCCACCCTTTATCATCTGAAGTGTCCTTGTCAGTGTTGTCTCTGTTCCCGTAGTTATTATTACATACTCCTCTCTTCCTAACTCTATAGAGGCTTCCTTACCATCTATTGTTGATATCTTTGGTGTTGCCCTGACCTTTGCCTTTCCCTCTCCTACTAGAGCCTCTAATTTAAGCCATATTTTTTGAGCAGAATCGAGATTAAATACTATTCCTCCAGTGTATGAGTATTCAAGCCCTGCTGTCCCTGCGGTCTCCTGTGGTTCACCTACAGGTAAACTCAGACCAAAACTCCCCTCTAAATTTTCTCCACCACTCTCAGAGAGTTCTATCACTGCACTCTCTATTATCACCTGTTTTCTCGGTTTATCAAGCTGTGATATGTCCTGTTTTATCCTGTCTATAATTTCTCTTGATGCTGTTATGGAAATAATATTATTTACAGGGTCAACCTTTATATAAGGGCTATAGAAATCGCTCAATAGTCCAGCGATAGATGCTGCATCCAGATGTTTCATCTGAATATGTTCTGTAGCGGTAAGGCTATTAAATGTTGTACTTTTTACATCTGGTAGTCCAACCAGATAATAATCATCCATCCATCTGTATGTATAGCCTCCACCAGCCAGGACTATCTCAAGAGCCTTTTCTAAGGGAACATCCTTCAGGTCTGCTGTTACCCAACCCTGAACAGAGTTATCTGCAACGATATTGATACCAGCCTGAGCAGCTATATCTCTGAGTGCCTGACGGAGCTCTGTATCAACAAATACATTTGTTATAAGTTTGGAAACTGGCGGATTCGTTATATTTGATGGAATATCATTTTCTGACCTGGGGATATCCGCCATTGCGGTTGTATAAGACATGAATAATACTAAAAGTAAGATATATACTGTCTTCTTCATTCTTTGCCCTCCTCTTTAGGCTTTTCTATTGTAAACTCTTTTTCAAGAGTTGCCCATCTCTTTTCTCCATAAGTCACCTTTACACTTGCTATATAATCTCCTGGTTCAAGCTTCTGAGTATATAACACCATAAACTGCCTGGTTCCGTCAGGTAGAACTATAACCTCTCCGTCAGAGAAGGGAAGTTCTTCCGTTATCACCTTTGATTTTTCTGTATCGGTCCCCTTTGTCTTTACTGTAAGAACGGCTGACGCCTTCAAATGTATATTACCCGTGTTCTTAAATAATGTTAAGAACTGGGGAAAGGCTGAACCTTCTGTATTTACCAGTTTAATATCCTGTACCTCTCCGTCATATTTCAAATCTCCCGGAACAGTGACCAGATATAGGGTGTCCAGTGTAGCCACAAGTCCCTCTTCAGATGCTGGATCTGATAACACAAAGGAGACATTTGTATACCTCCCTCCGGGTTTTATATCCCTTGGTGGAGTTAGATTTATCCTGATAGAACGTCTTTCATTTGGTTTCAGTGAAAACTTATTATTATCAAGCTTTATCCAGTCAGTAGCAGAATACCTCGTGTCCTCTGTCTGGATTATGTCACCATCTAAACCTAAGGCTACTGGATTAGCTGAAACATTTACATCAACTGACTTTGCAGTCATATTCTGTATGGTAACAACTGAGCTTCTGAATGAGCCGGGAGGAGCGGTTATCTCCTGTATTGATGGCTCAACGACAACATCGATACCTTTTCCAGATGCTAGAGTCCCGAGTTTTGCCTCTCCTGAGGTTATACTGAACGGTATACTTGCCTTTAATGCGGTGGGAACTCCGTACTTTATATATGCCTCGGCGATATATTCTCCAGGGGGAAGAGGTCTTATAATGCTTTTAAGTTCAGCATCTGCCCCTGGAAGCAGGAGACCCATACCTCCTCCAAGGGGAATCTCCCTGATTCTCCTACCCAGCCTTGATTTTATGAGAAGTGTTGCACTGGTCTGTACAGTAATATTCCCCTGATTCTTTAACAGTGCTGTAAATGCTATCATATTATTGTTTTCTAACTTTGTATTTTCTACGGTAAACTGCTCCAGATTCACCTTTCTTTCAATCCTTCCACCAGGTATGGTGACATTCACGATGCTTAATAACTGGGTAGAGATGTTCAAGCTGGCAACACCTTCTTCTCCCTCTGGAGTGGTTGTTTTTTTCTCAGGAGCAAGCTCAAAAAGTATTGCGCAGTACCTTCCACCATAAACTCCTCTGGGGATTGACATTGTACACTCAATAATCTTTCCTTCCTGTCCCTTCAATGTTACCTCACCTGGAGACACCTTAATCCACTCACTGCAATCCCAGGGGTTTGTCTCATCCTTACCTAAAAACTCAAAATAACCCGCCCTATTTACCTTTACCGGGATAGCCCTGATACTGAAATTACCTGTAGTACCGGGGTCACTCTCATTGACCAGAAGTATCTCAAACTTTTTAACCACACCAGGATAGCTTGTTATCTCATTGAAAAGTGGAGTTACACTTAAGGTGACTATTGAAAATGCCGATTGTATAAATGAAAAAAGAAGAATTATAGCAATTGTTGTTACAGATAAAACATATATCTTTTTACTCATCTTGCCTCCTATGATTAAAAGATAACGGGGCTCTCCAGAGCCCCGCGTAAATCAAAACTTTTACCGAGGAATAGGAGGAGTAATACCTTCCTCGAAGAAACCATCTTCTGGATTTATCCAGGGCTTAAGCATTGTCACTGATAGAGATACTGTAGCATCGTTCTGATATTCGCATGCTCTTGTCTTAATATAACCACCGCTAGCATCCTCTCTTACATTGATCTTTATCCAGAAGTATGCTGTATGTTCGCAGTATGGGATATCAGGGATATCGTAACGATTTATTTCGGTTGCCTTAAGCCAAAAAGTTGGTATAGTATTTTCAGACAAGCTATATCCATAGAATGTCTCTATAGCTTCGCCAGAAGCATTCTTCAGGTCGTCAAAACCTGACACAGTTATTGCGACATCTGCATTAGATTTGACATAGCCCTTTATTGGTCCTGCTACATATATGCCGGGCTTTCTTACTTTGATATTCCATCCCTGTGCATCAGCTGACCACTTTATCCATTGTGCAATAGAGGCATGTGTTGCAACATCTACTGTCCATGTCTGTTTATTGCAGTAACCACTCTGCTGGGTGCCCTGATGCCAGAATCTGGCGTTAGCCGTAACATATCCTTTTGGCTCAGCAACCCACTCCTCACCATCCCATCTCCATACCTGTGTTTCCTGAAGGAGAGGCAATTCGCTCGCCCAGGCTAAACCCATCATACTCATCATTAAACCCACTACTAGTAACGCTATTAAACTCTTTCTCATTTCTAAATTACCTCCTTTTATAAATTTTTTAAAACTACTCAAAAAGTCCATAGCCATCATCATCTAACCATGGTTTGTAAACTGTTACCGAGATATTTATCTGGGCATCGTCCTGATACTCACATGCCCTTGTCTTGGGGTAACCATCACTAGCATCTTCTCTTACATTGATCATCACCCATAGATGAGCATTATGTTCGCAGTAAGGGACTGCAAGTGTCTGCTGATCCAATGTCCTGGCAGGATACCAATTAGTTATCATCTCTGGTAACTCCTCTCCAAAACTGTAGAAGGTCTCTATCTTCTCGCCACGATCGTTTACCAGGTCACCAAAGCCGGAGAAAGTTACATTGACATCTGCATTGGATTTGATGGCTCCAACGATACAATCTCCAGTGTATCTCCCTGGCTTTCTAACATAGATACGCCATCCCTGTGCAGAGAGTTGCCACCTTATCCACTGAGCGACAGATGTATGAGTCGCGACATCTAGCTTCCAGGTCTCTTTATTGCAGTAACCAC
>Ga0116168_1000897_pt1 | contig 25772 bp, 14 predicted proteins | sample AD_UKC129_MetaG_FD_89795 | JGI IMG/M metagenome (GOLD analysis project Ga0116168, IMG submission 89795) | Active sludge microbial communities of municipal wastewater-treating anaerobic digesters from Canada - AD_UKC129_MetaG | ecosystem: Engineered > Bioreactor > Anaerobic > Digestate | place...
CCTACAATAGACATTGTTCATATTAGTTTATGTGGGAATGATATTAATGTTAACTGGAAATATCATTATTCTTGGGAACAAACGAATGCCATAATTGACACCGCTGTTCAGCATTTGAGAAATGTTATTCAGCATTGTTTAAATGTGCGTCCCAATATTCGTGTTGCTATTTGTGGATATGATTATTTTGAATATATCCGAAGGGTATACATGGGGAACATATACAAATCCTTTCAATCCCTTTGATGTAACCATTTATGTTGCAGGTGTAGAGCAACCCACGCAATTAGCACTATGGGTTTGGGAAGTGGTGCCCGTTATTGTTTTTAACCCTCAGTACCCATGGTTAGGTTGGACAACCATTCAACAGGTAGGAGAATACCAGCGTCATGTGAATGATGTGTTTATCGAACTTGAACGACGTAAAAAAGACTTGGCACTAAGTATGGACCGCGTTGCCTATATCCACAGTTTCGGAACTATGCAGGCGCTTAGGGGAATCCCGAGTTTAGGGATTGGACAAAACTATGCTGTTTTACCTCAGGGAGCTAATGAAGGATATGGCAACTTCCCTGGCGGCTATAGAGATTTGTTTAGTCCTCGTCAGGCTATGGGAGCCAATAACAAAAATGAGTTAGACCCCATCCATCTAAATGCACAGGGCTATGTATATCTTATGGAAAATGCTGTGGCTCAGGTTTATGGGGCATGGCTAAAAGATTCAGACCCACCTTTTGTAGATGCTATTCAAATAATATCAGATAATCCCCCAGCGGGCGATACAGTTGCGTTTCAAGTAAAATTTTCAGAAGCAGTTCGAGGGGTAGATGAGAGCGATTTTCGATTGGATGTTCGCGGAGATGTCCACGGAGCAGAAATTCTTCGTGTGGAAGGAGGGAATGATTTATATACGGTATATGTTTCAACACCTTCAGGAAATGGTTCGTTGAGTATCGACTTGGTGGATAACGATACAATATATGATAATGTCTGGAATCCTCTGGCAGGTATGGCAGATGGAACATTTATTTATGGGGCATATTATATTATTGGCACAGGAGCCGGTGGGGGAGGCGATGTTCCTAGCAATTGTCCCCTTTTACCCATTCTGGATGAACAAGGAAGTGTTTTGTATCCTTATTTGGGTGTATTCTGGGAATTTGGTGATATTGATAACAATGGGATGATCGATGCATGGGAAGTAGGTCCTTTAGCAGAGGTATATTGTAATCCGGGTCATCCTCTTCATTCGGAATTGCTAAATGCATATAACACAACTTTGAGAGGTATCCGTTCAGAACCTGCGTATGCCAGCCTACTTCAACCCGTAGAACATCTGGTGACTGCTCTTTTATTATTAGATTCTTCCATGTGTTCCACCGTTAAGAATAGATTGAGTGCCGTTTTGACAAAACCTTATATACCCTTTGTTATCAACCGTTTCGGAATATGGATAGAACCTTTTAATCCCAATACCGATATTGATTTAGATGGGCTTAGCAATCGGCAAGAATACCGGGAAGTAATGGATGCGGGATTGCCTTTCGCTACTCGTGAAAATTATATTATAGCTGTGCTTAATCCAAAGTGTCCGCAGGGAATTAAATCCGAATTCGCAGCATCGTTGAAGTATCTATATGAACTTTCTATTAACATTCCCCTGATGGCTCCTATATGTCTTGTCTGTAAAGACCCCTATACTACAGATTTGGATGGGAATCGGATAATTGATTATGCTCAGGCTTTGCTTGAGGATTTGATTTTAGCCTGCCAGACAACACTCCACTATGATATCGTTGCCAGTGCTTATATTCATAATAATGTTGCCGTTAAAGTATATCTAAATCGGCTCTGGGATGGATTATCAAGGAAATATTGGAATTTACCTGTGGAACAAGGTATCGGTTTGATTGTAGATTTAGGTAAAGTCGAAAAAGCCATGACGGGGTTATTAACATTAGGAGAACCATCAAGTCTTGCTGCTGTGAAAGCAATATTTGACAGTGCTAATGCCTACTTAAATCCAGAAGACCGTATTGATGTAAATGTGGCAGATTTCAATACAAGTGCAGCTACAGTTTTAGGTGCTATCGGGGATGCAGATAATGATGGCGTGTGTAATCTGTCTGAATACAATGCCGTCCCTCATGATTTAGCAGGATTGGCTCACTTTGTTGCAAATGCATTAAATCCATCGGTTCGTAATAATGGTGGGGGCTGCGATGGAGTGGAATCAAATAATGGCGAAGAACCGACGCAATGTCCGTTATTGTCCATTATTGATGTGGAAGGGCAGGCTTTATATGCATTGTTCCCTGAATTAGGCTCCTGGGCTAATGGGGATTGGGATGGAAACGGAATGAAAGACAGTTGGGAATCGGCTCTTCTGGCGGATATTTTATGTGATAACGCATACTATTTGAATTATCCAGCACGACAAAAGTATACAGGAAATCTTTACCGATTGAGAGGGGATACCAAATACTCAATTATTCGTGATTATGAGCATGTATTGGCAATTCTTATGACCGTTAGCCAGAGTCTTGCGGATAAAATCACAAAGACTTTAGGTTTATCGGGGTTTTACTATTCATTTAAGATGCCTCCCGTGGACGGTGAGGAATCCTGTGGTCCCGGTGGAGACCCTGATAATGACCAGTTGTCTAACAAAATAGAGTATAACTATGTAATAGATAAAGGGGGAACGCGGGGAGATTATGTTTACCAGGCAAAAACTTCTGCAGGAGGTTTCAATGTTGACCGATGTTCGGGATTATGTGAACCGAACCAGCCTATCTGTGCACCTGTGGATTTTGATTCGTTAATGAGAACATTGCAAAAGCGTATACGGGAACTGGGTTTCGAATCTCAATTAGGAGGATATTCCTTTGACCCGGGAAGCACGGATATTAATGGAGGATATGACGAGCAGGCATTGATAATATTCCCTAACGGAATTCTGGATAGTGACGAATTTGCCTTAATCAATTTTTATATGACTCGGGCAGAATTAAATCCTATATCTCAACAGGTATGTGATGGTTGGAACCGCAATGTTTCGCAAATGTATAGTGATTTGGGTGGAGCCTCCGGTCTAATCAATACATTAGCACCGGAGTTACATAAAATTTTAGCAGCTTATATGTTATTAGGAGATAATAATTCTATAGCTGTCCCTATCAAGGCAATGACATCCGCGGCAAATGCCCAGGGCATTAACCTCGGAGTGCGGATACCGAATTTATCAAATTACACCCGATTACCTCACATCTTTGCTTATGATGCGGACCCGGATGGAGATGGGTATTCTAATTTAGAAGAATACCAATGTTTCCGTTTGCGTAGCCGTTGCTGTTACTTGCAGGGAGCAACCCATTCCGATTGGTATCCTTCACCCGGACAGTGTATTGAATTGGAAGGAGAAGGGACGGAAGAAGGAATTCAAGAAGGATTCGTAGAAGGAGAAGGGATTGAAGAAGGAATATTTGAAGGAGAAGGAACTTTAGAAGGTATAGAAGAAGGAGAGCCTATTAATCCATGTTCTATCGAACCTTGTTCTATTTCCTGTAGCAATACAGAGCCTGTTATGTCTGGGTTTGAGTCCGCATTAATAGCCATTTATCAGAATCCATTGGTCAATAAAGATCCTGAAACTTCAGATTTAGATAATAATGGTATTATTGACCATATCCACGCGAGACTTGTTGATACGGTTCTTGAAAATCCATCACTTCCTATACATTGTTGTGTCCGTTCTGCATACGAAATAAATCGAATACTAACAGAAGAATGGGCGGACGAGGTGCAATCTGTTCAACCTGCTTTATTTTTCCTTATTCCGAGGAATATCGCGGTTCGAGCCATCGCAGGACTTATGACTTTAGGTGAAGAAGCAACCATTCGTATTATTACAGACCAACTTGAAAATTCAACTGTGCCAATTCCTGTTCCGGATATAGAATCCTTTGACCGTTCTTCAGAGAGATTTCTGGCTTTTAATGGAGATGCAGACCTAGATGGAATTTGTAATTTGGGGGAATATAATGCAATTGTTATGGGAGGAGGCGATCCAGATATATTTATTGCAAATGCATTAGATAATGAGATAACCAACGATGGAGGAGGATGTCCACCTTGCGAAGAAGGCGAAGGAATTACGGAAGGAATGTTGGAAGGAATTCATGAGGGAATTACGGAAGGGATATTAGAAGGCATATCTGAAGGAGTTATGGAAGGAATATTAGAGGGCGTTTCTGAAGGAGAAGGAGTTTCTGAGGGAAATGGAGATGGAGAAGGTCTTCCCACAGAAGGAGAAATTGAATGCCTCCAGTATTATCCTTTTGATACTCCTCTACTTATTAATGATGCGGAAAAAGTAACCTCACATATTTATGTTGATAAAGACTTTATTGTAGAGAATGTGGAAGTGGGTGTTTATCTAACTCATGAAGAATTAGGTCAAATAACGATCTGGTTAGAATCCCCCCGTGGAGATAGAATATATCTTGCTTCTCGATTGGGTGGTTTATCCAATAGCAGTTATGAAAAAGTGATTTTTGATGATACAGCTGAAAGTTCAATTAGTGAGGGAATACCTCCCTATCAAGGAAGATATAAACCTTTTCAATCTTTATCCCCGTTAATTGGAAAGAGTAGTATGGGGACATGGAAATTGGTTACTTTTGACTGGGTAAGTGGCAAAAAAGGACGACTTTTAGAATGGCGACTGGTATTTAATCGCTCCTGCGAATTCCAATGGAATAGTGGTAATAATGATGGGCGAATATGGCATTCTGCCGATACGAATCATGATTGGAAAATACAGTTAACAGAACTTTTAAGAGTGATACAATTTTTCAATTCAGGAGGCTTTCATGTGGAGCAAGGTACAGAGGATGGTTACGCCCCTGGTCCTATAGGTTTAAAGGAAGGTTATCCGCATCATAGTGATTACAATCCACAAAATTGGATAATAGAACTTGGAGAATTGTTAAGACTCATTCAATTTTTTAACTATCCAGATGGTTATTCGCAAATGTCCAATAGTGAGGATGGATTTACTCCAGGTAATATAGGCTTGCGTCCTAATCTCAATTAAATAGAGTGAGTTCTTTCTGACAGATCTTTTCGTAAGGTAGGATTAATAGTTATATCCAATCAATGGAGGCTTTGATTAAATTATCTTCTGTATTGGCAACCCTTTCAAAGGCAATCTGTGTTTGTTCGGGTCGGAAATGATGGGTCAATATACGGTCGAAATGGATTTTTCCCTGTTCGATTAGTTTGATGGTTGTAGGGAAGTTATAACGGAAGCGTCTGCACCATTGAAGTTTTAATTCGCGTCTTCGAGCAATACTAACAGGTATCGGGTCATAATCTTTCCCAGAGATACCGACGAGTATAGAGCGACCTGTGGGTCGTGTTCCATAACAGGCGATAGCAATCCCCTCCGAACGATTGGTGCAGTCAAAGGTAATATCAAAGTATCGGTTATTTGTTATTTCCCGAATCCAGGAAACACTTTCTTCAATATTGTTTTTTAAGGGGGCTATGAAAGTTTCATGTACTCCCAATTGTTTGGCAACGGCAGTGCGATGAGGAATAATATCAATTCCAACCACCTGAGATACTCCGCTGATGAGCAAAATTTGTGCTGTTAGCAAGCCAATAGAGCCTAATCCGACAACAAGTGCCGTTTCGCCGGGGTGAACGGATGCTAACTCTACTGCATGTAGCGCAACGGCAGTAGGTTCTACTAAAGAAGCGATAGGTGCGGAGATGGATTGGGGCACAGGAAAACAATATTCCGCAGGAACGGCTATATATTCAGATAATGCACCATCACAACCCGGTCCCCCAAAAAAACGCATATTAGAACATACATTGTAATGCCCTGTCTTGCAAAAATCACATACCCCGCAACCGATACCGGGTTCGACCGATACCCGTTTTCCTAAAAGATATTCGTGCTTTGTTTCTTGTATCTCACAAACAATCCCCGCAAATTCATGTCCCAAAATAAGAGGTGGTGTAATGACCTGCTCCCCAATTCTCCCTTCAAGGTAATAATGGATATCCGACCCACAAACGCCGACGGATTCCACCTGAATAAGAACTTCACCTGATTTTAATTTCGGTTTGGGCCTTTCAATAATTTCTATTTTACGCGGACCAAGCCAGCAGGCTGTTTTCATTTTCTTTACTTCTTTTCCTATTTATCGTATTACATTGAGTATAATTTCAGCACGTTCGGCAATATTTACAATATGGTCGCTAACGCGTTCTAAATGCCCTAAAACATCTAAGAATATAACGCCTGCTTTCACAGAACATTCACCTTTATCTAAACGATGAACATGATTGTCCGTAAATTCATATATAAGTTCCTGAATTTTTCCACCCGTAAAAATAGATTTATTTGATGCATCCACATCATGCTTTTCAAATGTCTGGTAGAGATATTCTAATTGGACATTTAACTGGCGTTGTATTTCTCGAATTTCATGAATAGCCGAAGGGGTCAAAGTGAGGTCGTTCTGTTTAAAGATATTATATAATTCTATAAACGATTCGGCATGGTCTCCCAATCGTTCTGCATCGTTTACAGCGTGGATTAGTGCAGGTATTAGTTTTGATTCTGCAGGTTCCAGTTCCTTACGAGACAATTCAATAAGATACTCTGTTATATCATGTTGCAATCGGTCAATAAGTTGTTCTCGTTCCTGAATCCGTTCAATGAGATTTTCTTTCCCATCACAGAACAAATCACAAGCATCGTTTAACGAATTCTGTCCTTTACGAATCATATAGGTTACTTCTTTAACAGCCTGTTCTAAAGCAATAAGAGGTGAACCGAGCAGTTTTGGTTCTAAGTATTCCAGCACTGTTTCTCGGTCTTCGCGTGTTGCAGGGATAATTAACATACAAAGTTTGGCATGTAAATTCACAAAAGGTAAGAATAGAAAAGCATTTATAATGTTAAATAAACTGTGGGCATTTGCGGCATGACGCACAATATTTTCTGGATGTTCTGAAAATACATTTCCCGGTGTAACCCAATCTACAAAACCTAAGAATAAAGGTTGATGATTCCACCATGGGAGAAAGAACAATCCAAACATAATCAGTGTTCCTACTACATTGAATAAAGTGTGCGCGATAGCGGCACGTTTGGCATTTCGATTGGCAGAAATGGCTGCGAGATTGGCAGTTATTGTTGTTCCGATATTATCACCTAAAATAATCGGGACTGCCGTATAAAAATTGATTAGTCCCTGAGCACATAAAGCCTGAGTAAGCCCTACCGTAGCACTACTGGACTGAATAATACAAGTGGTAATTGTCCCAATTAAAATACACATAATTGTAGGACCGATAGGCATCACTCCGTTTGCATTTGGTGAGCAATCAAATTTATGGAACCATTGTATAAATTCGGGACTGTATTTTAAAGGTTTTAGCACATCAGTCATAATATTTAGTCCCAAAAAAAGTAATCCGAAACCGAGTATTGCCTGTCCAAATGCTCGAACCTTTGTATTTTTAGGAACGAATAACATTACAAAACCAACAGTAATTGCTGGTAAAGCCATAGTTTCTAATCGAAATGCAATTAATTGGGCTGTAACCGTTGTTCCGATATTGGCTCCGTAAATGACACCGATGGCTTGTTTCAACGAGATAAGCCCTGCATTTACAAACCCCACAGTCATCACCGTAGTGGCAGACGAAGATTGCACGATGGAAGTGGTTATAAGTCCTGCCAAAAGTGCAGCAACACGGTTTTGGGTTATAAATTGTAAAATGGCTTTCAATTTTCGGTCTGCGGCTAACTGTATTCCCGAAGACATCTGCGTCATGCCGTAAATAAATACCGCCAAGCCACCCATTAAAGCAAGAAGTAAACCCCATTTATTCATACCCATTACTTTGAATTCCAAGGAGCGGGCATCAAATCGGTCGCGAGGAGTTACATTGGGACGCGTATCACGAATTTCAATAGAGGCATAGTTTAAACCTGTTTCTGTTCCTAATTTCCATGAGGTAATCGCTTTTCCCTCACTATCCGTAACCATATACGAGTTTTTCATGGATGCCCCTTTAGAGGAGCCTTCGGCTCGGAAAAATACCTCAACACCTTGGGCAGGTGTCCCATCACTGTTTACTAAACGAACCCCAAACGCATCCACTGTGCCACCGGCAACAGTTTCTTTTGTGGATAGTATCTGTTCCACACCTCCTATGGCTCGTAGTCGTGCAGGTTTTACATTTGGGAACTCAGGTAAACTTGCTTCTATCCATATATCTCCACACCAATTTCCTAATTTTAGAGTTGCACTGGCAGAACCCCCGGCATCTGTAATGACTTCCTCCGTAGGGGCGTTGGATTTTGTAAAAACAGTACCTGTGTCCGGATTTACTACCTTGAATAAAACACGCACTCCCCCAACACCCGAGCGACTTCCCTGACTGTCTAATATCCCTTTGCGTATAGCACTTTCCACTGTAATACGAAATGGTTTAGGTAAAACTTCATTATGGAGACCTGTCTGATGATTTCCACTCGCATACTCATCGGGAACTATCCTATCGGGGACTAAAGGTCCTGAATCACAGCCAGATAAAAAGAATAAAAAGAGAAGTGAAGAAATTATAAAAGCACAAAGGAGATGGGAAGTTTTTTTATGACACATAAAATGGCTCCTGATTAAAAATTATTGAGCAGAAAAGAAACCAACCGCATCCCACACGGAAGCATTTCTACTCTCATTTCCCAAGGATATAGAGTTTTCAATTACTTATTCCTTCCCTGTAGATATTTTAATAAAATAAGCAGGAAATAGTCAATTTTTATAGTATCAATACAGAATAAAAAGGAGAATGAATTTTATTGAATTATATAGTTATGAACGAGATAAGAGGAAAAGAATACGAATTTAGAGAAGTAAAGGAAGTATTCATTATATATTTGTGACACTTGTATTTTTTGTGATTTGCAAGTTTTTATATACATGGTTACATTATTCAAATACTTTTTCGTCTGTTTGATCGGCTTGTGGGGCATCAAGTTCAACATTGCGGGTAGATGTTTCTGAAGCGGTGCGGAGGCATTCTTTATACCATTCGTTTTGAATAATCAAGTCCATAATTTCATTTGTTCCGACCCATATCATGGATAAACGAATATCGCGTACAATTCTTTCTAACGGGTAAATATTCGTATAACCGATACCCCCCAACACCTGCATACAATTGTTCGCAATGGTCCATGCGGATTCTGTAACGAATTTTTTGGTTTGTGAAATCATGCGTCGCACACGACCGTGATGAACTTTTCCCGAATCTACAGCCCGTGCTGTACTGTAAACCATAGCACGAGCGGCATCCAGGAGCATAACGCTATCCGCAACCTTAAAGCCAACAGCCTGAAAATTGGCTATAGGTTGCCCAAAGGCTTTACGACGGGATGTGTATCTTGTGGCAATTTCAATGGCAGGGCGAACTGAACCAACGGTCATGGCAGAGGTGCCTAATCGTTCGGGTATCATATTCCGCACAAATACATCAAAGCCACCGTTTATCCCGTTTAATGCATAGCGTTCTGGTACTTTTACCTCGTTTAAAATTAATCTTCCGGCACCACCACCCCGAACACCCATAAGACCATACAGATATTTTGTTTCTACCCCTTTTGTTCGTGGAATCATAAAACAGGTTAATCGTTCATGTTCCTGGGCTTCAGGATTGGTAACGGCATAGACCATAAACCAATCTGCTCCTTCTGCCCCAACAATGAACCGTTTTTGCCCGGTGATAACCCAATCTCCACCTACTTTTCGTGCCTTAGTCGTTGCACCAAAGAAATCAGAGCCTCCCCGTGGCTCCGTTAGACATTCAGCCGCACAAACTTCTCCTTTAAGCAAGGGAATAACTATCTCTTTTTTTAATTCTTCATTACCAAATTCAACAATGGCTTCTGCCACAATATCACCACCTACACCCCATAGACAGGCTAAGGAATAGCTGGCAACTCCCACTTCTTCTGCAACAATAATATCATCTACCCATTTTAATCCACGACCTCCGTATTCCTTCGGAATGCGGATTCCCAAAAGATTTCGTTTCCCTGCTTCTTTTAAAAATTCTCGGGGAAATTGTATTTTTTCAGCATCCATATCCAGGATAAGTTTCCGCGGAACCCACTTCGCAAAAGCCCGTGCTTCATCACGAAGTTTCATTTGTTCTTCGGTTATCATAAAATCAAACATTTTTAAGCTCCTTTTATTTTCCTGTTATTGCAAAGTTTTTTTCTGCTATATCTTTTATAAATTGACTTACGCAAGCAAATATTTCATCGCTACCGGGACCATTGAGAATTCCATGTCGGGTTCGATTAAACAGGACCAGTTTTTTCTGTTCTGATGAGATAGATTGGAAAATGATATTAGCACTGTCTGGATTTACTGTTGTATCATTGGACCCCTGAATAATCAGTGTCGGAATAGTTATCTGTGGAAGCACTTCCTCTGTTTTTTCCATTAACAATCGAAGTTGCTGTAGTCCGGCAAGGGGATTTTTTTGATAATTAATATGGGGATTTTCCGGATGATGGTCAAAGAGTTCCCAGCCACTACCGCCAAATTTTTTAAGCACTAAATTAAGTGTAGAAATGGTAGGTACAAGGTTGATAGCGTAATTTTGCAATTTTAATGGAGCGGAAATACTAATAACCCCTTCAATGTTTTTTTGCTTATTAGCGGAGGCGGAAAGAACGAGGCAACCACCTGCAGAAAAGCCACAAAGAAAAACTTTTTCACATCGGGCATGCATACAGGCGATACCTCTATTTAAGGCAGAATACCACTCTTCGTAGGAAGAACGAGCCAGGTCCAATGGAGATGTTCCATGTCCTTTTAATCGAACCCCATATACAGAATAACCTTGTCGATATAAATAATCGGCTAATGCCCGTATTTCCATTGGTGCTGAAAGATACCCGTGCGAAAGCACAATACCTATGCGTGAGCCTAATACATGCCGAAAAAACGGTCTCCCAACATTTGCCTCTTTACTCCATTCCTGATGGAACGAACGCATGAAATCCTCTTCGAAAATGGCTACATCTTTATGATAAAAATTCCTTGCCGTTTTGTAGGAAAGTATGAAATTAGGTGTCCATTTTATTTTTCGAACAATATCCGTTTCTTTATTTGAATTCCCATCAGGACAGGAGAAAAACGAGTGTAATACCGCCTGGGGTTGTTTCCAAAAAGAATATCGGGGTTTTATAAAAATACCTTCAGGGTAGTTTTTACATAAACCCTGTTCCTCAAAAAAAACAAGGATTTTATCCCATGCAGAAAAATTTTCTCCTGTGGATATTCTTTCATGAATGGCTTTAAGCGGTTCGACAATCGGGCTATTTTGTGTCTCAATAGTCGCCTGTAATAAGCACAAGAAACGGTTGCGAAAATTTTTCCAGGAATATCGGACTGGAAACAGGTTGGTGATAAGTCGGAACAATAACAACTCAAAATCAGGGGAACTTTGTTTATAAAAATTATCAAATAAATCCTTAAAATCTTCCCCAGAAGCAAGGTTTTTCAAAGGCTTTGAATATTCCAGCAAAACAACTTCTAAAAGATGATTACTATCCAGCACGGTATCTTTAATATTTAATTCTTTAAGCACTCCATAGGCTAATTCTTCATAGGAAATTCCACAAATGTTCTCTAAGGGATTTTCGCTATAAACGGAAGGATAGAAATGAGATTTAAATAAGTAATGATTTTTAATCGATTGGCTTTCTGTAGGGAATAACGATGTATATTCTTCAGTTATTTTTTTTAACAATTCTTCATAAGATAGCAAACCTAAATGATATTTTAGCCCTTGTTCTTTGGAAATAAACCCATTGCGTGGAAACCATAGAAAACAGGTATCTTTCTGTTGTAAGTCGGTTGACCAATTTTGAAAGTCATGAAGGAGGTTATAACTATCAAGTCCCCTCTGAGTAATGTAATTTCCTAATGGAGTATCTATTAAATCTGTAGGGACAATTATCTTCAACTTCTTTTGAAATTTATTTGTAAACAGGATAGGTAATAAAAAAAGTTCAGTAATTGTGTAATATAGAGGGATAATAAGTGTTTGTGACTGTTCAGAAAATTTCGGTAAAAACGGGATATAACAATTTGTATGGAAATATTGTTGACCATACTGCAAAGCCCATGGCTTTAATGTAAAGACAACCCAATTATATTTCTGATTGCCCTGCACCATCATATATATAAATACCTAAAGACTGAATTAGGGTTCAATTGTCAATGACTTATCATGTTTCTTTAAGCCCAAATGTTCATCAAATTCTTGATGTATTTTATCTATTTCAATGGCATTATACATGAGCAATCGCTGGAGGTGTTCAACACTGTCCGAATCAATCTCTTCGAATCGAATACCCATACCATCGGCTTCAATACGAACCACAAAACCTCGAATGTCTAAGGACTCTTTTTCCATTGTACCAGAAAGATACAAATGCACTCGCACGGGTGTATCTTTCGGAAAAGTTTTTTCAGTGCGAAACCATAAGCCCTTCATGCTGATATTTTCCGTCTCTCCTTCTAACAGGATACCATTAGCGAGACGCACTTCGGCTTTCAGGCATATATTACATCGTGTAAATTCTCGCAAATCTTGTTTTTGCGACGGCTCTTTTATTACGGGTTTTTTTTCTTCTTTCCCTTTCTGTTTGGGCATGGTTTTATCTCCTACATAATAGGCATTACAAATTTATTTACCACCTATCATAATATCACAAATGAATATATATTTCATCAGAATTATTATGAAAAATGATTTGTTAAAAAAACATATAAGTATGACTTTTCAAAATCCAACACCAAAGCCCTGTTTTATTTTTTATTAAGATAATCACACCCTGTTTATTAATAAAATAGAATTAGCTGTAGACTTTTTTTATACATAACAAATGAAATAGTTATCCCCTTATTCGTTTCATTCTTATATACAAGGGTAGTCATTTAACCCTCAGGAATTTCCCTGTTCTCCTCATGATTTATTTTTGTCATATTTTGTGAAAAGCCAAAACTGATAGAAAAACCTTCAATTACAGCAGTAAGGGCTGTTTTGGGATTAAGAAATTCTATGAGCGGTGGATTGGAATAGTCTTTCTGTTCTTTAATAGAAACATAACAAAGAATGGCAGAGATAAAGCACAATATACTACTGATTATAAAACTTATCTGAAAGCCGAACCAGGAAAGATGATAAATGACCTGACCCGCTACAATAGGAGTAATGCCTAATGCCAGCCCCGATGTAACTGTCCATAGATTTGTGTAGGGAATGCGTTGATTTTCAGGCACCATATTTAGCATGGCACGATGTATGGATGTCCAGAAGGCAGCGGAAAAAATGGTTATTAAAACAACTAAGATAGGAACCAGATAATAAACCCACGGGTATCGAGGGATAAATTCAACAAAAGGTATTACTAACAATGCATGACATAGCAGTGCTCGAAGTATAGCAGGAGAACTTCCAAATTTATCGGAGTATCGTCCCCATGCGGGTGCCGTTAACATAATAAACAGACTACCTGAGGAACTTATAATAAGAATACTCCTTTCAGATAACTTTAAAATATCTCTCAAATAAAGGATGTAAATAGAACTAAACCAGTTAGTCGCACTTAATGCTAAAAATGCAGGAAATAGGAATAAAAGATATGTTTTATCTTTGAGAACAGGACCATAAGGGCGGTAAAAATCTTCCCATCGAATGATTGCCTTTTGTCCCTTCCCTCCAGGAACACGAGCCATCCAGAATAGGCTTAGCAATCCTCCCAATATCCCAACCGCATAGATAACAAGAAATTGTTCTACTTTCGGGCTTTTTCCTAAAAAGAAACCCTGTGAAAGCAAGATGGCTACATTTACAAGTTGGACGGTGCCTGCTTCTGCACTGAAATAAAGCCCTCGTTGTTCGTAAGGAACAACCTCGTGTAGCCATGGTAACCAACCTCCTGCACCAAAAGCCCGAGCCAAACAGAAACCCAATGTTAGTGTAATTAGTAAAGCCCAACCTGCTTTATCTCCAAATTGAGCAATAACAAATGGCATGGCAAAGATAGGTAACATAATAAGATTTCGTATAAGCCAGGTATACAACATTAAATTTTTAGGTCCGATGCGTGTTACAAGGGGGACCATAAAAACAGCGAGTAGTGTTGTAAAGGGCAATAGGGATATAAGAATACCGACACGGTCTGCGGGCATTCCAATAGTACGGGCAAATAGAACCATAGCCGGTCCTACTATACATTGCCAAGATATAACATTAAAAGAAGTAAAAGCCAGATATTTCCGTGGTGCTGTATTCAATTCTATAACAGCACGGACTATGGGTATCTTACGAATAAGGGATAACAAGTGCATATATTAGGATAACTTTATAAAAGTATCAAGGGTATATTGAAATTGAGAATCTGTAATATCTCGATGAAATACAACTCGAATACAATCCTCACGAACAGCATTAACAAGGATATTCTTTTCGCGTAATGTCTGGACAAATGAAGGTGCATTTTTAACCGTTATAAAAAGGATGTTTGTAGGTGACGGTAGAGGGAAAGACCCGCCTTTTTCTTCAAGAACTCTACGAAAAGTGGCAGCACGCTCGTGGTCCTTTTGCAGGTCATCGATATGATTCTTTAATGCATATAACCCGGCAGCTGCAAGGATTCCTGCCTGTCTCATTCCTCCTCCCAATAATTTTCGGAATTTGCGAGCCTTTTGAATAAATTCCCGAGAACCACAAAGAACAGAACCTGCAGGAGCACCCAGCCCTTTGGACAGACAGAAGTTTATTAAATCACAGGGTTCGGCAAGGTATCGGGCTTCAATATTGCAGGCTATAGCAGCGTTAAATATCCGTGCTCCGTCACAATGCAATTTCATACCCAGTTGGTGACATATTTTACCGATACGAGACACTTCTTCATAATCATAATAAGCACCACCTCCCCGATTTACCGTATTTTCAATGGATACTAAAGTTGTCGGGGCACGATGTATATCTTTGCCTGAATTATGGCGAGCACGAATATCCTCTTCAGAAATTTTTCCAAGTGTGCCTGGAACAGTCAAAGGTAATATATTCGCAATACGCGTTATCCCACCTACTTCATAGTGAATGGTATGAGCCTGTTCTGCAAGAATTACAGCATCACCGGGGTTGGTTAATGTCAAAAAAGCAATCAGGTTGGACATAGTTCCACTGGGATTAAATAAACCGGCTTCTTTTCCTAAAAGTTCTGCTGAATATTGTTCTAATTCGATAACGGTTGGGTCTTCACCGTAAACATCATCGCCCACCTCTGCTTTGGCCATAGCCTCTCGCATGCCGGGAGATGGTTTCGTTACGGTATCACTACGAAGGTCAATGAACATATAAAGAACTCCTGAAAAATTAAAATTAGGGGAAGATAGGCTATCAGGACATTATTATAATAAACTGAGGGAAGGATGTTCATTTGTTGATTTTATACCTGACTTGACAGATAAAAAATACCCTCAACAGAAACCTCTCACTTTACTATTACCTGATTTCTACCCTTATTTTTCGCTTCGTAAGTGGCATCATCGGCGCGTTTAAGCACATCCGTCGGCGTTTGGTCTTCAGGCGATACCGTCGTTATCCCTGCACTGAGAGAAGTATGGATAGAATAGTTTTCATATCGAAAAGTTGTTGTTTCTACCCTTTTCCGTAGTTTATCTGCAACCACTAATGCAGAATTAGCATCAATACCCGGAAGTATTAAAGCAAATTCTTCGCCTCCGTATCGTGCAAGAAAATCAGAAGCCCGTTTTTCTTCATTTAACAGAGAAGCGACCGCACGAAGAACACGGTCTCCTGCAAGATGTCCATAAGTATCGTTTACATCCTTGAAATGGTCTAAATCCATAAGAATAATGGAAAATATATGTCCATATCTTTTATAACGGGCAAACTCTTCATTTAATCTTTTATCAAATGCAGCCCGATTATTAACCTGTGTCAGGAAATCTGTATTTGCATCACGGGATAACTTTTCTAAAATTTGTTCCTGTTCCTTCAATTTGTTTTGAGCATCATCAAGTTGCTGCTGGTAACGGCTGGTAGAATTCTTCATTGTTTCGACTTCCTGAAGCAAAAGCCGTTCTACCTGTTGGATGGTCGCCAATGTTTCCGCTTTCCTCAACTGGCTTGCATGTTCATCTAAATTGTTTCCATACCTCATTGCATCATCAAGCAGATTTTGAACATGTGTTTCTAAATTCTTCAATAGACCATGCACAACCAATTTTGTCTTTTCAATCTCTCCGTTTGCTTTTGGAATATCTTCTTTTTTTATACCGGATGGCTCAGTAATCGAACTATTGGTTGTAGGTATACTAACATTGGCAAGTTTTCGCCATAGCCAGAGCCACAATCCAATAACTAAACCTAACCCCGCCAAAAAAACGATAATTAAAACAAGCTCTATACTCATAGTTGTAAAAGTTTTATATAACTATATCATAATTTTAATTACATTGTATTAAATAAATATCCCCAGATGAAAAAATCATCAGATATTGGGGATATTATAAATTCAAGAATAACACGATTTCAATATTCAAAGTTCCCGTGCCAGGGGATAAATGCAGACATACCTTCATAAGTATGTATTTGATATAAAGTTCCATCAAAAGAATATTGTATGGATAGTTCAGATAATTTATCCGATGGAATATCCGAAAGATAAGTAGGTATCAAGTATTCCAATGAAGGAGGATAGGAAGCATTATCCAGAGCATACCATTCAATAGCCAGAAACAGACGGGACATAAAGAGTGTTGTTTGCACATGTCTCTTGTGTTGTTCTTGTTCTGTGCTTGGTGGATAGATAATTTTTCTCAAATCTTCCAGAGGAGATGTATTCGTATCGGAAGGGTTTGTTTCATCAGGTAATTTTAAGAATTCATTCCACTTTGATTGAATTTCTGCCTCCGATATTTTATCCAACCATTCCTTTTCTTTTGCTTCCTGTAAGAAATTTAGCAGACCTTGTTTTAATACAGGAATTGTAGGGAACTCTGTTTGAGCCCAGATAGCAATTTGGCGGTATTCGTTATATTTTACTGTGTATGTGTCACGAGTAATCTTTTCTGCCCGTTCTATAATGGACATTCCTTCACGAAATTGTTGGGGTGTGAAAAGGTGCATTCGGGCAAATTCGCGTAGAGCAATTCCGGTGCTCTCAATAGCAAAGAGGGGAAGGTGTATAAGTTTCCCATAGACTTGTTTCTGAATAGATTCGGCAAATTGCAGAAGACCGTTAATATCTGAAATTAAGTTTTCAGAAGGTTGTCGGCTATTTAAGAGTATGTTCATTGTAAATAGTTCAAAAAAGTTCTGAAAAGATTCTATCGGGAAAGGAGATTCTCCGAGAATTGTTGAAGAAGGGATAATTCCTCGTTCATAAGTAACACCGGAACGCCAGGTTTGAAAACTTTCTTGAAAATTAGCAAAAGTGTTCATAATATCATCGGGAATTGGATTAGCAGGTCCTGCGAGCAATAATTCCCATGTTGGCTGGAGTGTTGATAAATCCATGTTCGGTAAAGCCTCTACCGCAAGCAAATAATAAAAAAAAGCATCTGTAGGCGAAAAATCACGGGAAGTATAATAAGAAATTTCCTTCAATTTTCGTTGTTCATCATAACGACTATAAAGCAATTGGAAAAATTTTTTATTCAAGTCTATGGAAATTTCTTTCGTATCCTCAGATGGAGGGATGTTTTGTTTCGATGTGTTGTTGGGGTTTGCAGGTAATGGAGATTGCAGCGGGTTATTTTTTGCCTCTTTTTCGGGGGGAGGGGGTATGGAAGGTTCTTTATCTAAGGGGGTATTGATTGCAAGAGGCGGATTTGTAGGGGTCTTTTCTTTTCTATTTAGAGAAATGATAAAGAGGAACAGTAAGGAAAGGGTAACCGTTGCCAGAACTACAGAAGCAATAATCGCAATAAGTTTTTTCTTTTGTTTCCTCTGAATTTTGGTGTTAGGCAACTGTGGGGATAATGTTTCCTGTAAAAGAGATAATATAGCCTCATTCAATTGAGCGGGACAGGGTTCATACGCATTGGTAATAAGGAGTTGATTAAGTTGGGCAATGGTGAGATTGATTTTTACCAGATTTAGCCCTCTTCGTATATGCTCTATCCCTTTGGCTATACGCTCTTCAATTCTTTCACGAGGCTGGCGAAGATGTGTTACGAGATTAGCAGGCTCCTGCCCTTCGAGAATATGAAGAATGATGGGATATGAAAATTTTTCAGAAAGGTTTGCAATCAGCACATCTACTCGTTTTTTTATATCGTTCCAAGAAACGGTTGAGAGAATTTCAGCGGGAAACGGCAGGGATTTTATTATCGCCATAGATTCACGAGTCGCTTCACGATGAAGAAATACCGCAATGGGAACAGGAGGGAGATTGTCGGATTTCATTAACTTCTGGAAACAGGACTTGGCAATATTTAATGCGGTCTGCTTATCATTCGTTAGACGCAATGCAACCCCATAGACCATTCCCCCATGTCGGGATATGAGTTCTGAAAAGGCATGGATATCCCGTTGCCGTATCCATTGGTCAAGACATTGGTCATCGGATAATTGCATTGTTATTCCACACTTTCTTTATATATTCAAATTGTTTATTTATTGTATCGAAAATCATACAAAAACCCAAATGAAATAGTTGTCTTTTTTTACAGCCCTAACTCAATTTGCAATTTCTGGAGAGAAAGCATTTTGTCACGATATACAGCAGCTTCTTCAAAGTCCATTCGTTCTGCACAGTCAAACATCAATTGGCGAAGTTTTTCTATCTCACGGGGTATATCTTCAGGTAATACATTATATTCTGCGGTTGCTTCAGCCACTTTAAGTTGCTTGCGTGTGCTTTTTGTTTTCATCTGCGGGACAATATTCGGTATAGGTTTTTGTATCGTTCGTGGGGTAATTTTATGCTTGCGGTTATAAGCCAATTGCTTTTTTCTACGTCGTTCCATTTCACGGATAGCCCGCTCCATAGAAGAAGTGCGTTGGTCTGCATACATAATGACTTTCCCATGAATATTCCGTGCCGTTCTTCCGCAGGTTTGAATAAGGCTTGTTTCAGAACGAAGATAGCCTTCTTTATCTGCATCTAAGATAGCAACCAGCGAAACTTCGGGAATGTCTAACCCTTCGCGTAACAAATTAATGCCAATTAATACATCAAATTCGCCCCGACGCAAATCACGAATAAGCTCAATTCTTTCGAGTGTATCTACATCGGAATGCATATACCGAACTCGCAGGCCAATGCGTCGATAGTATTCGGTTAATTCCTCTGCCATCCGTTTGGTAAGTGTTGTAACGAGAACGCGTTCCCCTTTTTCAATGCGTTTTTGGATTTCATCCAGCAAATCCTGTACCTGATTTTGTGCTGGACGAACTTCTACCTCCGGGTCTACCAGTCCTGTAGGACGGACCACCTGTTCCACAACTACTCCACCTGCTTCCTGAATCTCAAATTCCGAAGGTGTGGCACTAACATATATAACTTGATTTATCCGCTCCATAAATTCATCAAAGGTAAGGGGACGATTATCCCGTGCCGAAGGTAAACGAAAACCATAAGCAATCAACTGGTCTTTACGGGAACGGTCTCCGTGATACATGGCACGCACCTGCGGTATAGAGATATGACTTTCATCAACAACCAGTAAAAAATCCTCTGGAAAATAATTAATTAGTGTATAAGGAGGTTCTCCGGGCATTCGTCCATCCAGATGTCGCGAATAGTTTTCTATTCCCGGACAATATCCTAATTCGCGAAGCATTTCCATATCATATCGCGTTCGTTGTTCCAACCGTTGAGCATACAACACCTGATTTTCTGCATACAGTTCCTTTAATCGTTCGTTGAGTTCATGTTCTATACTATGGATAGCATGTTCCAAAGCATCCTGTGTTGTTGCATAATGACTGCCCGGGTAAATTTCCACATAGCGTAAACGGCGATAAGTTATACCCCGTAAAGGGTCAAATTCCGATAGCCCATCAATTTCATCGCCGAAGTATTCAATGCGGATGGCCCGCTCTGTTTCATAAGCAGGAAAAACATCTACAATATCACCCCGAACACGAAAAGTCCCTCGATAAAAATCTACATCGTTTCGACTATATTGCATAGCAACCAGGGATGCTAATAATCGTTCACGAGGCATTTCATCACCAGGATGAAGTTCTACCCGCATTTGGCGATAGTTTTCCGGTGAACCAATACCATAAATGCAGGATACGGAAGCAACAATAATACAATCACGACGGGTTAAAACGGCTCGTGTAGCGGAATGACGCATCTTATCAATTTCATCGTTGATAGAGGCATCCTTTTCTATATAGGTATCCGTTGTAGGGATATACGCTTCGGGTTGATAATAATCGTAATAACTAACAAAGTATTCAACCGCATTATGAGGAAATAACTGTTTAAATTCTCCATATAATTGGGCAGCAAGGATTTTATTCGGAGCTAACACCAATGTAGGACGATTGACCCGTTCAATCACATTCGCTATCGTAAAAGTCTTTCCGGAACCCGTTACCCCAAGCAAAACCTGACTACGAACACCCGCATTCAGACCTTCTACCAGAGAGCGTATTGCCTCTGGCTGGTCACCAGACGGTTGAAAAGAACTGACTAATTGAAATTTATCCATATTAAATTTTGAAATGACCTCATATATTTCTATAAATTATAGAACATATTTTATAAAGAAACTATTTTCCTAACAACAAAGTCTTTAAAACATAAATATACTTGGCGAAACAAACAAAAAGGAAGGGAATATGGCAAGAAGTAGGTATGGATTAAAAAGTATTCTAAGATTGTGTCTGCTAACCCTCTTATTATTAGCCCTTTTTTCTCAAATTATACCTGTATATAGCGACGAAAAAGCATCGGCACAGACATCGGATTGGTTTGTTCCAAAAATTATTGAAAACCCAGAGATAAAAGAACTGGATAAAGAAGGAGCAGGCTCATTATATCAAGTGGGAGACTCAAAATTATGCGTACTGAAAGGGTCGTATTACGACATGGGTGTCCAACAGGGTCGCTTATTGGCAAAAAATATTTATCATGTGTTTAAGACAGGATATATTAAGAAAGCCTTATGGGACCGTGGGTATACGCAGGATTATGCTTATGCACAATCCGCACGAATGGTAAAACATATTCCGGAACGATTTCTCGAAGAGGCACGAGGTATTATAGATGGATTGAAAAAAGCAGGGATAAATGATATCACTATGGAAGAACTTCTTTTAGGAACAACTGTTGCGGAAATTCTTCATTTTCCACCTAATAGCCCTCCTGAAAGTGGAAAAGGCTTTTCCCCTGATTCTCCTGAAGTGCATGCGGTAAGCAAGACCGATTTAACTTCAGGACCTCAATGCACAAACTTTTCATTCTGGGGAAAATGGACAGAAGACGGCAGGATATTGCATGCTCGTAATCTGGATTGGAGTTGTCAGCGGGATGCACAGGATGATGCCGTTATCTTTGTATACCATCCAACAGATGGTATTAAGCCTTATATGCTGATGGGATGGGCTGGCGGATTAGGTAGTCTGACAGGTATGAATGCCCATCAAATATCCGTTGGACAGGCAACGCTTCCTAATTCCAATAGCACCTTTGATGGTCGTCCCTGTTTTATTACTGTGCGGATAATGTTAGAGCAAGATACACTGGAAAAAGCCGTAGATGTAGTTCTGAAAGGACCCGAAAGTACGGGTTGGAATTATACAATTGCCGATGCAAAAACAAATACCGCAAGATGTATTGAATCCGACCCAATAATTAAAAATGTTTATGGTCCTGATGACCCGAAAGAAAATGATGAAACAAAACATTATGGATTACCGGATATGATACGACGCACCAATCATCCTGTAAGTAAAGAAGGATTGGTCGCATTAGCCAAGCGCGTCGGACCCTTGATTAAACCGCCTATACATGTAGAAACATGGGAACAGTTCAAACTGGTTCTATTCCTGTTTACCAATCACAATACTTACCAGCGATATGATTGGTTAGGCAAACAATTCCAGTCTCAGGAAGGGAAAGGTCCTATTACTATTCAAACAGCAATGGAATGGCTGGCAAATGGACCTGTTCATAACCCCGAGACACTTCATTCCTGTGTGTTCGACCCCAAAAATCTGATAATCTATTCATCGGTAGCAGGAAATAACCCTGTGGTTACTGCTTCCCATCGTCCTTATACAAAAATTGACTTGAAGCAGTGGTTTTAAAATACAAATACAACATACATTCAGCATGTTTCTCCAAAATGTGTGTTTCCTCCAATTATTTAATCTTACCTTCCTGGCTATTGTTTGTTTATTGCAAAGATATAAAATAGAATGTTTTTTAATATTAGATTTCATTTATAAATTTATATACTAAAATTTTTAAGTTTTTTTATTCGATTGACAAATATTTAACAATTTTGTTGAAATAATATAAAAAAATTTCTTGTTATGTGCAATTTAGTTATAAATAATTAGTTTATATTGTAATTTTAAGTGCTTAATTACCATTAAGTTACAGTGTATTTATAGAATAAAAAGAAAAAATAAAAAAATAATAATGCAAAATAATTATAATTGTGATATAATAGTTATTATATTTTTTGGAAAGGGAATTGTACCTTTGGTAGATAAATTTTTCCATTTATGTTTAAAAATCTAATTTAAGGAGCTATGTCTATGTTGAAAAAATTTTCTAAACCGTTATTAAAAAATCGCATAGGAGTGATAGGTTTATTTTTAATTCTATCATCTCTTATAATTGCAAATGTCGGTTGGTCTGCAATCCCGATTGATAATATTGTGGATTTGCAGAAAATCGGAAATGACCCGGAGTATCCAATAAACGGGTCGTATGAGTTATCGCAAGATATTGATGCGAGTAGCACGCAAACATGGAATGAAGGGGCTGGTTTTCAGCCAATAGGTTCGTCATCCAATCCATTTAGTGGCACTTTGGATGGTAAAGGGTATCATATTTCTAATCTATATATTAACCGTCCTTCGGAAGATTATGTAGGATTGTTCGGCAGGGTAAGTAGTAGCGGCAATGTTTTAAACTTAGGTCTGGAAAGTAATTTAGTTATTGGTAAAAATTATGTTGGAGGGCTTATCGGTTCGAATGAAGGCCGTGCAGATACTTGCTATGTAAATGGCTCTGTATCCGGTACAAATAATGTAGGTGGACTTGCCGGTAACAATACAGGGACTTTGAACAAATGTTATTCTACAGATACAGTTGCCGGTGAAACGACCGTAGGTGGTTTGGCAGGGAGAAATGCAGGAACAATCTCTCAATGCTATTCCACGAGTAATGTATCAGGGACATCCGCTGTAGGTGGTCTTATTGGTACAAGTGCCACATGGAATGCGTCCCTGCGGAGATGTTATGCAGCAGGGAATGTTTCAGGAACATCCAATGTAGGCGGACTTATTGGAAGTATGTCCTGGGGTTGGGGATTTGAAACTTATTCTGTAGGCCATGTAAGTGGTTCTTCAAGAGTAGGAGGTCTTATAGGATACCGTTTCTTCCTGGCATTTATGTTTATGAGTTATTGGGATAAGGAGACATCAGGTCTTGCCACATCGAGTGGTGGAACGGGCAAAACAACAGAACAAATGAAGCAACAATCCACATATACCAATTGGTCTTTTGGAACCGTTTGGGGTATTGTTCCCGGAGTAACCTATCCCTACTTTATCTGGACACATCCCGTCCCTAATCTATTAGGTTTGACTGTGGAAGAAGCAGAAAGTGTCCTCGTTAGCACGGGCTATGTTTTGGGGACAGTATCCGAACAATGTAGTTTTACAGTGCCTGCTGGATTAATACTTATACAGCAGCCATTCCCCGGACAATATTTAGAACCGGGCAGTCCTGTAAATGTAACTATATCTACAAGACCCTGTCCACCCAATACAGTTCCTAATGTTGTAGGATTAAAACAATCCGTTGCTGAGAATGAAATAGTTGCTGCGGGATATATTGTGGGAACAATAGAAGAACAATGTGATAATACTATTCCTGCAGGCTATGTTATAAGCCAGGAACCTGTCGGAGGTGAGGAATTAGAACCTGGTAATGCCGTGAATATTGTGGTATCGTCAGGTTCGTGTCCTGTTACAGTGCCGAATGTTGTAGGTATGACCGAAGAAAATGCAGATGTAACCTTAGTATCCGTAGGATTATTCTTGGGTATAGTAACAGAACAATGTAGCGATACGGTTCCACAAGGTAGAGTTATTAACCAGAATCCAGTGGCAGGAGCACAGGCTATTCCGGGAAGTTATGTTGATGTTGTAATATCTTCAGGTCCTTGTGGAGAAGGTACCCCGGAAGGCACCCCTGAGGGAGTTGAGGAAGGCATAGTAGAAGGAATTCCTGAAGGTATCCCTGAAGGCACCCCCGAAGGTGTAGAAGAAGGAGTTGTTGAAGGTATCCCTGAAGGCACCCCCGAAGGTGTAGAAGAAGGAGTTATTGAAGGTATCCCTGAAGGCACTCCTGAAGGTGTAGAAGAAGGAGTTGTTGAAGGTACTCCTGAAGGCACTCCTGAAGGTTCTGTGGAAGGAGAAAATGTAATTGCTCCAAATGTCGTTGGACAACCCTTTGTAAATGCAGTATTCACGATAAATAATGCTCAATTGGTAGTTGGTGTGATTAATGAGGTTTGCACCGATGAATATCCATTTGGCGTTGTTATTGCTCAGGAACCTGTGGGTGGGTCCATAGTTGAAATCGGTTCGATGGTCAATTTATGGGTTTCTATAGGTCCCTGTCCGCCAGAAGGAGAAGGAAGCCCCGAGGGAACACCCGAAGGTATAGAAGAAGGAATTGTTGAAGGCACTCCCGAAGGCACCCCTGAAGGGACTCCTGAAGGGACTCCTGAAGGCACTGTTGAAGGTATTCCTGAAGGTGTAATTGAAGGAGAAGGAATCTCCGAAGGCACTCCCGAAGGCACCCCTGAAGGGACTCCAGAAGGCACTGTTGAAGGTATAGAAGAAGGTGAAGGAGAAATAATAGGAAGACATAGTGCAGACCAGGATAACAATAAAAGAATAAGTTTTACTGAACTGCTTCGTGTTATTCAGTTGTTTAATTCCTGGGGATATCATTGTCAGGATGGAACCGAAGATGGCTTTGCCCCAGGTGCTGGTGGAAACACCTCTTGCACTCCGCATACCTCCGATTATAATCCTCAAGATTGGAAAATAGGTTTCACCGAGTTACTACGGTTGATACAAATCTTCAATATCGGTGGCTATCATTATTGTCCGGGAGAAAGTGAAGATAACTTCTGTCCGGGACTATAATGGGTTAGATATTTAGAATTGCAGTTTGCAGGGACTTATAAATTAAGTCCCTGCTTTTTTTATTTTTCATATGGGGAATTTATGGGACGCATGGGACAAATGAAACATAGGAGATATTATAGGTATTAATGTAGCACACACATCCTTGTCTGTGTTGTCTTCTGTATTTGCCCTTCCCGTAGCTGAAGCGTCCCCGCTTCGGGGATTTAATTTTACACCCTCATAAAAATAAAATATCTTGTAGGGGCGATTGACCCATCGCCCTATTC
>Ga0116168_1000901_pt1 | contig 25623 bp, 18 predicted proteins | sample AD_UKC129_MetaG_FD_89795 | JGI IMG/M metagenome (GOLD analysis project Ga0116168, IMG submission 89795) | Active sludge microbial communities of municipal wastewater-treating anaerobic digesters from Canada - AD_UKC129_MetaG | ecosystem: Engineered > Bioreactor > Anaerobic > Digestate | place...
ACATTGTATAAGTTTTTAGCACCAAGACAAATTCTATCGAAATAAGGATACATCCTATGTCCCTTTTTAATTTTAACTTGCTGAGTTCTTAGTAATTTTTGCATATATTCACCTCCTTAATATATAATACAAAAATAGCTTTATATTTATAGGCAATTCATACACAATCACAATTTTACATTTTTATTATACAGCATTTTTCTTTTTTTTTCAACTAAATAAAAAAATGATTTTTTTATATATTTTAAAACTCTTTTTTTTATTAATAAAAATTTACAATAATGTTCAGCTGGAAATATTATTATATGGAAACATCAGCAATAAAAAATAAATTTTAAAACAAAAAACAAAAGAAACCTGTGCCACAGGTTTCTTTTGTTTGGTGAAATCGACCAAATACACACGAAAGGAGGTGATAGAGAAACTTTTTTTTGCTCCATAAATAATTATATACAGGTTATTTTTAAAAATAACATTTTAATAGCCGTAAAACAGTACGACTTTTTTGTCCCAATCTATACTTTTTAACAGACGTACAAGTTCAAAAATTTGATATTCATATTTCCACGAACTTAAAATGCATTCTTTGCTTAAATCGGTATTAACCGCCAAATTTCTTTCTCAATGTTTAAGAGTACTATGGATATGGCTTTCTTGTCGCCGTTGTTTTGGAATTCCGTCTTTATCTTCTTCATCATTCAAAAGGCTTCTGTAGTAATCAATAATATAGCCTTTATATATTTCAATGGCTTTGATTACTGCTTCTTTTCCGCAAACATATGGGTCATAATATTCAAATTCTTTTTGCATATCAGGTTTATTAAACAATGGTTTACCTGTTGAATATATTTGTTTATAACTTTCATCATATATTTTCCCAAATTCATAAATTAACTTTTGATCACCTATGTCACTGAAACTGAAATAATTACTTTCATCAACTTTTTCTGGTTTTGTTTCTTTCATATAAGCCAACAATTCTTTTTTAGTCATATCTTTTATTTTATCAATTTCAGATTTTGAAATTTCATAAAAATAAAATCTGTAGGACATATTTTTCTCCTTCCTTATTTTCTTTAATAAAAAATATTTTTTTTCAATTATATTATAAATATTTACAAGAAAAAAAGAGCTTTTTTTAAGCTCTTTTTTTGTCTTTTATGTAGGTTAGGAAGAAATCCAACCAACAAATGTCTGCATAATAACAGGTGCAAACAGAACAACAGCATATACAATTGTCGATATTATCATTGCCCACATACCTTTACCGCTTAGATCGCCTCTACCAATACTGCCTATCAACGCAAGGAAAGCACCAATAATAAAGATTATAATAGAGAACGGCTGAACAACAACCTGCAAAAGATGTATTATCTGATATCCTTTTTCCAAAATCCACTGGAGAATATCGTCCGTTTCAACCATGGGAATAACATCTTTGTATCCTGCATAAACCCTTTGTGATTCATCATCTAAATTTCTGAATGTTTCATCATTCAATACTGGATTAGGATTATTAATTCTTGTTCCAGTGCCCTCATTTACAATGTTTTCGTCTTCGGGGCTTAATATATTTGTATTGCTTTCCTGGCTGTTCTGAATGCTTTGAGTAGTTCCTGGTTCTGTAACAGACGAATCTATTGGAGATAATGTTTCTGTTGTATTTTCTGAAATATCAGTAGGCCATCCATCATTTGCCGCAAAAACAGGTACAAATGACGATATTGTCAAAAAAACAGCAATGCTGATTGCAATAAATCGCTTCATCATAACATTTACACCTCCAAAATAAAATAAACTTAAGCTTTATATATTTTAAACATTTGCCAAATATAAAATAACTAAAAAAGGACTATTTTTTTTATTTTTTAAAAAACAAAGCGGGATTTAATATCCCGCTTTATTTTTTTTTAGAAATTCATTTTTATGACACCGAATTTTTGTTTCAGATCGTCAGTAACTCTTTCTTTATCAACTGCAAACGGGAACGGGTTCAATATAATCTTATTTTTATCAGAAGCATCCATGACTGGGAATTTTGTAGTATCGCCCAAATTAATACCCCATCTTGCAATGAATGCATCTCCTGCTGTATACGTTGTTCCATCACGAGCTGTGTATTTACACAATATTTCAAGATGTAGGTGCGAACCAGTTGAATTACCACTCGAACCTACGTACCCAAGACATGTGTTGACATCAACATAATCGCCAACCTTAACCTTCGGGAATGTTAACATGTGTGCGTAAAGCGACATTAAGTAGTATCTTCCTTCTGAATCTATTGGATGAGCAATTACCACATAGTTTCCATATGCACTGTTGTAAGTGCTTGGAGCAGATCTCTTCGAAGCAAATACAACTTTTCCTGGTGCAATAGGGAATATTTTAACTCCGCTTCCGTCTGCTGAAATATCAAGTCCTGCATGGAAGTTCTGCCCAAACAGGTTCCTGTATCCAACAGGCGACGTAAAGCATTTAACCCTGCTATCACTCCATTCTAAAGGAGGCTTATATTCATTCCAATTATAAATCCATGGCTCGCCAGTTGCAGGGTTTATTTCAGAAAATTCAGCAAGATCAACTGCCGAATTATCCCTTGAAGCAATACCGCTGCCATTATCACCATTAATCGAACCGCCGAATAAATCAAATATATTGTAATCAATACGACTTAACAATTCATTATTCTTTCTGTAACCAGCAGAAGTATTCATCAATGATACAAACTCGGTGTAGTCCAAATGCCGCTGGTAAAGCTTTACTCCACCATTTCTGAAGCTTTCATAAGATTTACCAACTAACAGGTCAATAGTATTCAGGAACTTTCTCCATGCAGATGTCCTGCTTGTCGAATAATACTGGTTGTTTGCCAAAGTAACTGATGAATTTGTAGCCAATACAGGGTTGTAATACTGAAGAACATGCGGAATATATCCTGGGTCTCCCCATAACAAAGATGGTTCCCATACTCCCTCGTCTGAATCATAAATCCTTCTTCCATTTTCCTTCCATCTTTTAAATTTTTCATGTCCTGCCCAGTATGGACCGATAAATGTATCATAAGCTTCCCAACCACGACCATACGGATCATAAAGGTTTGCCTTAGCCAATTCCAAGTACCATGTATCACCGTAATGATCCTTTAAGCTTTTTGTTAAACCTGAACCTGGCGGGATTTGAGTAATAACTCTTGGGGATCCCATGTTATAGGATTGCAATGTCAGGAAAATATCCCCATCGCATTCATGCATTTTCTGGCTAAGATAAGCTGCACCCCACTGTATGGCTTTATCTGGATTTAATCTTTCATCATTGGAATCCCATGTTAAACGTATTTCAACTGGCGTTCCAGGTTGACCATTTATATATGGAGTTGCTGTTCTTACTTCAACTGATCCTCTGTTAAATCCCTGAATCTGCGCTAATCCCCATGCTGGACGGTTAGGATATCCCGCATCTGCCCTACCGCCTGATTCACGCGTAACCACTGCTACAAACAACGCCTTGTCAACACCATATGTCTCACACCATATATCAAATGATTCAGCATAATCTTGATATACCTTCATTGCTTTGTCCTTATTTTGTCCAACTTTTATACCACCTATTTCCATATCTTCAATACTTGCGTAAATCATTTGCTTCCTTGCGGTAAAGTCAGTCACATAGGAAAGGACATCCTTCACTATAATAGGTGAAAGCATTGAAACATCTATCTGGCTTAAATCCCCTGAATAGTTGACAACTTTCTTGTAAATTTCCCTTAAATCGTTTTCGCTTACATCAAACCACATCGCATGATTTGGATTTTTTTCAGCATTATACAGTGTAGCTGCTGTCGACTTAAAGAGTTCCAATGCAAATTCTTCATTAGGAACCATATACATATATATTGCTTCTGGAACATTAAAGCTTCTTGCTGATATCAGGTAAGCCAGTTTTACGCCAACATAGTGAATAGCTTTATAAGAATTTCTTCTGTCATCTAAATAAATATTTCCTTCTCTCTTTATACACAAATCAGCATCAGAAATATCGAAAGTTTTGTCGTTTATTACAAGGGTTCTTGGAAGCCCTCCTTCGCCTATTTTTGTAATTGATATCGTTTCTCCGTCTGCAGGAAGATTGCCTCTATATGGTATAAATCCAACCCCTAAATAAGGCATTCGTAAAGGTTTTTCTATGGTTTGATCCCCAACCTTCACAGAAAACTGACGATAATATGATGTAAGAGGATCATCTTCATTCAAAATGAAACTTTGTATAATAGATTCATTGGTTGTTGTTGGTTCCAAACCTTCATTTACATATTCTTTGAAAGTCATATTCACGCTTCTCTTTACACTTTCCTCAACTATACCGCCTATCAACTGGGCAAAATATTTTGCAGCTTGATTTTCATCCATATCCATTTTTTTAGCTATTTCAGCCCAGTAAGGCTGAGAGGCTTCCGCATATATAGCCATCGAATACCCGCTAGTTATAAATGGTTGGTTAACAGTATTCGTTATAAGTTTTCCATATCCAATATCGCCTCTGTATTCAAGATCACTGTCTACCATTACATTTAACGGTATATATGTTTCAAAATTCATCAGGTAATCCTGTAAATATTTTGAATACTTATTATGAGCTTCAATGTATTCTTTAATATCAGTTTCATTGGTCTTTGAAGGTGTCATTCTTGCAGTCCAGCTTGTCAGTTCTTCGCCATCAAAATATGCATTCACTTCTATCGGCTTGATTTCCTTCAAAAATCCAACATAATTTCTGAAAATAGGAACTGGAGTACCTTCATTTGTCCTATCCGTCCTATCTACTCCGTTTTCATCTACATAACCTTGCAACTGTGCAAAGACTTTTTCGTATACTTTTCTTGCACGATCAAAATTACCATCCCTAACAGTATAATTTGAAGGAAGACTAAGCTTACCATAAATTCTTCCATTTTCAATTGCCTGATTTATATCCTTCAAATTGATATTAGGATATTTCAGCTCATAAGATTGGCTTAAATCAACCTTAACAAGCTTGTCATTGAAATCTGCATCCCAAACATTTTTATTCTTTTCACTTGGAGCGGAAGACGGTATGACTTTATATCCTACATGCTCCTTCCCCACAGATTTACCAACATTACTCGTAATATCATACATTTGCCCTATAAATTTAAGCTTGTCTGTCTTCTGGTAAACCTTTAATCCAGGATGCAAGCCAAACTGATCTGCTGACACGGAAGAACCATATATACTTTTAAGGAATTCCTCCATAGATCCTCTTTCATAAGTATCTTCAACATCTGATTTTTCTACTAAGTAGCAAATAATGAACTTATATTTTGTTTCATATTCATCTTCATCATCCTGATTTCCACTACTACTACCACTATCACTACTACTACCACCACCACTACTACTATCATTGCTGTTATTGTTATTTTCTTGACTGTCTTTTTTACCTTTTTCTTTTAGTACTTTAATTTCGGTAGGTTCATCATTATAAGCCCATGCAACCATTTTCTCATTTTCGCCAAGATATGGCTCAAAATCCTTTTTAGAAGGAGTAGTTGATGAAATAGGCTCGGTCGATGTATATCTTAAAGAATATTCTTTTCCTTTCAGAGTAATCTTCCAGTCTCCAGCATAGTAATACCTGTCAGTGAACGCCAAATCAACTACTCTTTTGCTTTCGCTCTTTAAGTCGCTTATCTTTGTAACAATATCTTGATAACAGTAGTTAAATTTACCAGCAAAAGTCAATGCTTCATCTATAAGAAACAAAGCTTCCATCATTTTAACATCAGTATATTCAAAGTCAGAAATATTCTGTCTGTATTCAGATATCAGCGTTTTAAGCGAACTATCATCAACCGCCATATTATCTATACATTCCCTGAATAAAGATTTAGCCACTTTACCCTTCTTCAGGTTGGAAATGATTGTATCAATACTTGTATTACTGTCAGTAATTCCTTTTGTAATAGAATTAGAACCATTACCAACATCTTCATCAGTATCAATAAGAACATCTGCATTCTTTATAAAATCAATTACCTTTGTAATAACTGTGGAATCAATATCTTTAAGCTCAGTATCATACCATGCAAGATAATATTTAAGCGGATTTAAGAATTGTCGCAATGGTTTTAGCTGCTTATCGCCGCCAAATAACGCAACAATAACACTATTTGACTCTTTAAGTAAAGGAGAAAATATCTTTATACCAGTATCTTTACCATCTTTATCCTTTATAGTACCATCTTCGTCAATATAGAAACCGTTTTCAAGCGAATATCTGTTTTTGTCTTTTACTTCTGTGTGGAGCTCTGTATCAACATCATCAGGTATCCTGATTAACATATTTGATACTTCTTCAAATACTGCCGTTGCGTCAGGATCTTTGAAATAATTTTCATAGAATTCACTTTCTTTCCTGATTTGGTCAGGATAAAAACCAGAAGCAACAAGATCCTTATCAAGTCCTTTGTAATTCTTTTTTTCAAAATATTTTTTAATACGATCAGTGCTGTAGGAATCATCAAAATAAAATCCAGATTTAAAATTAACCTTTCTTACTTGTATATACTCCAAAATGGAACCTAATCCATAATCTCTTACTGATTTCAATTCCATTGGAAGTACATTGAAATCACCACTTGCTGCATTTCTTTCAACAGGTCTATTAATTCTTGTATCCCAAACCAAGTCCTGATTCAAAGAGATCTGTCCTGAACTATTCATTGCTATGTTATCGTCATCTTTCTGCTTCAAATTACCACTACTGTCAATATAGTAATAAAAGTTGTCAGCTGTAATTTCTTCTGTCATAAAAAAGTTGTCACCTGTAATTTTTTCTGTCATAAGTTCCAATTCAACTTCACCGTTTTTATTTACATGTGGATAACCTAAAGGAACAAACCTTGATTTTTTAGCATTTCCTACTTCGCTTATATCTTGATTTCTTACCCTTTGTTCGCTTTGGAGTTGATGGTATATATCAGAATTATCAGGCTCATAATACTGCCATTCCCAATGATATCCTTCAATTCCTCTCTGTACGAGGTATTCTTCAAAATCACAGAATGCCTGTGCCTTAGTAGAATCTTTATAATATGTAAGTTTTTTGGATTCATCACCTGTTACTTTAGCTAATAACCCCTTAAAGAAGTTGCTCAAAGCTTTAAACCCGACATTGTCTATTTTTTCATAAGTATTCTCTGGTAATAAAATATAATGCCCCTGAGAGTCTTTCATTGGCTGTCCTGCCGAATTAAGCTTATAGTATCTGAATTGGTTCCCTTCTTCAGCTTGTTTATCCCAAGCAGCTTGATTTTCATTTGCAAGGAAGAAGGACGTAAATAAATCGATATATTCCTGAGAATTTCTGAATGAATCCTTAACAACTTTAGTTTTCATAATTTGTGTATTTACAAGTACAGAAGAAGAAGCTATAATATTTCCATCTTCATCTGCCAAAGGCGCAAGCTGAAAATGACGATAAGGTCTGTTATTATATGCCGCAGGAACTTTTACGCCATCACCCAAATTATAATATCCATTCGCATATGCCTGCATTGGTCTGTCAGCAATAGCATCCTGAATTGTTTTATATGGTCCAGTGAAAAATACTTTTGATTCCAAATCTATATCAGAATCATTAAATTTATGCTTAGAAGGATCTAATTTAAAATAAATCCTAACCATTTCTTCTGCGCCAGTTTCTGGGTTTCTCTTTGTCGCATACTTGACTACATTGTTGTATGCAGTTGTTTTTGTACTTGCAGAAGTTCCATAAACAGGATGTATGTTCTTTTTTTCAACCGCATATTCCCATACATAAATACTTGGAGCAGACTTTACATTACCTTCCATCTTTATATCATCCTGATTCTTTTTGTTTGGATCATAAGGAATAACGGGATCCCTGTCATATTTGGACATTAAAACATCATTATAGTCATACCTTTGTGTTATATATACATAAAATTTAGGATTACCATTTTCATCTAATTCTGGAATCTGATCCTTTCCGTCAGAGCCACTTGATATAGGTTTTCCATATTTGTCAGTTTTCACCTTGACCCTCTGAAAGTCGTAAACAAAATGCAAAGGTTTGGTAAAAGCTTCTGGATAAACAATATTTGTATCAGGGTCTTGCTGGTAATTCATAAAAGCAATTTTATTCATTTCTGCAAGAAGCGCAGGTGAAAGTTGGAAATTAGCTTCCTTATTGTAAAAATCCCTGAAGAACTTTGATCCTAAAATTTCTTCATCTTCAGTATTCAAACCTACTGCCTGTTTAAGGTATTTTACTGGCTGTCTGTTTGCGTCAGTAACATATAATCTTTCGTCCATATTCAAAAATCCAAAAGTAATCTTATCAGATAATTTTTCCCATAAGCTTTCAAGGAAATTTTTCTTTGAATCATTTACATCACGCACATTAAATACCTGATAAAAAGATGTTTCAGAAATACGATTGTAAAAACCTTCTGTCATAGCCAGAGTATTCCTTACATCAGCAAACCTTTCGGAATTTTCAATTTCACTGAAATCTGCTACATATTGGAAAGAAATATCATTCAAAAGCATACCAAGAACAAGTACAATTATCAGAACAATACTTAGCCACATAAGAACTTCCGCAACAACTGCACTTGCTTTTACTACCTTTACAAGCAAATTAATTATAAATTTCGGATATTTTTTCGCCCCACTTGCTTTTGTAACTAAAGATAATGCTTTCTTGAAGAAAGTAAAAATTTTTATAATCAAGGAGAACAATTTTACCACCTCACATCTTAAAACTGAATAAAAAATTCCATATGTATATTAAAAAAATATTTTTTTTTAGAAAAACCCGACAATAAATTATATGCGACAAAAGTGTTATTATTTGAAAAACTCTTCAAACCACTAAATGTATTATAGAATTTAAAATCTTCTTTATAAAAACAAGAAGGCAGAATAAAATTACTCTACCTTCTTTTTTTTAACTAAATTACCGAGAAGTCCTCCACTTCTAAGCGTAAGCGAAAGTGGAGGATGAATCGGTTATCCAATTGTTGTTTCTACTATTTTAGCCTTCTTGTTTTTCAGCAATTTTCTTGCCTTAGCAGGCTTGCAAGGCATTAAAGGTTTACCTTCTATTGAAACTACATATTTAGAGCCTGAAACTTGGGCATCATTTCAGGGTAAGATAATTATTCCAACGTAGTCAGTTAAGACTTAGGGTAGTCAACTAGGGCTACACAAGCCCCCACTTCAAGCACCTATGGTGCTAAGTGGTGGGTAGTTGACTTTGCCTGCAATATTTAAAACAACTTAACATTTCAAAATTGAACCAATCAGGCAATTATATATTTCAATCATTTTTATAATCCGTTAATTTTTTATTCCACTTACTGGCTTCACATATCCTCCGCTACTTTGTCCAGAATGATTTCCTACGTTATTGCCTCCTGATACATTATTCTTATATTCCTCATAACCGTTGACACGTGGGATGTTAAATACGCTCTTATAATCTGTACCTTTCCCATTATTATCAAATATAATATTTCTTCTATCCTTCGAATAACTTGCGGACATAATATGCGAAACTGGACTGTTCTTTCCAGTATCAAACTGGATATTATAAGATCCATCTTTTGTTTTTTCAAAATTGCTGAAACCATATCTCTGCTTTAATTCATTGAACCTGTATTGTGCTTTTGAAAGCTCTGTTACAGCTTTTTGATCACCTGTTTTTGCTTTTTCTGATAAAGCTTCAATCTTATCATAATGATCTGCCAAAGCATTTGCAGCAGAAACACCATCTCCAAGAAGATGTTTAGCTCTCGAACTATCCAGTTTCAAATTGCTTATAGATGGGGTTACATTTCCTCTGCTATCTCTAACAAGAGATATTGAACCATCTGTATGATCTGCTTTCGTAATTAACTGGCTTGTATTTGCCCCAGTATCCCTTGTCCTAAATCCAGGTTCTTTGTGAAGAATTTTCGAAGTAGATTCCGAAACTTTTTCCATTCCTGATTTAACCCCTGCAATAGCATTTCGTCCTACACTCGTATTATTTGCAACGCCTTTACCAGCCCCTTCAAGTACGGCTGCACCTGTCTTTACAGTAGCCGCAGATGCTCTGAAGGCTCCATCAGCAATAGCGGCTCCACTACGGGCAGCACCTTCCATCATCATATCAGTGTTATTTATTCCTGCTCCAATACCCATTTGTGCCAAACTGCTGACTATATTGCTTGAAGCATTCGCAAATCCAGCAGCAGTATTTAATACTGCAGCAGCACCTTTTCCAAACTTAGAATTCCAAGTACTTGTACGCTGTTTTACAGCATCTTGAAGCGTCTGGCTATTTTTCGCTTCCCTTGTTCCGCCGCCACCATCACCAGTCATTCCTCCTGATTTTGCACCACCTTCACCTTCTCCTTCTTTTGTAACACCAGCAGTAAGAGCACCTTTTGTCATACCAAGAGCAGCCCCACCTGCTTTTTTTAAAGCACTTGAACCAGCTTGTACCGCCATACTTGCAAGTTTGCCACCCAATTGACCAGCAGCCTGTCCAGACTGACCAAAGAACTGCGTTCTGATCCATTCAGTCAAAGGAATCAATGACAATGTAATAGCTATCTGTTCAATACCTCGAGTTACTCCTACAATATTAAACAGAAAAGCTAAAGCAAAAGCATGAAAGCCCTGCAAGAAAATGTTTGCGGATAGTTCTTTCAGCCAATTGTCAAATAGTCCTTTTCCTCTTGACGAAAATGCCATTGAAACTATAAAGATTGGTGCAGAAGCAGTAAGAAGAGCTATCATAATGCTTCGCATAATATATATAAAATTAAGGTAAATAAATATTCCAAGGTAAACAAACTGAATAAGTATGGAAACCAGTACATATCCTCCTGTGCTAACATCATTCCATCTGTCCAAATCAACCTGTGTGGCAAATATCCCGACAATGGAATTGTTTAGAGATACGAGGAATCTTATAAATGGAATACATACCGCAAGGAAGAAACCGACGATAAAGAACTTTTGAATTGTTTCCATAATAGACATCCTGACTTGTGGGTTAATTGTACTTAAATTTAACTGCAGTAAAACTTTCAGTATAGCAATTGCAATTACAGCCCATGCAATTATCTGGAATATAACATGATAACGCAATACAATTGCCCACCAGTTATTCGTCATAGTACCTTCATTATATAACTGGGTTCCTCTTATTCCTTTGTTGTATACCAATTCTGTTACATCATAAAGCCCTAATGCACTTTTTAATCCAGATAGTATTTTTCTGAATATATCTGCAATAATCTCTTCGATTTTTCCAAGATCTTCTTCTGTCATTTCACGCGTATTTTCTGAATTTAATCCCATAATAGTATAATTGTAATTAGCCTGGAATGCAAGATGGTGTATTGTAAGCCATATTACATCAACACCAGATGTTTCAAAATCATAGCCATTTTTTATCAACGGATTGGTAGCCCCGACAGGAGCAATATAACCTTTTTGCATTGCGTAAATAAAAGTACTGTCATTGCTGGTAGAAATTGTATTTGTAACAGGATCTATTCTTATAACATGAACATACAAATTCCCTTCATTATCAGCATGCTGCATGTAATCAATATACCTTTTGAACCCTTTTTCATCTGCGCTGATTGAATAACTCTTTTTTTCTGGATCATAGGTGAAATAACCAGTATAACTTGGAGGATTCTTCGGCATACCAGAAACCTTGTTCACTTTTGAACCATATAACAAAGCATATTTTTCCCCATTTGGACCAGGATAAACTGTATAAAAATAACCCCCATCTTTTTTCGGTCTGGTGTAAATTGAAGCTTTTATCAAAGATGAAACATCCTTATATCTTTGTCCGCCATTAATCGCTGACAGTATCCCATTTAAATTAGCCATAAGCGTGGCAGACACTTCATAAGCCCTATTATAATCAGCTTCTGATACTTTACTGTTTCCTCCACCCAATAATCCATTTAAAACTGCACCTTGTTCCTTTGCAGGGAAACTAAAAACAAAACCACCTTTTCCAGACTCAGGAACTTGTCTTCCGTTTCCTATACCTTCATTAAAAATAGAACCTCCATTCATACTGACCTTAGATCTTGCTTCTATAATACTGTCAGTAGGAGTACCAGCAAGAGTCACTCTACTGCCTCCTGGGGGTATACCAAGCTCAACTGCCTTAAAGAACTTTAGATCTTTAGTATCATCCAATGTCAAGTTAATCAGCGGGTTATGTTTATTATTCGATACATTGCTTGCTTCAGTACCTATCGGATCAGTGGTAATATCATTTGCATACAATGAAAATATCTTGTCAAACCTCGCTGTTCTGGCTTCAAAGTGGTTAGATTCCCTGCTCCATCCAGGTCTGTCATATATCGTATATACATTGTATTTCATTTCTCTTTCATTTATGGTCGCCTGCAAGTGTACTGATTCATGCGCAGAAACAGTCGCTGGAAATAAAGAAAAAATCATGACAACCATAATAAAAATACAAAGCGACCTCAATATTGTCTTTTTTCGTTTCATTTCCTTTACAACCCCCTTCCGATTTGGTATCGGAATTTATTTAGCAGGAGTCTCACCTGTCGAGAGACCCCTACTATAAATTTATGCACTAATCGAAATATAATAAAAGTTTTTTTAATCCTTTTTAACATAAGCATTAGTTATAAGTTCAGCTTCATAAGGAAATGCCAAAGCGAAAGCAACAGAACTTTCTTCATTCATCTTTATCAACATTTCTCCTCTTTTTGCTGTAGACAGGAATATTTTTTCACCTTCTGACAATTTAAACGTTTCTTGTACAGCATCAATATCAGTCGAATTCTGTCGTAAGAATATATTACAAATGGTATTTGTCAAAACTGCTTTTCCTTGCGGATTATCAGCAAATTCAACAAAGTTCTGGCTCGCAACAAGTAACCCACCATTTCTTTTTCTTATACGCCTTGCACAGTTTTCAAGGAATGTGGCAGTATAAGCACTACCAGCCATATTTTTATTTACAAGCATCCATGCCTCATCGCAAACTATTCTTTTCTTAATGTGCCTGTTTTTCTTAACAAACTTTTCCCAAGTCCATGATAAAGCAACATACATACCAATCGGTCGTAATGTACCTTCTTCAAGTTGTGATACATCAAAACTAACAATAGGTGCATTTGAAAATTCTCTTAATTCTGGAGATGTCTGATGATCAAACAAATCATAAATACCACCTTTTACAAACATCTTTAAGGTATTTGCCAATCTCATAATATTTTCATTATTTGCTTCCTGTGCATATGCTTCAAGTTTCGCGTGAAAATCCGAAAGTGTTGGCATTGTCTTTCTTACTCTATATCCTAACTCATCTCTTTCATCATCAAACAATAAATCATCCTCATACAAAGATTCTGGATCTTCTGTTATACCAAAATCCTTATTGTATAAATCTGTCAAAATGCTTGAAACAATAGATCTCTGTTCATTGTCAACACCACCAACCATAACAACAATAAGATTCAATAAATCAGACACTTTTGTCTTTATATCAACTTTTCTTACTCCTTCATCTGGATCTAATTCTTCTTCTATATCAAACGGATTAATATATGTCTTTGATTCAGGTGAAAGCTTAATATATGCTCCACCTAATGCCTGTGTAAGCTTTCTGTATTCACCTTCAGGGTCTATAATAACAGTACGAACACCCTTCAGCGCACTTCTTAATGTTAACAATGAAACAAAGAATGTTTTACCAGAACCTGCCTGTCCAAATACAGACGCGTTAGAGTTGTTAAGTATGCTTCTGTCATAAAAATCTATCAAAACAGGAGTCATCGTAGACAGGTTTATTCCAATAAATACACCATTTTTATGGGAAACTTCACTGTTATAGAATGGGAAACATGCAGTCAACGCCCCTGAATTAAAGTTTCTCATTTTATCCTTGATAAAGTTTTCACCAAACGGTAAACCAGATTTATAAGCATCTTCCTGTCTTAAATACATAGGCAACAGATCAATCTTACGCCCCTTTAACCTGTTGGTTAACTTCTGGGTCTGCTTATCAAGCGATTCAAGTGAGTTTTCGTAAAGATTTGAAACTATATGGATATAGAATAAGTTTTCATAGTTTTGTTCCAGTTTTCTTCTTTGATCATATAATTGCTCTATTGTTGCCTGCAATTTTGTTATGTTTCTGATGTTACCTCTCTTCATTTCTATATCCAATTGCGCTTCAAACTGTGTAATCTTTGCGGTAAGCTCATCAAGAGCTTCTCTGTCATCCGCAGGCTGAACATATATAGCAGTATCCATGTCCCCTTCAGAATTAAATAAATCATCAAGCCACCCGACTTGAACAATTGACGGGAAACCATTTACAATAAATGAACGGCAATATTTATTCCCAATTTTTAAGCAATCTTCCCTGCTTCTGTCAATACTCGGAGGAGCAATAAAATCTTTTGGCTTTCTTGATCCTGGAGCCAAAACACTTTTAATTTCTTTCTTATCATTAAGCTTTAAAGCAGAATCTTCTTTATTATTACTATTATTATTAATACCTTCATTTAAAGGTTTATTTGTTTGTTCATCAGATTTCTTTATTTTTTTAAATAGTGCCATTATTTTACCTCCCTTCCAATTTGTGCCATATTATTTTCATCAGTTGCTTCATTTGCATCTTTTTTCTTTTTGTCTACTTCCATCAATTTATTGCTCATTTCCTGTAATTTACCAACAACTTCATTGAAGACTTCAGTGTCTTCTTCAACCAAAATCTTTGACAGAATTTCATTCTTAATAATTTTCTGGGCTTCATACAAAGCATGGTTTGCCCTTTCGTAATCCGTCATTTCCTGCAGTATATTACGTCCATCAACAGTAAGTGCAAGATATTCGCCAGAGAAAACATGTTCAAAATTAGCATAATCATCTTTGTGGAAAACGCTATAAACAAGTTCAATCAAATCTTTTGTCTGCATAACAGTCCCTTTTATACCAACAGCAGCAAGTCCATCAATAATCATTGAAGTTCTTGTATTTAATTCTTTCATTGCATATTCATACTTTTCTTCATTGTTTAAATCAGTCAATGATGCAGCTTCATCATATGGAACAATGATATATTTCTTTTTTTGTTTTGAATTACCTATATAAGAATTTAAATTTCGCATTTCCTTCAGATATACCTCACCATATTCACTTAAATTCGGGAAATCCTTCAATGTTTCTTGTATATCTTTTTCAAGCTGCGCCAACATCTTACTGTTATCTATTTCTTTTGTTTGTACATAAAAGGTTATTGGAAACTGCAGAGAGTTAAGGAATCTTTGAAATGAAGCTTCTATCATTTCTTTTTCACCAGCTGTTTTCAAGTTGTAGTTTGTTGAAGAACATTCAATAATCATTCTATATTTAAAGCCGCCAAGATCAATTATGTTGTTTTCAATTTTGTCGAAAGGTAAATAATCCTGCGTAGTTTCAACTTTCGTTGTATCAGCAACTGCTCCAACCATTGATGCATCCGTTTTTTTCAGCTGCCTTACAACCATGAAAACCATAAACCCTACTACGCCAATAAATAAAAACAAAACAATAAACGCACCAGCCATTACATATCCACTTCCTTTCTGTAATTTATAAGTTGTTTTGTTTTCTTTTTATGTTTTGCTCTTTCTTTCAAATAATCAAACAAAGGAAGTCCATGTCTTTTTATAAAAGCAAAACATACCCCAGCGGGCAAACCTATAAATAACGAAATTATAATACTCGCACTTCCTAAAATAGGAAAAGTGATAAATGACAAAAGTGCAGTGACACCTACTCCTCCCAATATCCAAAATAATTGTGTTGCAGTCAATACGCCGCCTACAATTTTTTCTTTTTCTCGTATATCAGGAGGGACAACATATTGTGCCATATCTATACCCCCTTTTTTTTAAAGAAAATTTAATATATCAATATATTGTAGAAAAAAATTGTTTTTTAATTCAAAACTTTCTTCTTATGCATATTTAATTTATGCGAAAAAAAGAATATAAAAAACAGATTTATCATCTGATATTAATTTTTTCAGAAGCATATAATTTATCAGTAAAAAGAAATAAAAAAGGGGAGAAAGAACAGATGTTATATAGTAATTATAAGTTTAGAATTTCTTATAAGGATAAAGAATATTACACCACAGCTATTAAGTCAAGCTGTGGACTTGCTGCAATCACTGTACCAGACGAAGCTGTTCTTCCATTCAAAGTAACATCAATTTATAAAATGGAAGAAACAGACGATTATGTAAGACTTTATAAAGGTGATCTTGTTTTTAACATAAATAATGGAGCAGCAGATTGGAACGAAGTATTTGATGAAAATAAATATATAGAATTCAACAAAAATTCAAAAGAATTCAGGCATAATTTCGACTTTGAAGAAGCAGACATGTGTATAGCGGAGCAAAATATGGAGCAAATCTTGCGGTTCCTGTATGCATCAATATTTTCATTTGATCCAGAGATGCTAAAATTAGTTGACTTAAATACTTATATTATAAAAACAGAAGAAGATATGAAGAGCATCTTCAGGCTTATAACGCAAAGATTTAGCGGATTTGAAAAAGTTGTAAAATCAGGCAACCTTGAAATTCTTCTAAGTAATCTGACAGAAATAGACATAACAAATGAAGGAAAGTTGCACAATGTTGTAGGCATACCCAAGGTAGCCATAACATTTATAAGGGAACGCCGAGCATATGATTTGTACAACATATTTAAAAAGATTAATGAGCAATTAAATGGTAATGATCTGAAGATATTAATTGAGTTCATTGAAGATTTTGAAACAGTATTATCACCACATAAATTCAACAGCTACAATTTAAATATGTTCTGCTCTGTGATTTGCGACCTGATGATGGAATATGATTACAAAATAACTGATCTTTTAAACTATTTAATGAAACAGAAAATTCTGTATTCAGATTCAGATTCATATTGTTCAATGCCGTATTATGAAGCAAAAGCACTTTTTGACTATCTTGAAATGTCAAAAAGGTATAATCTGAAATACGACAGAATGCCTCAAAACCTAAATAAGGCACATGATATTGCACAGCAGAACATATCAGAATTGGAAAAAACCATAGGGAAGGAAAAAGTATTCTCTATGGCTATAAACAGTTATAAGATGCCACCAATAAAATCTAAAAAGTATATAATAATAAAGCCACAAACTCCACAGGATCTGATCCAGGAAGGCAATATATTGCACCACTGCGTAGGATCCTACATTGACAGGATCATACGTGGTGATTCGCAAATCTATTTCGTCAGGAAAACAGAAGAGCCTGATGTGTCCTTTGTGACACTTGAACTTGACAGGAGAAATAATTTAGTACAAATAAGAGGTTTCGCCAATTCAGAGCCTGACAGTGATGTTAGACGATTTGTACAGAATTGGTTAAAATCCAGGAGGGGAGTCAAAAAATGAAGAGGAAATTATCAGAAGTAAAAAATTTTAATCTTTTTCTAGAAATGAAGGGTAATGAACAGGGACTGTATTTCCAGCAAGGAAATCTTAAAAGGACAATTTGCTCCTGTGGAAAAGTACACCTTCGCCATGTTGACGAATGTCCTGAGTGCGGACAAAAGTCATTTTGCAGTGTAAAACTGAATCAAAAATGGAAAAAACAAGAACTTTGTTCGAAATATGCCTTTGTAGAATCGGATTCTTCATCAGACTATTCATTGTTAAAGTTAATGATATCTTTAATAAACGAAGATTTCATCAACTTCGAAATAGAAAAAGAGGTAGTTTTCTCACTGAAAGATGATAAAATTATCCTGGCTGAAAAGTACAATTCACACAGGAGCGTTTACTTTTCACTCTGGGACCTGAATGTAAATGACATGTATGACAGGATAAAATCAGAAAAAGTCAAGGAATTGTTTGAATATCTTAATGAAAAAACAACACAAAACCTTGTATACCTGATGCTTTCATGCCAATACAACCCCAATGCGGTTACAAAGGAATCAATATTGGAATACCCAAATTTTATCTTGAAATTCCTGTCAAATCCGCTTAACGGGGTGGGCTTCAATTCAGTTGAAGAAGTTGCACAAAAATTGGAAATCCCGAAAGAGTTGTGGAACTTGTTGGATAATATAGCGTTACAGTGCAATGATTTGTTTTCTGATATTTCAACGTTTAAAACTTTTAAAGAGTTTGATTCAGAAATTCAGGAAGTTCTGCTGATGTCCTATAAATATGGAATTATTGATATTTCAGGTTTAAGTTCAATTATAAGCTCACTCAAATACCAAAATTACGAAGATAAAATACTAAAACTTCTTCCAAATTTCATCAGAAACAATATTTCACAATATAAACACAAAGTGTGTAGGATATTCAAAGATAGAATCGAATTCCTTAAAGTAAAAAACATAGAAATTACAGAAGAAAACCTGACAAAGAAATTCAATAAAATAAAATTTGGTGCAGAACTTCTTGAACTTGGAAACAGCCCTTCAGCGGTGAAATCTTTCATAGAATCATTTAACGAATCACCGTTGAAAGCTTTAAAAAAACTGACTGAAGCAAAGCATGAAGCAAAAAATCAGAATTTATCAGAAGAAGGGAAAAAAGCACGAAATCACAAAAAGCAAGAAATAGATTATTCTGTTTTAAATAGCCTAAATATTTAGGCTATTTTTTCTTTCCACTGCATATAATATAAAAAAATAAAAAAAAGAAAGGGAGAATATATCATGGGTAAAGGAAATGTTTGCGTAAGAGGAGAATACGAAGGTCTATATTATATTGACTTGAGTAATTTCACCGATAAATATATTAATGAAGATGGAGAAGAAGTCATAAACTATGATTTGCAGCACGAAGACATTGAAAATTCACTTGAGCAATTCATCAGTGATTTTACAGCCAGGTTTAAGTCTTTCTACCCATGTGATAAATGGATCAGTAGGACAGAGCGTGCTATACTCGAAAATTCACTATTCTACATCGTGATTGAAGATAATGAATGGAGTATAGCGGTAAAATTAATCCAAAAAGAAGAAGATTGCGCAAGTTATAATATGACAAACCTTCAGGCAGGCTTATATAGAAAATATCTTGAAGGTATCAAAAATTGCCTGTTCAACCAGTTTGAAGAATTGGGTGTTTATGGGGGGGCATGGACATATGGAATAATAAAAAGACCCAAAAAATAAAAAAGAAGCTTGAAATCAAGCTTCTTTTTTTATGAAAACTTGTTTTTTAAAAAAACACAGGGATGTTATAAATGTTCCGAAGTTAGAACTAAAAGAAAAACACATGAAGAATTTGTGGAAAAATTAAAAGAAATACAAAAAGAAGCCTATATATAGGCTTCTTTTTGTTACAAACTTAAAAGCAAAAAAAAGAAGCTATTGTAGAAATAGCTTCTTTTCTGTCTGTAGTTTTTTTTATTATAACAGTATCGAATAGAAGAAACCGAAGAATATACTTACCGCGCCAAGCCCCGCAGCAGCTAATCCAGTCCATAAAACTCCCATAAGTGCTTGCTGTCTTTGCTGCGGATTACCAGATGAAGCACCAAGTTTCATAAAGTTAAGGATAAAGAATACAAGCATTGTTATGGCTGCTACTCCAGATATACCAGCTATAAATGTTTTATATTTTGCAAATATAAGTGTCCATGTTTGTGATTGATCCCCTGATCCAAATCCACTCATCTGAATTTTACCATTTTCCATTCTTACACCAATATCATTAACTGTGGATTTTTTTACATATATATAATATTTTGATCCTACTTGTGTTCCTGTATTTTTTGTTTCAATAGGGATTACATACCCATTATGTTCATCTTTTACCTTCGAATAATCATCATAATAAACCTTAGTCCCATCTGGAAGCTCAACTTCACTGCTTTCAGCCGCAAATACAGGAGCAACCATCAATGCCATTATAATCATAACCATTAATAATGCTGAAATACGCTTTAACATATTAAATACACCTCCAAAAAATAAATTATTTTCGATTCGTTATATTATAATTTCAAACCATTTTAAATATAACTATTTTTTTTCAAAAAACGATTCTGATTTTACATATTTAAAATATACAAAATCATATTCCCATATAACTCAATTTTGCATAACAGTCTTTTTTTTATCAGGATTTATTTTCTATATCATTCAAAAATTGCTGAATTTCTTCCTTATTTCCCTTCAAAATCTGTTCCGTTACAGTAAATTTTTTAACTTTCTTATATTTCGGAAGTTCGAACATCAAATTGTACATTTGTTTTTCTATAATTCCTTTTAGTCCACGAGCGCCCAAATTTTTCTTTTCTGCTTCATTTACAATATATTCAATCGCATCATTTCCAAATTCCATTTTAATACCGTCAATTTTGAACAGCTCTTTATATTGCTTTAACAAGGCATCTTTTGGTTTAGTAAGTATATCTTTTAATTCTTCCTTTGAAAGCTTGTTTATCCTTACAATGACAGGAATTCTTCCTATAAATTCAGGAATAAAACCATAGTTAATAATATCTTCCTGCAATATCTGATCAGAATTTATATTATTATTTGATTCTTCATTCCCAACATCCATCCCAAAACCAATGGAACGTTTGTTTTTATTCATCCTTTTCTTTATAATTTCATCCAGCCCTACAAAAGCACCCCCTGCAACAAATAATATATTCTTTGTATTCATTACGATCTCTTTTTTATCATATATTGTGCCATCCTTTAAAGGAAAAGACACTTCACTGCTTTCAATAATTTTTAATAACGCCTGCTGAACACCAGAGCCATTTACATCAACAGCCCTGTGGCTATCTTCTTTAGCTACAATCTTGTCTATTTCATCTATATAAACTATCCCTTTTTCAGCAAGTTCAAGATTTTTTCCAGCTTTAAGATATAATTTCTTTAAAATGCTTTCAACATCATCACCCACATAACCAGCTTCAGTAAAGGAAGTGGCATCTACAATAACTATAGGTAAATTAAGAATTTTTGCCAATGTTTGCATTATATACGTTTTTCCTGAACCAGTGGGACCTATAAGCATAATATTTGTTTTTTGTATATCGACTTTTGATTTTGCGTTAATTCTTTTATAATGGTTATAAACCGCAACACTTAAAATTCTTTTTGCTTCTTCCTGTCCAACTATATATTCATCCATCTTTTCCTTTATTTCATGCGGCTTCATTATGCCTTCCATATTTTCACCATTGATTATCTGTGCTTCAATTTCTTCTGTATCTTCTTTTAAAATTTTAAAACATTGGCTGCAAATATTTGCTTTTGCCCCAGGAATGATTTTCCTGTTAGGAGATTCACTTTTCCCACAAAAAGAACAAACCAACATGATAATAATCACCTCTTTTTCTTTTATCTTGTGTCAAAACTAAAAAAGATCTTTTATTTTATACCTGCTGCCAAGTAATCTTCTTATTTTTTCTATTATATTTTTTTCAAGCTTTGATACATTGGCTTGACTCATCCCTATATAATCTGCAATATCCTTTTGTGTCTTTACAGACGCCCCATTGATACCAAATCTGTGTGTAATTATATATTTTTCAGTTTCACTTAACGAATCTATTATTTCTTTAAGGTACTGAACGGCTTCTTTCATTATTACCTTTTCTTCGACACTTTTTTCGCCTACATCTTCGCTACTTATCGTTGACGCAATGCTTAAAGTGTTTCCATTTTTATCAACAGACAATGGGTTATCAATTGAAGTATCCTTTTCCCTATGTTTTTTTTCTTTTCTTAAGTTAAAGAGTATTTCATTCCTTATACAGTTGAAAGCAAAAGTAGAGAATTTTACGTTTCTGCTTTCATCAAATTCATGCAAAGCTTTCGCATAACCAATAAACGCTATACTTTCAAGTTCATCTTCAGAAATTCCTGTATTCTGGAATTTTTTTATTATAAAATAAACTAACGGAATATTTTCTTCGGCAAGTCTATCTTTTTCTTCAGGAGAAAGCGGCAAGATCATCACCCCCATAAGATTTGTAAGAAATGAAAATCTAATAATAGAATACCACTTAAATTGAAACCTAGCAATTTATAAAGTGTTTAAGCGTATGTAAAATTGTCGGATATCATAAGCTTAATTCTTATTGATTAATTTTCTTTTGTATTATATAATTCTAAAAAAGATATCCTTCACCAGGAGGTAGATAAAATTGAACAAAAAACAGATCGTATTCATTATATTCGCAATTATTATTTTAATAACGCTAATATGCACTGTATTTTTATTAAAAAATAAAAATAATCCAAACACGGAAGAAATAAGCATAAGTGATTACAATCCTATAATTTCTGAAAAACTGAATTATACTTTAATAAATTTTTACAAAGACAAGGATATGATACAAATCGCACAAAAATATATCGGGAAGGAATACGGGAATATAACATATATTGATAGAATATCAGCAAATAAATATAAGTTATATGATTTAAAAAAGCCTGTTATAATTGAATATATAGATCCACATTGTACTGCATGCATAAACGCAATTGAACCAGTTGAAAAAATAAGAGAAAAATACAAAGGCATATACACATTTATTCCTATAACAGATAAATTATCAGCATCAGAAGAAAGTATATTTGAACAAAACGGTTTAACTGAATTTTACTATTTTGATTCAACAGAAACTGAAAAAATAAACGACTACCATCAATCTGCAATACCATTTTTTATATTCCTTGATGAAACAGGAAATATAAGGCTTATACACAGAGGGAGTGTATCGGAAGATATTTTAGAAGGATTGTTATATATAGCATATGAAGCAGACAAATAAAAAGGACTTTTTAAAAGTCCTTTTTTTTTATGAAAAAATAAATGAGTTAAGATAAGAAATATGAAACTGTACCAATTAAAATGAACAAAGCAGTAAGTGGCAGGAATATTAAATCAAAAAAACATGAAATGCATAAAAATATACAAATTATCAGCAATTGAATTATAAAATGTCTTTTTAGTTTAATTATCCTCTTATTTGCACAAAATAGTAAACAAGTAAACAAATATAAGAAAAATAAAAGAAAGGAGCAAGAGGAATTCTTTTCTTATTCAGTGTAATAAGCCTGAAAATAAGATTAGATACCATTGTTATAGCAACTAATAATATTGACGGATAAAATCCAATCCAAAGACCGATATTGCCTCCGAATTTTATATCTCCAGCTATTCTGTCTCCAGAATACATAGCGAGCAAGAGGAATGTGAGAAAAATAACCGCTCCACCCATAATCCAATCTTTAATATAAAGCCCGTTATGCAATATAATACCGTTTATAAAAATTACGACAACCCTGCTAAGAAGCATAGCAATATTGAATTTGTCATATATTTTCATATACTTGATATCCGTATATGTGGCAATTATGAAAAAAATATTCAGAACAATAACAATCCAAAGCTGAGAAAAATTATTTGACAAAGATTCATTGAAACTATTTATCGCATTTTGAAAAAAAGTTGAAAACAAAACATCATCTCCCTTCCTTTTACTATTAATAATTATATCTTCAAAATAACAGATCCGCAATAATTACAAGGTTGAAGAATTAATAATTTATGATTTATAATACAAAAAAACAATGGTTTTTCAACCATTGTTTTTTTTAGTTTTATTAATACGGGACAAATAATCTTGCTTTAACACGAACCTGAACATTACCTGATGGACTTACTCTTGCCGAAGGGAAAAATGGAACAGGATTTTTTACTATCCTTTTTGGGGTATATCTTACCGTCGCTTTCAGGTAATAAGTTTGCCTTGAAACATTATCATTAAAATCTTCACTTGTTGTTTCATAGTTGGATTCAAGGAATGGATTTGGATCAACATATTGATAGAATGATCCGCTTCCATAACTGTAAGTAGTTGGAAATAATGTCTTAAATTTTTGTATAGCTGCTGGCGGGTTGCCTCTAAGGTTTCCTATACCAAGCTCAGGTTCGTCCAGTGTCGAAACCAGGGCATATACGCTTAAATTGTTAATATTTGATTGCATATATACCTTGGCTAATGTCCCTACTATTGTATCAATTATTATAGCAGTTGATACAAACAACAGTAAAATTATTACAGTTCCTATAATGGCTTCGTCAAAACCTTTATTATTTTGCAATTTTTTTAAAAACGAGTTCATAATTATCATCCTCCTATTATTGAATACCTTGTTCATTTCTAATAAATGCTTCGGAAACAACTTGACGGTTTAAAGTAAATGTAACTGGGGAATCACTGACAATAGGCAAAATTTTCGGCAAAATCTTCCATCTGTATTGTATGGTAAGTTGAACATCCATTGGCGTAGCGTAGTCATATGGGGAAATGCTGCTTGGGATATCAGTATAAAGGTTTTGCCCGTTTATTTTAAGCTCCCATGATTCGCAATCCTTAAAAGTTTTCGCCAATGAATTGAATAAAGTTACTCTGTCTATATAACGGCTAAAAAATGTATCACTTACATCATAATTTTGGTTTACTCCCCATGTAGTTTTCCAGTTATTCAAAGTAGAGCTGCTGACTATTCCCCCCTGTCTTCCAACAACCCTTGATACAGTTGTAAGTTGTCTTATCGCTGCGTATTTTTTCATTGAAACATCAGCAACATCAAGAAGGAAAGCTATAAAATAAAATATAATCATCATTATGATGACATAATGTATCGCTGTCATTCCTTTATTGTTTTTTAACTTTTTTAATATCATAACCTTCACCCCCTCTTTTTAAAAAGAGTTATTACCAGCATTCTGAAATAAAGGTTGCCTTATGCTGTATTGTCGGACCCCTTGTATTTTTAGTCAAAGGATTCATTACAAATGATGACAGTCTCCATCTTGTTTTTATCTGCAATATTACAGAACCTGGATCTGCAAAACGCATATTACTCATAACAGTAGGATATTCTGTCGAATCTTTGTATACATAATATTCGTTAGGAGAATAAGTAGATTCATTTCTTACACTCAAACTCCATTCATCATCCTTAATATCAAGATATTTAAAAGCATCCTTAAATTCTTTTACCAATTCAGAATTTGTTATAATGGTAGCATTCTGCCCAAGTCCATTTAACCCACCCTGAATACCAAGTTTTGTAGCGTAATTATGCAGCATAAAGCCTGATATTACAAACTGCGCTACAATAAATATCAAATCAAAACATACTGCAAAAAGTGTCAATAGTCCAAAATAAGTAATACCCTTCTGAATATAAGATGTTCCTTTATTATTTTTTAATTTTTTCACAAACATTGTAAACATGCAACTCACCACCTTAAAAAACAATATTCTACTACCTGAATTATATTTTTTAATAAGTAAAAAAATCACAAACCTGTTGTTTTATTATTAAACAAAAAAAAGAAAGCCTTCAGCAGACTTTCTTTTTTTTAACTAAATTACCGAGAAGTCCTCCACTTCTAAGCGTAAGCGAAAGTGGAGGATGAATCGGTTATCCAATGTAAGATAATTATTCCAACGTAGTCAGTTAAGACTTAGGGTAGTCAACTA
>Ga0116168_1000905_pt1 | contig 25522 bp, 21 predicted proteins | sample AD_UKC129_MetaG_FD_89795 | JGI IMG/M metagenome (GOLD analysis project Ga0116168, IMG submission 89795) | Active sludge microbial communities of municipal wastewater-treating anaerobic digesters from Canada - AD_UKC129_MetaG | ecosystem: Engineered > Bioreactor > Anaerobic > Digestate | place...
AGCTATTTTATGTCTACTTCACTTAGGTGGTCTTGTTGTCATGCGTTTCATTAACGTCAGGAACCTAAAAAAATTTCTCAAAATTTTTCTTAAAAACTCTTGACTTTAATTAGCTGGTCTTTCTGTCTTTATATTTCTCATCACTAGAAGTACAAATCTCTCATACCTTCTTCAATCTGTTTTAATTTTTTTATAGTTTCAACTTTCATGTGCTCATTTTCTATTTCATCCAAGGCTTTTTGAATAATTCTTTCTCCCTTTTCCCGGAGTTCTTCATTTCCGTAGTCTATAAGGTTCTCCTTAAAAGTAAGTATGGCATTGGGCTGACAGAACTCATGTATTTCTCCTTCTTTTGCATATTCCATAAAATGTTCGCCTGTACGGCATCTTCTATAACATGCAGTGCAAAAACTTGGAATATACCCCTTGTCGCAAATGGTTTCGAGTACTTTTGGAAGGCTTCTGCTATCGCTGATTTCAAACTGATCCGCCTGGTCATCGTCCTCTTCGTATCCTCCGGGATTAGTCTTAGAACCAGCACTTATCTGTGAAACACCAAGATTCAGCAATTCATCCCTCAGCTCTGCTCTTTCTCTTGTGGAAAGAATTATACCGGTATAAGGAACCGACAACCTATATATTGCCACAATTTTTTTGAAATCCTCATCGGTCACAGGATAAGGAATTTCATCCAGTGCCCAACCCAAAGCAGGACGCAGTCTTGGAACGGAAATTGTGTGAGGTCCCACTCCAAAGTGTTCTTCAAGATGCATGCAGTGCATTAAAAGCCCTAAAACCTCAAACCTATAGTCATAAAGTCCAAACAGTGCCCCTACTCCCACATCATCAATTCCGCCTTCAAAGGCTCTGTCTAAAGCAGTAATTCTCCAGTCATAATCGGCTTTTATTCCTACCGGGTGCATCTTTTTATAGGTTTCTCTATGATAAGTTTCCTGGAATATAACATAAGTGCCTATTCCCGCCTGCTTCAACTCTCTGTAGTCTTCAACCTTCATAGGTGCTGCTTCGATATTTATTCTTCTTATATCGGTCTCACTATATATAGCTTCCATAGCTTTTGTAAAATGCTTAACATCAGTTTTGGGATGTTCTCCGCAAATAAGAAGAAGTCTTTTATGACCCTGCTTTTCAATCGCTTTAGCTTCATTAACAATTTCTTCTAACTCCAATGTTTTTCTATGCAATTCTTTGTTATCTCTTCTAAACCCGCAGTAAAGGCAGTTGTTTACGCACTTGTTGCCCGTGTATAAAGGTGCAAACAGTACAACCCTTTTACCGTATATTCTGTCTTTAACATACTTTGCTGCTTCAAAGAGTTCTTCCATCAAATCCTTATCTTCCACATGCAACAACTTTCCTGTCTCTTCCAAAGTTATACCTTTACATTCCCTTGCTTTAGCCAAAATCTCTCTAATCTCTCCCTTGTCGGGATTTATCGATGATTCAAGAATTGAAAAAATTTTACTTTCATTTATAAAATCAACCATTAATTGTCCCTCCAAAATAAATTAATTTTCTCGGATAATCAAAATTATCAATATAACAAAAAACTCTCCGTAGACTCAATAAAGTCAAGAAGAGTTCACAAGCAAATACCGCATATCCGTTCCCCCTTCGATAAGATATACTCCATCTCGTCAGGCTTACACATTCTTTACAAAATATCGCCGATACTTAAGAAGCTTTGCTGATACCGCCGGGATATTTTGCAATTTCAGTCCAAACCTTCTCCTCGATATTGGGTCTACACCCCGTATCTCAGATACTATATATTAAATTGTAAATCAATTTATTAATACCACCCAATTAATAGGTTAAAGCAACTTTTGCTTTAATACCTTTTATATTGCCAAGCTTGCCGGCCAATGCACCAATCTCATCATTAGTACCGTCTACAATTATGGACATTACTGAAATATTTCTTTCTCTATAAGGTATGCCCATTCTTCCCACAATAATTGAGGCATAAGAACTCAATACTTCGTTGACCTTTTTCGATGTCTCTTCACGATTGTTAACCACTATACCAATAACGGCAACCTTGTTTTCCTTTTCCATAATTCAACCCCGTTGCTCAAAATCACGTTTTTTGGATATAGCATTATTTGTCTATTAAATAACTATATGCAATATATCCTTTTGTAACTTATTAATCCTTTAGCAAAAACAACAGATTTTATTGATATTTTTATTATATTATATCAAATATAAATTTGCTATAAAAACATTTTGTCTATTGCATAAATTTTCATTAAATGCGCTTTTCCAATCTCATAATTACAGGCAGAGCAATAATCCCTCCAATTAAAGCGGTAATAAGTTGGGGCCATCCAAAGGCTTTACTGGCAAGATTGGAAGCTTGTTGTGAGGGAAGGATTTTGAAATAAGGAATTATCGTTAAAAGAGAACCATAAATAACTAAAAATTTTGCAATTGCTCCCGTTATAAGACCAATTACTTTTTTCTTTCTGAACACATAGAATAAAAGTACAAGGGCAAAATTCCCCAACGCAACAAAAGGTGCCAGTGGAAGAGGCATTGTAGCCCCTGTCAATATAGCCCCAAAGGGAGTTAAGATTGATATCACCGTTCCCGAATAAATTCCAACCAAACCTGTCGATATAAGTAGGCATGCATTAACCAGCGGTCCCACTATATACATACTATTTGGTCCTAACGGTATAAATCTTCCCAGGGATTGAAAAACAATAGTTAGCGCCAATAACATGGCCGTTCTTGTTAAATATCTCAACTTATCTTTATTCATTTTGATACTCCTTTCGTTCAATAATCATGATGCAATTTTAAAGTTAGTTTTTCAAAATTTTGCAAGTTTCAGTATAGCACATATATTGTCTATTGAAAAGGAAAATTATTGCCCGGATGCCTATTTTTTGGATAACTGTACTTTAAATATACATGTAAATACAATGAATGAAGATATAAGAAATAAAGTATACAAAATTTTTTTGACGATATTGATTGGTTTACCTATGACGATACAATTGATAAAAAAGTATATATTAGCGGCGGAGATGGTGGTGGGACCTCAATCAAAGGAGCAGTAGTAGGAGGTATTGTTGCAGGTGTCCCGGGAGCAATTATTGGAAGTAGAAAAAAGACAAATCCAATAACCACAACTTATAAAGAAATTGATAACAGAAAATGTATACTAAGAATAAATAATAACGGAAAAAAACAGATATTAACAATGTCCGCAGAAGTATATGATATGCTTAATCAATATATACCCATATAAGATAAAAATTACCTTTAATTTCACTTTTATCAACGCACAGACAAGCTTAAATTCCATTAATCTTACCCAACCAAACGCTAAATGAATACCACAATAAAAACGGGCTGAAGTACAATGAATTTCATTCACTGTACAACAGCCCACAATATATCGTTACTATTTTTTTACTTTTCTTCTACCGGAAACTCTTTAATCATACCCAACAAGTACATTTTCATATAAGCATAGTCAATAGAGTTAATAACACCGTTTCCGTCTACATCTGCAGCTTTGCTGCCGTATTCATATTCGAATTCCTTTATCATACCGAGCAAATACATTTTAATTAATGCATAATCCACAGAGTTTATATCTCCGTCACCATTAACATCTCCATAGATATATTTTGTAGGTTCAGGAGTCGGTGTAGTGTCTTCAGGCTTGTTTCCGGAAGGATCCACTCCTGAAACTTGAACACCGTACTTATAAACCGGGATGTTTTCAAGGACTTTATAAGTATTAGTCAAACCTTTATACGAGAAGTCGTTTGAAGAATCCCAAAGTTTATTTTCATAATAGTAAACGGCAAACTGTACATAAGTTCTCGCATATACCGGATTGGGGAATGATATTTCCACATAGTATATGTTTTTATCCTTATCCCAAGGCTTAAGGCCTGATATTTCCGCACCGGCAGGAGAATAATATACTTTGGTTACAAATTTGCTCAGATCAATATTTTCTCCGGCATACTCCGACAGGTCAATGAAATACCTGCAGGACAATCCCGGCTCATATTGCGGAGGCGATGTTACAATATTATACATATTAAGGTCAACGGTAATACCGCTTGAGCTTTCTTCATATATTTTTGCTTCACAATAGTATTCTGTAGGTTTTGCTTCAATATCAGGAACAGGCTCCGGCATCTGACCTTGACCGAAATACTTGGACATACCGGCTAATGCACCCACAAGACCGGCATTATAATCCAATCCTGTCTCTGAATATACATACATATCTATATCATCAAAATATTCATCATTTATATCAGCGCCTCCAACTAAAGCACCGTACAAAATATGCCTCTGAGGATCGTTCTTTGTCTCATCGGCCGGCGGTCCTTCAAGTCTTCCGCTTGCAGCCCTGTGGTGAGGAAATTTAGGATAATTGTCTCCAAAACCAACCACATAGGACATCTTTTTAGGATTATCGCCGAGAATATAATCTATCTGGCTTTTTGCAAAATCAAGGCATCTCTTGTCTCCGGTATACTTATAGTATACAAGCTGAACCATACTTTCTGCCGCAGGATATTTGCAAACTCCCCAGCTATCTAAGAATCTTATACCGCCGGGAGAAGATTTCAATCTGTTCTGCCAGTAATCCAAGTGGTCTTCTGCAATCTCTTTGTATAAAGGATTATCCGAAAGTACAGCAAGCTTTATAAATACCCCTGTCAAAACATAGTCCCAGCACTGAGTCCAGTTGTCATTAAAGGAGTTTCCGCCACTATCCCCGATTCTCTTTTCAACCATCAGCTTATCTACATTATCCATATATTTTTGTTCTCCTGTGGCAACATAAAGCCATATAGAACCCCACATAAGTTCATCGAGATAATCTCTCGGAAGATAATAGCTCTGTCCCTTACTATTTCCCCTATAAGTCATTCCAAACTCATACAAATCCTTTGCATACTGAAGGCATTTTTCAGCATATGCTAAGTCTCTGTCTTTATAATTCAAATACATAAGTGCCAAAGCAGCTGCTGCATCACCTGCTACATCGGAACCTGGATTTTCAGGTGTTGCAACATAATAAGTAGGTCTGTCATAAGTCTGAAGTTCCGGTGGACCCCAGTATTGATGGTCAATATCACCGTCACCCACTTGATAGTAAAACTTGTTCTTTTCCGGATAGCATTTCATAAAGTAATCGCAGAAATGCTTCAATATATTGAGCATATACTCATCCTGGCCTTTTTCGATAAATACGTCCGAAAACTCATAGTAAGCCCAGGCAAGAGTAGATGCGGAAGCACACTGAGGCAATCCAAACTTGACATGGTCTCCACAATCGTGAAATCCTCCTGTCAAATCGAGCCCTACGTCTTTTCCATCTTCTATGTGGCATGGACCACGCCATTTTATTCTGTTGTTTCCCGCATCAGGACCGCACCAGTTCGCTTCATAGAACAATATGGATTTGGCAAAGGCATCAACATAGTTGAATTTTGGCTCGTCGGCAATGACTGACTGCGGTATTATGGTTACCAAGCAAAGGACTATCAATGTCAGTCCAATTAATTTTTTCATGTTCTGCCCCCCTTAAAATGATTTTATCATACCTAAAAGATACATCTTAATTAAAGCACAATCAATTGAATTAACATTGGTATCTCTATTTACATCTGCTCTGTTATAAGTTTCTTCATCAAATTGGGTAAGACCTAAAAGATACATCTTCAACATAGCGTAATCGATTGAATCAATACTGCCGTTATTGTCCAAATCACCAAGAGTATAAGTAGTCTTGACCGGTTCTATTCCAAATTTGAGTTCACCTTTTACATAGGCTGTAATTTTTTCATTTTCGCCAAATGTTTTCATATTCAAATCGGTTGAGTAATCGTTTGTTTTGTCGTAAGCATCCGAACATTCAATTCTGAACGGAATATCTCCTGTACTTGCTCCCGGTACTATTCTTCCTGCATCAGCTGCAAAGGTTATTTCACAGTATGTATCGGCACCGTCAACAGGATTGTCAATTTTGTAGAACTTGCCAGTTACCTTGCTTTCTCCGAAAGGTGCATATTCGCATACAAAAGTATTCTGTTCATTTCCGTCATTTGTAAACCAATATCTTATTTTTATATCCGATAAGTTAACTGCTGTAGTTCCGGTGTTTTTAATATTTATTGCAGATCTGATTGTGTTTTTGGTATCATCCTGTCCGCTCCTATATAACACTACTATCGATGCGTCATTAACCGGAGTGGCATTTGGATCCTGTGTAGGTGTAGGAGTAGGTTCAAGCTTTGGAGGCTCTTTTCCGTAAACCAATTCACCGTTAATATATACAGGAACATTTTCGCAAATTGCAAATTCTTTGGTAACACCCTGCAAGCTGTAATCATTGCTTGAATCCCAATGAGTCATATAATTTGCATCCTGTTTAACCCTGAAAGATATCTGCAAATCTCTGTCACCGTATATCTTATTTCCGCTCCAATCCAGTTCATAATAGTAAGTTCCGGCATTATCCCATTTGAATGGTCCTCTTACTTCAACGGGATTCTGCTGCATGGAAATTTGCTCATCATACTCAACTGAGAATATAACATCATCTATGCTTTGCTCAGCTTCAATAAGTTCGCTTATGTTGAAGAAATATTTAGCCATTAATCCGGTTTCATAACGCGGAGGTCTTGTTGTTTCATTGTGAATTCTTAAAACTACCTGTGTACTGTCTTCAGTTTCTCTTGCTACCTTTGCCTCACAGTAGAAATCATCTGTTTCAGGTTCTTTAGGCGGGAAATTCTCGATGGGCTTATGACCCTGTCCGTAATATTTATACAAACCTGCACATGCACCGACAAACGCAGCATTATAGTCAATAGTAACCTCGTTATATGCATACTCGGTAGTAGAATCAATATGGAAATCACTTCCGTCAGGACCTCCTGCAAGGGCACCCCACAAAATATGCCTGTGTTCTTCAGGATCATTCATGCTATTTGTTTTTGATCCATGGGCAGCTCTGTGGTGTGGATGTTTAGCAAAAGGCAATCCCTGTTCATAGCCATAACCAACTATATACGAATAACCCATAGGATTTCTTCCCATAAGGTATTCCATTTGACTTTTTGCCCATTCGCCAAAATCTGCTCTATCCGGATTGTTTTTCATATATACCAATGCACAAAGCTGAGCAGCAGTATTGTAACGTGCAGATCCCCAACCGTTTATCATTGTATATCCTGCAGGTGACGGATTACAATAGTTTTTGTCATTCGGGTCTTCATGCGGACATTTTCCTCCCGACAAATACTCTACATTCCATCTTGCAATAAAATCAAACAGTTCATTTTCCGGGAATAACTCATTAAGCTTTATGAAAGTTCCTCCCCAAACTGCATCCCAGCAGTGTACCCATGAATTGTACCATATATTCTGTTTAAAGGTATCGGGAATTATCCTTTTCATGTATCCTGCATAGTTTCCTGTTTCATCTACAGCAGTTATATCATTTATATAACTCATATCTCCTGTACATTCATAGAGCCATACAGCAGCCCAGGCCAATTCATCTTCATCATAATCGGAAGTATAGTAGCCGTCGCCTTTATGTAAACCTCTGTATTTCTTTGCAAAATCATACATAGCCTTCGCAACTTTAAGGCACTCATTGGCATATTCCGGATCATCATCTTTAAAAATCAAATAGGATGTACAAAGTGATGCTGCTGTACTGGCACATACATCACTGCCCGGATCGTCATAAGTCGCAAAGTCTGCCGGTCTTGAATTGGTGTAAACTTCAGGATATAATTCCGGCGGACCCCAATAACAATGGTCCTCGTCTCCTTCACCTACCATGTAACAAAAAGCAACCATCTCACCGTTTTCATCAAGGAAAGAACAGCGCAAGTAAGTATCGGTAAAGTGCTTCAAAATATCAAGCATATGCTGCTCTTCTCCGATTTCCTTATAAGACTCCCTGAACTCTAAGAATCCCCATCTCAGAGTACCTGACGAATAGCTCTGCGGAAGTCCAAAGCGCACATGGTCACCGGCATCATGGAATCCACCGTGCACATCCACCTTTCCGTCTCCATCAGGGTCAATTATGTGTCTGTATTTTGAAAGAAACTCTTTGGAAAGATTTGTTCTCTCTAATGGAATTTCCTCATCCACTTCATGGCAGGCACCTCTCCATTCCAGTCTTCCAAGCGCACCATAGGCTGCCTCCCTGCCGCACATATTGGCATCATAGAAATAAATTGACTTTTGCAATGCTTCGGCAAAATTAAAATAATTATAATTCTCCCAGCCCTCAACCGGCTTCCAGCCTGCGGGCGGTTCATTGTTGGCAAATACTGCAGCGGATGATAAAATCTGTGCTGTAACTACCCCGGCTGCTATTAAACTTGACAGTCTCCTCCTTCCTTTTTTAAACCTTTTTTCGAATTATTAAACATTCTGCAAACACCTCCAAATAAATTTCAAAAATTATATATCTAAATCAAAATTAGTTTCATTTATTAATTGATCCCTGAGAAATACATGTTTTTAATTATTGGAACTCAAACAAAAAGCTAACTTCCAATAATTTTACGGCTAAGAATGACAAAACTTAAACCGTCATATAGCTCAGGAAAATACTTTAGTTCTATAATTGGATAGAAAAAGTGTAATAAGAGCAGCGTGTAAAACTCGGATTAAGATATGTATAGATATGTATAGATAAATATATTTTTTCTATGTATATAACTGCAAATAAATACATTAACCCCATTATAGACAAATTCTATTTAATTTTATTTTACTACATGTGCACTTTAATGTAAATAGCTCCCTGATTACTGTAGATTACTGTAGATGCCTGTATATCCTATATCCTAAAAAATTCATCTTACAACATTTGGTTGAATAAATAAATTAAAAGCTCTCCAAATTTTAATAATATACCGATATTTTTTTATTAAATTGTCGAACATACTATTTTAACAACAACTATCCCATTTTTCAGCAAAATATGATAAGATTTTATTATATTATTTCGTATTTTTTATTATAAAAGTGAGGTAAGAACCCTCAGCAAACAACCATTTTTTTCAGAAAATTGATTACAAATATATAAATTATGAAAGGAAAACTGAAAATATGAAAATCAAACTGCTAATTGGTGTTATAGCAGCAATATGTGTAATTTCTACTTTATTTTTCTTGTTTAATTTCGGTAAATACAATACGCCTTTCGAAAAAATTATCGAAGAAAACGGTGACTATGAGCCGGAAAATACCATCGATATTATGAAATTATTAATTGAAGTCAGAGCCGGTCGTCAGAATGTAAGGGATGAATTTCTTTTAAAACTGAAAGACCATCAGAATACAATAGGATATTACTCAAATTTAATATTAGCAAGCAGATACGACTCCAGAAATAAAGATGCCGAAGAATTTTATCAAAATGCTTTAAATCTCTATCCTACAAATAACGTAAAGTTCAATTATGCTTCTTATTTGGCCCGAAAGGGAAAAACAGAAGAGGCAATAAAAGAATATTTAAGTATATTGCCCGAAAGCAGAGCCTTTGAAGCTCTCATCAGCTTAAATGCCGATTATAAAACCATTTGTGATTCACTGGCAGAAAAAAGCAAATGGAAAGAATTAGAGCAATTACTTGAAAATAAAATACAGGATGACTCTTCATTGGCAAAATATTATGCAAAAGCACTGTTTGAACAGGGAGAATACAATAAAGCAATACCTCTCCTGGAAACACTGTACAGTGAGAATCCGACAGATCAGGACATAGGCTGGTGGTATGGAAGAGCTCTGGAACAGACAAACCAAACACAAAAAGCAAAGAAAATTTACTCTTCCATCGGCGCTAAAGGTGCATACCGGTTAGGAGTTCTTATTGAAAATGAAAAGCAAACCAGGTCTGCCATGGAGATTTATAAAACCAGTAACGAACCCATTTCATTGTGGCTGGCCGGACGAATTCAGGAAGAATTGGGGCTTACAGAACAAGCCCTTGAAACTTACCTTAAAATAGTTGAGGTTGAAAGTGCTTACCAGGATGATGCTGCTTACAGAGCATATATATTGTCCAAACGTCTTGGAAAAAACAGTACTCAGAAGCTTTTGGATATATTGTCCAAACATCCTGCCTGGATGGAAAGAATGGGCATGAAGTTTGATTTCGGTCAAATTATAGAATTGGATTATAAAAAGCCTGAGTTTCTTGAAACAGTAGAGTTATACGAAAACAACGGTTTGAAAGATGTAGCCGATATCGAACTGGCAATTGGATCAAAATTTGCAAAAGTAGAGGACAAGCTTGCACTGGGTGACTGGTATCTTGAAAAAGGTGATATTTATATGTCAGTAATATGGGGGCTACGTTCTTTAATGGATATACCAAACAGGCGGGGATATGAACTCTCTCACCCGCGCCCTTACGAAGACATTGTGCTTAGAGCTGCTCAAGAATACAACGTTGAACCGGAATTAATCTGGGCCACTATGAAAGAAGAAAGTACCTTTAGGCATGATGTCACTTCATGGGCAGGAGCTATGGGACTTATGCAAATCATGCCTGCCACCGGTAAAGATATTGCTGCCCGCTTAAAAATGACCATCGAAGACAGTGATTTGCTAAATCCTGAAATCAACATTAAGTTTGGTACTTACTATATAAGTTCCATGCTGAAAATGTTTTCCGGAGATATTGACAAAGCAATGGCAGCTTATAATGGAGGTCCCGGAAATGCAACCCGCTGGAGTAACAGCTCTATCGGGAAAACAAAGGAAGACTTCCCTACTGCTATTACTTTTTTTGAAACACAGGAATATATCACAAAGATAAAAAATTCTTATCTGGTTTACAAATGGCTTTATGGTGAGAATTAGTAATCATTTATATCTTAGCAATAAAGAATTTTTCGCCAAAATTACATTTCATAAGTATAATCGGTCATTATCAGTTCAAACTTTTACAATAGAGTTTAATAATTTGAATGATATAAAAAATATGAGGAAGATTTGCCTTCCTCATATTTTTTGATATATATCCTATCGGATATTCAAATTCAACTTATTGAGGTTTAATATTACCAATCTATAGAATCGACATATACTGTGAACTCTGCAACGTCATTAGTCTTAAACTGTACACCGATCTGCTGCATTAATGACATATCGGTATCTTCCGGCATTATCAATGTAAGCTCGTTCCAAGCATCTTTTTTCATATATTCATATCCGCCCCATGCACCATTCCATATAATTTTACTCCAGGACGGATCGTGAGGCATAACATATCCCTGAATTTCAGTCAATGGTGCATTTGATGGTATCCATACCCTGAAGGTTACTTTTGAACCGGCAGGTACAATGCTTGGACCGTCCAATTTTACATCAAACATACCGCCGTCTGTTGATACTACATCAATTTTAAGTGCTCCATTACCTTTAAACGTTTTCTCTGAAGTCACTGATAAAGTAGCAGTTGTTCCTTTTTCACCTGATACAATAAATCCTTGAGTAGTTCCTTCAAATCCGAAATCCGAATTGTCACCGGTAGCCTGAGTAACAGTTATAGTTTTTGTAGCAGGTGAACTATTCGCATATTTATCGTCGGTAACAACCAATTTTACTGTATAGGTTCCAGGATTAGCATATTTATGCTTTACTGTTTTTCCCTTTCCTTCAGTACCATCGCCAAAATCCCAGCCATAATATACTATATCTCCGTCGGGATCAATAGAATCTGATGCGTCAAAGATTATATCCTCATCAGTAACCGGCTCTGGATTTGAAATAGTGAAACTTGCTACAGGTTCTTCATTTTCTGTTTCTTCATAGTAAGGAATTTCTTTTATCATTCCGAGTAAATAAGCTTTCATAAGTGAGCAATCTATCGAATTTACTTCTCCATCAACATTGATATCGGCAGCTGCTACATCAATTTCATCCAGCATTCCCAACACATATTTTTTCATTAATGCATAATCTATTACATTTATATCTCCGTCTTTGTTTACATCGCCGACTAAAACACCAGGTTCAGTAGTATCAGCAGCATCTAATACTATATGATAAGCACTCAATGCCGGAAGAGTATATGTAAATTTATTGTTATTTATTCTTGTCACTGCAGGTCTTTGAGTAATTTCAGAACTAGCCCTGTCAAATCCCCATGCTTTACCGGACTTATACTGCTTGTCGCTGTTTATTGAAATGTTGAATGTAGTACTGTTGTCATAGTTCTTGTTAAGCAATATAATGTGAAGTTTTCCATCATCAGCTTCTTCTACTGATGCATATGCTGATGCCAGCTCATCATCGGACACTGATGCTTTAACGCTTATATCACCGTATTTTGAGCCTTTTCCGTCATAATTGGTATAGAGGTTAATACCTGCTACTATATATTCTTTGTTCTTATCGCCCCAATAGGTAGCCAAGTATACATTATTTTCACCGAATATACCCAAAACATCAGCCTGAGCTATACCGCCTGTAATATGATTTCCTGCACCGAAATCATATTCAGTAATAGCAAGTTTTGTTCCGGGATAATATTTATTTATCGATTCCTGAATCCTTGGTAAAATCGGACGGAAGCTGTCAAACCAGGGTTCAGCAATCCAGCTGTCTTCTCTGTATGAACCCTGCCACAAGGTTCTCGGTGCCTGGAGACGTGCTTTGTTACATTCAATATTGCTGCTGTCTTCACCGAAAGTAATTCTGCTGCCGCCTCCCCTTGCTTCAGGATAGTAATGAATGTCAAATACGTCTAAAAGTCTCATTCCTGCCTCGTCAGATTTTTCTTTCATCTTTTCGAGGTAATAATCAACAAACCAATCATAGTTTTCCTTTAAGCCGGCTTCCCAGTCAGGAGCGCTTTGCAATGAAAGATAAGCTGCAAAACCATATAATGCAGGTCCAAATATTTCTGCGTCGGGATCAACATTTTTAACTGCTTTTGAAAGCTCTGCAGTCTTTTCAACCAATTCTTCACAAGTTACAGGGTCCGGATGAACTCTTGAATGGGTATGTGCCCATAAAGCAGGTTCATTATCTACAGAATACCCTTTTACTCCTGTTGGAGTTGACGCACTTCCATATTTATTAACCAAGAAATTTACAAACTCATCCATATAAACATAGTCGTCAGTTAAATCCGGTGTAAGTGAGAAAGGTGCGTTTTTAGCAAATTTTACTTCCTTCCATCTTGCGGAAGGTGCTGCATCTTGTTGCTTTACTTCTCCATTCTTATCTGCCGAAACATAACCGGCAGCCTGTAATGTCAACAAAGTATAAGGCACATTCTGAGCCAATGACTGGTCATGGAAAGTAGTTGCAACCGCACCTGGTTTTTCAGAATCTTCCTTGGGCACACCTATATAATCCACCAAATAGTTGTCGCTGGAATGTATATAGTCACTTCCCGCATTTGAGGCATTATTCTCCCAATTATACGCTGTTGTTCTGTTTCCTCCAAGTCTTCTGGCTGTAACAGTTTGTCCAGGAAGATCTTGGTTTACACCATATATATATGGACTTATCGGCAATCTATTAGCTTGAGTATCAATAGAAACATCAACAGAAGCTTGTGCTGCACTTACAGGAAGCACATTGCTCACTGCAGAACCGACTACCATCTGAAAAGCCAATAAAAATGCTGCTAACTTTTTATTCATTATATCTTCCCCCAATATAAAAATTTTTTACCAATTAAAATCTTTATTTAAAACTATTCTTATACAACCATCACTCTTTTGCTCTTTATAAATCTCCATAATCCCCCCTCACGAAATATTTAATGCATTAATATATACAATTCCTAACTTATTTCCCTCCTTTCTGATATAATTTTTATAAAACTGCTTAACTTTAAAACTTTTAATTATATTTAAAATAAAATTTCACTGAGCAAAAATCAGTGGTCTACTTCATTTCACATTATATTATTCGTAATATTAAATTTTTTGTGTATACTAGGCTTATAGAATATGAATATTTTTATTTTTCCGGAATAATTCGAATAAAAAGATATAGACTTGAAAAAACTGTGGGATAATGTCATTTTTCCAACAACTCACAAACTGTATATAAACTGCAAATAATATAATAATTTGGAACAAAAAGATAAATACCTACGGTACAGAACCATCCAAATCTGCTTGAAAGCTAAAAAGTATATCAATTTTACTTCAATATTTCTATCAATTATTTAAATCAAAACAAAAACTTCCGCTATAGCTATACATCAATGCCTTTAACATCATTCATAAAAAAGCGGAAGTCTTTTATCATCGGTTATTATTTGTCAGATTCTTTAACTTCACTATGCCCGTGTCCTATACCAACTGCTTTTATCACCGGTAATGTAAAGCAAATACCATGAGCTTCAGATTTAAAGGCTTCATTTTTATTGACAGCCTCCACAATCTTATCGGCAGTTTCAGCATCGATAAGAGTCAATATTATTTCCTTTTCTCTATCAATACTGATTCCCATGATTTCCTTGTGCAACGCACTTACACTGCGAGCATTAATTATTGTGGCACCGGTAGCACCTACCGAGCGGATGTATTCAACTACCTGTTCAGAAAATCCTGCAGTTACTATGATATATAATGCTCTCATATTATTTGAATTAACCATTTTACCCTCCCGAATTATACTGATAACTTTTCAACAGGTACAGCAAAAGCAATACCTGTATTAGGTTTGTCAAAATTAAATTTAATAAGTAATTGCTCAAGCAATTGGTCGGACAAATTACTGGCAATTAAGCAAGTAATAAGAATTTTCTTCTCCTCCGGTACAAGTCCGAGCATATCTTTAAAATATCCCGATTTAACTGTACCTTTGGCATAAACTACATCAATAAGATGACCTCTTGAGTCCAACAGAAATTTAATAATTTCTTCTTTTTGCTTTCTGTCAGCTATTACAGTTAAGAAATCAACACAATTATTATATTCAGCCAAGGCTTTCTTTACCCTCCTCTAACCCCTTCTGTTCTGAAATATCGTTGACTTTCCCGGTTTCAAAATGCAGTTCTTTTTTTCCGTCAACAACAACTCCGTCCTGATGCTGCTTGTTCGATTGTCCAACACTGTCAGCCAGCAAAGCCAATTCTTTCAGATCGTTCATTTCTGCATCTTCCAATACCTTGTTGGCTCTCTTAATACTAATATTATATAATATACCTAAAAATTGTACAGCAATCAATGGCGTTACTGAAATAAATGCAATAATTCCAAAACCGTTTACTAAAATTGATTGCCCGCCGGAACCTGATGATGCAGCAACAGCTTGTGCAACACCGAGGGTAAGAGGAGTTAAAAAGGCAGATGTCAAAGCTCCCCCCCCGAAACACCTCCCGAATCAAAAGCCAACCCAACAAACAATTTTGGCGTATATATCATCATTATTAATGCAATTGCATAAAGAGGTATCAAAAACCATAATATATTAATCTCTGTCAAAATCTTCACCATAGCAAGTAACGCAGCAAAACCGATACCTATCGCAAGTGTAATGCGAATTACATTCTTTTTAATATGACCGTTAGTTATCTCTTCCAACTGTTCGCCCAGTACTGTAACAGCCGGTTCTGACAAAGTAATAGCTGCACCCAGAATAAATCCGACGATTAAAAGCAACCATTTAAACCATTCTGGACGGGAAGGATCCAGGAATACTTCACCGATGTATTTGCCGGCAAAAGCAAACCCGTAATCGATACCCGACAGGAAAATCAATAAACCTATGAACACTATGATGGTTCCCGATAATATGTTCAAAAACTCCTTTTTTGGCTGTTTTATAAGGAAGAACTGAAAAGGTAAAAACACCAGGACAACCGGTAATAATGCCAATATTACCCCCAGCAGATTGCCGGAAATTATCTCATTTATTGTTCCCACAGTACCGGGATCATACAACTGTTCTGCAGGGAATACACCTTTGTAACGAATATTAAGTATTATCCCGTAAACAGCCAACGAGAGAATCGGTCCCACTGAAGCAAGACCTATAATTCCGAAGCTATCATCATTTCCTTTGTTTTTGGACATACTGACAGCTACGCCCATACCGAGAGCCAAAATAAACGGAACCGAAATATCTCCTGTTGTTGCGCCGCTGCCATCAAAAGCCAAAGCCACAAATTTGTCAGGAACAAATATAATGAGTATAAAAGTAATAATATAAAGAATTGCAAATACAATCTTAATGTTGAAGTCTTTCATTATTCTAAAAAGGGAAAAAGCAACCATAATACCGATTCCTGCGCCCATAACCCATATAAATACCGTTTCATTAATTATCGGCATAATCATATTGGTCTGTTTTGCCAAAACAGTCAATGCAGGCTCTGCAACGGTAGCAAAGAGCCCAAATACAAGTCCAAAAAAAGATAATAAAAACCGCATTTTTCAGATTTACCAAAGAACCTCCAACAAGTTTTCCAATCGGAAGAATACTAATATTCAATCCGTCCAAAAACAACGCTTGACCAAAAACCACACTAATATAACCTACAATTAGTTTTATATAATCGGACATACTGTCTAAAGGCGCAATAAAACCGCAAACAATAATCATAATAGCTGCAAGAGGCAGAGAGGATATAAATACTTCCTTTAAGGTGGATACAAAAATATTCAGTTTACTTCTTAAGTTTAATCTCTTCATTGCTGTCACCTGTTTCTAATTAAAATTATGTCAAAAAGAATCAATCGGATAATTATGAAATTTGTGCGTTTCAGTACATAAAAATCTATCGGCTTATCATGTAAAATCATCAAATCATTTCCAATATTACCGCTATCTTTTAATAGCAGTTGAATATTAATATTAGATTATCAAAAAATTATTAAATAAATATTAACACTGAACAAAATAGAACTGCTTTTTGAAAAAGATAATTCTTTTTTCAAGAAATAGAATTATAGCTGCAGGCAACAAAAGTATTAAATAAATCCAAATTTTCAATATATAATTAGTTATCAAAACAAACCAAAAATTATATTATTGATTATAAGATGATTAAATTTTCTCCGATTTTATTTCAATTATTATAAATACTTTTCTCCCTTTGCTTACTGATTCTTTATTTGAATTTTGTCGACTCTTTATTAAATTTTATTTGAATTGGTATTAAATCATAACAAATTATAAATAATTATTTTGGATAAATTCCTTTTTAATTTTTTCTGATTGGTTACAGTTGCTGCAAACAAGAATACACTTTATGTACTTTTTTGCCAAAAATCACTTACCAATTAGTTTCTTTTTCACTACATAACAAAGTACATAAAATTGCAATCAAATTTTTCTGATTCATGAAAAATAACAAGTAAAGAATCTTTAAGCGATACTAATACTTTATAATTTTCATTGATCTCAGCAGTTCTATGATATTTTTAACTATAACGGCCCCGTCGCCCCAAGACCCTGCTATTACTTTTATATTTTTATAATACTAAAAAACAAGAAAAAATCAAGATTAAATAAGCAATTTGACAATAAACGATAAAATTAAGTTAATTTATGCGTTTATTTCCAAAAATAAAGTTAAATATCTCTTGCAAAATCTAATTATTTCTTAACTGAAATTATTAGATACAACGAATCCTATCAGGACTTAATGTTAAATAACCGGTATTTTTCATTAAATTATAAGAGTTTATACAACAACTCTCAATAAATCTTTAAAATTTTTATTAACTATTCAATGATAAATCTATTGACAAATACTTCTGTAAGTTGTATTATTGTATTAAGCACTTAATACAATAATACAATAGGAGTGATGAAATGCCTTGGGATTTAAAACCTGATCGTCCCATTTATCCTCAGCTTATTGAAGCAATTGAGCTAAAAATCTGTTCCGGAGTCTATCCCCCCGGTTCAAAACTGAAGTCAGTCCGTGACTTAGCTCAGGAAGCCGCAGTTAATCCGAACACTATGCAGAGAGCTTTAGCTAAGCTGGAGGAAGATGGTCTGATATACACCCACCGAACAAGTGGGAGATTTGTAACGGAGGATGCGAATATGGTGAAGCAATTAAGAAACAAGATTGCAAAAGAAGAAATAAATCAATTGTTTCAAAAAATGAAGATATTAGGCTTTGAGAAAAAAGAGATTCTGGACTTAATCTCAATAATGTTGGAGGAGAGTGACAATAAATGACCAGTCTATTAACCTGCAGAAATCTAACAAAGAGCTTTGGAGCAAAAAAGCCATAGATAATATAAGTTTGGATATTGGGAGAGGCAAAATTGTAGGGCTTCTAGGTCCAAACGGAAGCGGTAAAACTACTTTCATAAAACTTTGCAATAATTTACTTACTCCAACGCATGGAGAGCTTCTTATTGGAGGACATAGGCCCGGTGTTGAAACAAAAAAATAGTTTCCTATCTCCCTGAAAGAACTTATCTGAATGACTGGATGAAAGTTTCTCAAATAATTGACTTCTTTAAAGATTTTTATGAAGACTTCAATACAGAAAAAGCCTATGACATGCTTAAAAGATTTAACATCGACCCAACGGATAAGCTGAAAACTATGTCAAAAGGTACAAAGGAAAAAGTACAGCTCATTTTGGTAATGAGCCGTGAAGCAGAGCTCTATCTGCTTGATGAACCAATTGGCGGTGTAGATCCGGCAGCCAGGGATTTTATTCTTGAAACCATTATAAGTAATTACAATGAAAATGCATCTATAATAATTTCTACCCATCTTATATCGGATATTGAAAAAGTGCTGGATGAAGTAGTTTTTATTAAGGATGGCCAAATAGTACTGTCAAAAACTGTTGATGAAATACGTGATGAGTCGGGAAAATCTGTCGATGCTTTGTTTAGGGAGGTATTCAAATGTTAAATAAACTTTTTAAGTATGAAATCAAAGCAACAGCTCGTATATTTATTCCTCTGTATATTACCTTAATTATATTTTCAATTATTAACAAAATTTTCAATACCCTTCCGGTTGTATACGGAATAAATATTAATAAATTAACCGGGTATATACGTTTGTTCATTTATTTCGGTCTGATTGTCGGAATTCTGGTTATTACTTTTGTAGTACAAATTCAGAGATTTTATAAAAGTCTTTTGTGTGATGAAGGCTACCTTATGTTTACGCTCCCCGTTAAACCATGGCAGCATATTTTGAGTAAATTATTCACTTCCATGATATGGATTGTAATAAGTTTACTTTCAACAGTTTTATCATTTTTAATAATAATGCCTAATGAAGGTTTTTGGGAATTGATGGAGGTAATTCCGCAAGGTATTAGTGAAGTATTGCGTATCTTTGGTTCCGGAACATTTTTAGTTGCATTTGAATCTATAATAGTCTTTATTTTATGTATGGCAACAGGTACATTAATGATTTATGCAGCCATTGCCCTTGGTCACTTGGTAAAAAAACATAAACTTCTGGCTTCTTTTGGCATGTATCTTGGTCTTAATACCGGTGCCCAATCTATTATGATTATTTTTATGATTGTAGCAGGAAGCTTTTACTTAAAGGACTTTTCAAATCTCTCCATATACACTCAAATGCAAACAATTTTACTAAGCAGTCTGGCTTATTTTAGTATCATTGCAGTAGGATTATTCATTCTTACCAAATATATTCTGGATAATAAATTAAACCTTGAATAAAAGATAAATTATATTTCTCTTTATAAAGACAGCAGTATAGGAGGCTAATCGTTAATCAATTAGCCTCCTATTTTACTAATACACACTTTTATAAACGATACTTCTTTTTTTAGTAAATAACACCGTTATTCTTTATGCCTTTGTCTTTATTTTTGGTAAAAAGTTACTTGCTAAGCCCCTTCCTATTAGGGATATACTTAAAATCTCCATCATAAAACGTAACAAAAATAAATCATAAAGATTTGCCTCTTACACCAGTCAAGTCCTTTATTACCTCACCGGCTATAATAAGTCCGGCAACGGCAGGAACAAAAGCATTGCTGCCCGGTACCTGTCTTCGCTGCGTACATTTGCGTGCTGTACCCGGCGGGCAGATACAGTTGGTACGACAACTTATCGACATATCCTCCAATGGAGTTATTGCAGGTTCTTTTGAATATACAACCTTAAGGCTTTCAATATTGCGTTGGCGTAATTCCTTGCGCATGACTTTTGCAAGAGGGCAAATCGAAGTCTCATATATGTCTGCAACCTCAAATTTAGTTGGATCAAGTTTATTTCCGGCTCCCATGGCACTGATTATCGGTACATTTTGTTCTTTTGCCTTTACAACCAATTCTATTTTTCCGGTAACGGTATCAATTGCATCCACGATATAATCATACTGTGAAAAGTCAAACTGTCCTGAAGTTTCCGGCATAAAAAAAGTTTTATAAGTTGTTACTTTTATATCGGGATTGATTTCTTTAACCCTCTCCTCTGCTACATCAACCTTATATCTTCCGACAGTTTTTCTGGTAGCAAAAATTTGACGGTTTATGTTAGTTAGACAAACTTTGTCGTCATCAATCAGGTCAAGGGCTCCGATGTTGCTTCGTGCCAGAGCCTCAACTGTATAACCTCCAACCCCGCCAATTCCAAAAACCGCTACACGTGACTTCGCAAGCTTTTCCATTGCTTCCTTGCCAAACAATAATTCTGTTCTCGAAAACTGATTCAACATAACAAACATCCTTCAATTCGGTGATTTTGACACTATTAAATATATATAAATACTTTAGAATAGTCAACGGGGTATTCTATTTATTTTATTGTCAGGAAGCGGTATACATAAAATTAATGATTTATACTTTTTAGAACATGTATGGTTATTCAGAAAGCTGATTTTTTAAAATAATATTAAACAATATTCAAAACGTTCAGTGTTGATATTCTGTAAAATTTATAACCATTTATAGTTCGGTTCACATCTCCAGGAATAGTCACATTGCGATATTCAATTTTTTTGAATATTGCAATCCTTTAATCGGCCAATTGAAAACCTGATAGCTCAAATAAATACCCCAGATAAAATCAGTAGTCTTACTGAAGCTAAAATTTTTTATGTCAAATATAAATTGATGACTAAATAAAGGTATGATATTATAGTTTTATAAGTTAATTACTGGGGACTTATACATTTCGTTCCCATTGAACTTGTAAAAACTTTAATATTTATTTTGATATAAAAATTGAAAGGAGTTTAAAAAATGAGAAAAAGTAAAATTGTTATTTCATCACTATTCTTGAGTTTTTCAATTCTTTTCAATGGATTTTCGGTTATGGCAGAACAAATGAAACCTATTGCTGATAGTTACATTATTGGAGATATAAATGGTGATGGATATATAGACTCAAATGACTATGGAATGTTAAAATTATATCTTCTTGGATTTATTAAAGATTTCAGTTATAATTATGGCTTTCAGGCAGCCGATGTTAATATCGACGGCAATGTAAACTCAATAGATTTTGGAATCTTCAAACGATATCTGCTAGGCATTATCACTGATTTTCCTCAAACACCAATTCCTACACCTTTAGTTACACCAAGACCGCCTGTAACACAGGCTGAAGGTTATGAAATTGAGAGAAAATTTTTAATAGATCCAAATAAGATTCCTTATGACCTCGATGTCCTGGATAAGTATGAGATAACCCAGTCATATATAAGTTTTTCTCCGGAAATCAGATTACGGAATGTCGACGGTAACAGGTTTTATCTTACTGTTAAAGCAACTGTGGACTCAAATGGACTAATCCGAGAAGAACGTAATTTCTGGATGACCGAAGAAGAATATAACAATCTCTTTAAAAAGATTGAAGGCAATGTTATTTACAAGACAAGATATCAAGGACTTGATGAACATAGAAGAATTTTTGCAATTGATATTTTCAAAGGTGATTTGGAAGGGCTGGCGTATTATGAAATGGAATTTCCAAATGAAGAACTTGCCAACAGCTATATCCCCCCTTCCTGGGTAGGTAAAGAAGTTACCAGTGATAAAAGATATAAGAATGGAAGCCTGGCACAATTCGGTATTCCAAAAGATTAATCGTCTTTACTTTTTTCAGTAAACTTTGATTTCAACATTATTGGAAACGAAAATTCTCAGCTTATTCTGAGAATTTTCGTTTTTTGCTATAATTATTTTTGATTTATGAATAATTTCATTGTAATACTTTTTTGTAAGCTATCTTACTTTTACAAACACAGGTTTTTCAGGAAAGTCATCGCCAAATTTTTGAGTAAAAGCCACTTCCAATGTTCCTGATAAAGCATCGTAAACTACCGTTTGAAGGGTATATTTTGAATATATATTTGAACCTTCGGTATTGGGATTATCCTTTGTCAATATATCTTTAATATCATCTGCATCAACCTTGTCGTATTTTTTAAGTCTCTCATTAAACTTTTTCCATCGAATTTTATTGTGAGGATTGCTGACAAGATTGTTAAAGCTTCTCTCGAGGGCAACCCCGTTTATTTCATCGATATAATCTTTTGGAATTTGAGGAATTACTGCCTCAAGCCTTTCTTTCAAAATATTGGCATTTGCACCTTTTTCAATCAAAGCATCCATATTCTTATATAAACACATTTCAGCCATTTCAATAAAATTGGGATATATTTTAAGTATGGCTTCGCCATATGCCTTTCCAACATCATAGTGACTCCCTTTTTCAAGATTAAGCGTAACTTCGTAGTAGCTTTCTTTTTTGTCTATCACAGCAAGACCATCGGACGATTTAGCATTCTCAATTGTTTCCTCAGCTTTCGAACTGACACCTTTATATGAATTATTTCCATCCGATGATTTGGAATTATTGACATAACAACCAGGTAACAATAGAATTGATACTACTGCAACCAAACCGTTAAAATTTCTTAAAGAGTGCATATCTTAGTAGTCTCTCCCTGTAAAAGAAAATTAACCTTTACACCAACCCTTTATATAAATCCTCACTTCTCGTTTGCTTTTTTCTCCTTTTAACCAAAACCAAAGTTATAACAATTGCAATAACAGCTACAATTAAGAATATCCCGCCAATCAAACCGATTTTCCTGATTGCAATTTTTCTGGCAACCCTCATTCTTTCGAATTTTACCTCTTCACTATCCGGCTTTAGCTCCAAACTCTTATCCAATGTCATCAATGCCTCATCGAGCATTCCTTTTTTCTCATAAGCCAAACCTTTTATTTTATGTATTTTTATAATCATCAATTTTCTTTTGAATAGCTGCATCACAACACTCAATTGCTTCGTCCAATTTCATTTGTTCCAGGAATATACAACTTTTGTTTACATACGCTTCATAACATTCAGAATTAAATTCCAATGCCTTATCATTAAAAGTAATTGCCTTGTCATAATCCTCCAAACCTATCATTGCATGTGCATAATTGGCATAAATCAATGCTAAAACTTCATTATCGCTCGGTTCATATTCCAGTGCCTTTTCAAGACATTTTACAGCTTCAGAATAATCTGATTTTCCAAGGTAACCGGCTGACCAGTTTAAATAAATACCAGCATAATAATCGGGATCTTTTGAGCTAATATTTTTTGCCTTTTGGCATAACTCTATCAATTCATCGTATTTTTCAAGTTTTTCTAACGAAAAGGCTTTAGAAACATATGCCTCCACACAATTTGAATCCAACTCGATAGCCTTATCAAAGGCTTCGATAGATTCTTCATATTTTCCTTCCCCCGCCAACGCATTTCCTTTGCTGACATATGCAACAGCAAATTTAGGATTGAACTCTAAGGCCTTTTCTGCTGCCAAAAGGGCCTCACTATAATTTTTCATCTTAAATAAAGCAGACGATTTGTTTGTATAAATTTTTGATTCAATAATGGGATCTTTAGGAGTATTTAGTTCCGATGCTTTATTGCAGCACTCTATTGCTTCTTCGTATTTCTTTTTTCGTCAGAAAAACAGATTTGTTCATATATGCTTCAACGCAATTTGGCATAACTTCAATTGCTTTATTACACATTTCAATTGCTTCATCATATTTTTAAAGGAATATCCCATTGCAATATAAGCATTTGCATTGGTATTATCCAACTCCAAAGCAGCTTTACAAGCCTCCAAAGCTTCATCAACTCTGCCAAGTTCATTCAAAGCACTGCTTTTAGTTGAATATGCCATTGAAAGAATGCTTTTGTCTTTAGGCTTAATATCAATAACCTTTTGAGCCATTTCCAATGCCTCGGAATAACTGCCTTTCAATAATAAATTGTGACCTTTCAAAGCATATCCTTCCGCATCATTAGGATATTTTTTTATATATTCATCCAATAGTGTAATAGATTCATCAAATCTACTTGTTTCAGTTAAGCACAGAGCTTTATTTATATAAGCCTCTTTAAATTTTGAATTTAATTTTATTACTTGGTCATATTGAGCTATAGCTTCATCATATCTTCCAAGATTATAAAGTGCTATAGCCTTATTATAGTGAAACTCAGGAATATCAGGATTGATTTTGATGGCTTTGTCATAACTGTCGATTGCTTCCAAATATTTTCCGGAATTAATAAAATTATTACCCTCGTAAAAATAATCCATTGCTGAAGCACCAAATGATATAAAAGATGAAACAGAAATGAATATAAAAAAAATAGACACGCTTAAAAGTAACTTCAGAATTCTTTTCATTATCCTACTCCTTTATCTGATTATTAATGTACATACACAATATAGGATAATTATACCATATCAGCAAATTATTAATCAACCACAATCAGAGAGAACCATAAACATTATTCTTAACTTTTTATCGGCTATAATGGTTCGATTATTGCAAGTATTAGCATTTTTTGATATAATTAGTACACTTTTGGCGATAAAAAATCACGAACACATTTTATTAACAATAAATTTGAAAAAGGTGGGACCAACTATCAACCAGTTGAACACAGCTTTCCAATCAAAGTTGAAGGAATATTCTAATAAATATCCTCGATTATTTAATTTGTCATTTACTTTTTCAGGCACTATATTAGCTGTTTTACTCTCTGTATTGTCTCCATTCAAAATTTTTCAACTTAAAATTATAACTCTGCTAGTATTTGTAATATTATTGTTATTTCTAATATATAAGGTAAATATTATAAGATTAGTTGCGGAAAATTCTTATAATCTCGATATTATTACTGCAATACCTTTTTCCATTTGGCTGGGATATAAAAATATTATAAATACCAGTATATATGATACAATTGCTTTAAAAAAATCTTTAATTATTCTAGATACTTTATCTTTATTTTCCATATTCTTTTTAGTTAATTTTATAGCTATTTATATAAAAAGCTTTTTCAGTAATTCAGGAATAAAATCCAGAAAATTGTTAATGTCTAGCTATATATTAATTTTGGTCATCATTGCCATATATTTGTATATACCTTACAGCAAAAACAAAACAATTGACTTACCTGCAACGCTTATGACCTTTTCCTATTCTTACGGATTCATTTCCAGGGGGTTACTCGGAAGTATAATA
>Ga0116168_1000909_pt1 | contig 25416 bp, 25 predicted proteins | sample AD_UKC129_MetaG_FD_89795 | JGI IMG/M metagenome (GOLD analysis project Ga0116168, IMG submission 89795) | Active sludge microbial communities of municipal wastewater-treating anaerobic digesters from Canada - AD_UKC129_MetaG | ecosystem: Engineered > Bioreactor > Anaerobic > Digestate | place...
GCTTGGACAAGTGATGATGGTCTCTTCCTTTATAGGCTACGGGTTTATGTACCTGATAGGCCCGGTTCCCTGGCTAGGATTGCTGGTTATTTCGCAGATCATGGTGTTAACATATCATATTTTTATTATAATCGGTCTGAGCATCCTAATCGTGTCATTGTCGAGGGGAAGTCTAGGGTGGATGTTCTCCACTATGATGATCTTGTCCAGGAAGGGTTCTTTAGGGAGTTATTTGAGGAAAACCTTGAGATCATGAAACTTGATAATATCCTTAAGGTTTCTGTTTATCTTGAGAATAAACCCGGGACCCTGGCAGATTTTGCAAGGGTACTAGGAGAGTATGGTGTCAACGTCACCTACATGGCCTATAATGAGCTGATATCAGAAAACAAGGCAGAGATGGCATTCTATGTCAAGGACTCCAAACAGATCCAGGAACTTGCCAGGAAATTAAACGAACTTGGTTATCACTACAATTTAGAGTACACAGGAGCCGATGAGGAGAAAACCAATATGATGATCGGCTTGAACCTTATTGAAAGGTTCTTTCTCAAACTTAGGGAACTCCTAGATGATGAGGAGGTTAATAAGGTGAAAGAGCTTGTTAACACTTCAAAGAGGCTATCCGATACTCTTATTGGTTTTAACCGGGAGGCTGGACGCAACCTGGAAGCCGGCCAAGTCCTCGGGAACATATTAGCCTTCGCAATATCATCCAGAAATCGCGTCGGTGAAAGATTCCATTATAGGAGGCTGCCCAGCCTGCCACTGGGTAAGGTATTATTACACGTTTTTAAACCCCCCACAGGTGGCAACATATACCTCCTAGAAGCTGATGAGCTTGTGATGATCGACGGCACCTATGGCATATACTACAACGACGTGAAAAAGATGCTAAAAGAAAATAACATTGACCCCTCACAGATAACTAGGATTTATCTCTCGCATGCTGATGCCGATCATGCCGGTCTTAGCGGATACTTCTATGAAGAGTATGGGACAAGGGTTTTCATGCACCCAGAAGCCAAGGATATCATAAGATTGGAGAATCGTGCAGCAGGCTCGAAAACACCCCTAATGGAACTTAACCATTATTTCACCATCCTCGTAAATCATTTTACAGAGTGCAAATTCCCCAAGGATTGGCAACCATACAAAACAAAAAAGAAGGCGAAGATAGGGGCATTCCCTACAATAGACCAGTTTAGTGTTGGTGATTTGGAGTTTAAGGTTTTGGAGAGTCTCGGGGGTCACGTGCCAGGGCAGGTATTCTTCCTATCAGAAGAAGCGGGGGTACTATTCAGTGGTGATTATCTACTCTATGTGCCAAGCTTGGGAGATGAGGAGAAAAAATTCCTAAACATTCCAAGGTTTCTTATGACAAGTACCAACGCAAATTCAATGCTATTCAAAGAAGAAATGGAGGCATTAAAAGAGGTTGGTGAGGGGATTGATAGGAATGGTTTGATTGTGTTACCGGGGCATGGTGATTACTATCCCATAAGACTGATCCTATAGACAACACCCATATCCTGAAGGGGGTTACTATCCTCCATAAGCCTATAGTGGAGGGTCTATTCTTTTTTGAACCAGCCTGCTTCTTCCATGGCCTTTAATGCTATTCTAGTGCTTGGGTCGTCGCCCCTTGCAACGCTTATCCCAACCTTTTCCCCTGTAGCTTCTATTATCTTGCCTATTGTTTTGTGTGTGAATCCTGGGCATAAGATTATGGAGTGGATTCCATCCCGGGCAAGTTCCTCACAAACTTCTAGTGCCTGGTTGTCATCTTTTACTAGGATACTTGTAAGTTCATATAGGCTTGTTTCAATTTTGCACCTGTCCTTTTTTGGGTTTGCATCTGGTACGTGTGCTATGAATGCTGTCCTAAATTTTTTGGTAGTCATAAATATAAGATAGGATAGAATAGTAATATATAATTTCTGGGGGTTTTGTTGTTGATACATTATAGGTTGGATGCGCCTGATAGGGTTAAGTGTTCAGTTTGTGGTGGCGTGGCTGTTGAGGTTGAGGAGGAGTATGCTGAGGGCGATTTTGTTGTGATAACCTATAAGTGTGGGGATTGTGGACATATAGAAAAGAGGCAGTATGGTAAGCCTACCAGCATAATCGATTAACTTCGTTATAGATAGATAAAACGAACAAAATTAGACATATACTATAGGGAGGGGATAATCATGAAAACAGAATATAAGACCATCTCCAAGAAAATAAAAGACAAACTAGGACTTGAAAGGTCCCCAGTAGCTGTTGAACTGGTACTCCGCGAGGAAAACCTGCCCAATGGCATTGAGAGGATAAGCGAACCGGCAAGACACTGTGAAATGGTAATGAGAGCAAGCAGAGGTGAAACCTTCTACGCACTCGCAGAAGACCAGGAATGCAAAGGAGGAGCAGGTGCCATCGGAGCCACAGAAATGCCAGAAAAAGTAAAAACCGGAGAATTTTATTATGAGTTGGGCAGATTTTCAAGCTTCCCAGCCGCCAAAAGAACATTAGACCTGATCCCAAAGATAGACCTCAAATTCCATGCCGTAGTCTACGCGCCACTAGAAAAGGTAGAATTCGACCCCGATGTTATATTAGTAGTCTGTAACCCAGCCCAAGCCCTCAAACTAGTCCAAGCCCTAGTCTACACCAAAGGTGGTAGAGTCAAGGGAGACTTTGCAGGTATACAATCAATCTGCGCAGATGCTGTCGCAGGACCATACATGCGAGGCGAAGCCAACATAACCCTAGCTTGCAGCGGATCAAGACAATACTCAGATATAAGAGAAGATGAACTTATAGTCGGTTTAACAGCTGAAAACATAGACTGTATAATAGAAGCACTCGAAGAAATAGCATAAAGGAGGGGGATGTTCTTGGTTAAAGTAACAGAAATACTGGATGAGGCACACGACTTGGCCGAAAAGATAAAAAAGTACCGGAGCGAAGCCGAAAGCGAGATCATAGCATGTTGGGTCTATGATGTCATACTCACAATGGAAAAATTGGCCAAGATCGTTGAAGAACTACAAGATAGAGTAGATTTACTCGAAGAGGAACTAGAAGGTAAAAAATTCTAGTTCCCAAATTTTATCTTTAGATAATCATCAAAGGTATTCAAGTTAATAAGTTCTATCTCATCTACAGGTCTTATAGCATACAAGCCTATACCATCTTCTACTAACCGCCAGAGTAATGGGTTGATATTACCCTTATATGATGGCAGATACTCTAACAGGAGTTTCCTGGGGGCTGCGAATGGCATCCCAAGACCCCTCGGATTGTCTAAGCGGCCAAAGGACCCCCTCCCAAGGATCGACACAGTATTATCTTCCAAGGCCTTGATTATCCTCTTGTAAGTTCTGGATGTGATTGTTGGCTGGTCTCCGGCAACGCAAAGACAAAAACGGCCCCTAGCATTCTCCACACCATTTAATAATGAACCTGTCAATGGTAGATCATCTTGATTCTCCACAATTTTAACATCTAAGCTACTGATTACAGGGATTATATTATCCTTCTGGTGTCCAACAACGACAATACACTCATCCACACCAGCCTCTAGAACATTACTTATGGTCTTTTCTATCACTGTCCTATCGTCTAATTTGAGCAGTAATTTATGTTTTGGTTTTAGGCCTCTTTTTTTCATGTCGGCCTTCATCCTTTCCCCTTTACCGGCTGCTGTTATAATCCCTGATACTCTCATGGTCTTTTCACATTGGTACTAGTCTGAGGATCTTGGCATGTATCACCATGCTTGGACCCGAACCTCTGGTCCACATGATTATCATTATAGGATATTTACCGTCATTGTATACTTTAACGTCTGTGGCTGGGTCGAAGCCATATATGAGTGCGAAGTATCCCCAGCTCATACCTGTGGGTGTGGGCAATCCTGCTTGTGCAACAGCATCCCTGAGGGCTCTTGCCGGTGGACACGTACCATGTGAAGCATAACCTCCAGGAGCCTTCGGGTCCCTGGATGAGGTGAACTGGACTGTATCTTTTCCGGGCGAACTCGTCCCGGGGGGTACTATAGTACCATTCCAGGCTTTTACGAATTCTTTTGCATTGTATTCCCTGGCTATATCATCATATTCGGGGTATGATTCAAGTTGGCTTGTGGCTTCTGCAACCTCCTCCACCCTATAATGGTGCATGTAGGCCATGATAGGGGCGCCCTCAGGGTATTCTTCCATGTACTTTTTTGTCCTTTCACCGAAGAACCTGGTTATGTCCTCTGGTGGTACTTCCAATCTCCCATCACTGAAATTAGACAGTGAAAAGTCTATAGCTATCCTATCACCCACCTTCGCTTCCTTATACCATTTTTCAAGTTCTGTTGCGTTTATATAATCAGAGGCCACATTACCTATCTCTTTAGGTGATAATCTCTTTATTGTCTTATTCTTCTCTACTATGACTATACCATCCTCTGTCTTAACCGCGTAAGTGTAGGGTGTCTTGTAAGCCCATATGAAGTTTGCTGGTGGTTGTACGACTAGTTTATCTCCTTTTATTGTTAGCATCCCTGGACCCTCAAATTCTGAGGCTCTCCCACCTGGCCCAACACCCTCTGTAATGTCCTTGATTGGTGTCATCATAGTCCCAGTAAGTAGGCCGTAGATGACCGCACCTATATCCCCGTCTTGTATGTTCTTTATCAGATAGTCTGGGTGTATGATCAGTGGTTCCTTCCTTATCCTTGCAGGGTCTGCTACTTGCATCTCAGCCACTACAGTACTCCCTATGGGTATCTTGCTTATCTCCTCAGGATCCTGTGGCGATGTCCTAGTGTGTAGATAATAGTCTAGTGGGGACATCACAACAACTATTAATATCAATAGGATTATCATGGTCCTAGGATCCCTTGAGGATGTCCTTAGCATATTTATAGCCTCCTTCTCCTATTATTAGGATGGTATCATCTTCTTCTGCATATTCTAGGGCTTTTTGGATGGCCTCCTCTACTTGTCTCCTGCTGGCTCCTAATGTTCCCTGTTTTATTTTTTCCCTACTAGACCTTATATGTATGATTTTTGCCCTTGTATGTTCTGATGCCTTCCTTGCATTATATGATGCTGGTATTATGATGTCTGCATTTGAGAGTATCCTTGCTATCTCCCTGTCACCTTCTATTCCACTCTCAGAGGCTATTGTATTAACTACTATGATTCTCCCGGGGGTTTCTTCCTTTACAAGTTGCATTATAGCCCTGACACCAGCCGGGTTATGGGCATAATCTAGGATTATCCGCGGCTCTTCCTTTATTATCTCATGTCTCCCAGCAGCCCCCTTGAAGGAGTTTATACCCCTGATAATATCATCAGGGTCGATGCCAAGGGTTAGGCTCGCGGCAGCGGCCGCAAGACTGTTATAGACATTGAAAAGGCCGCCTGTCTTGAGTTTTATTGTCTCCTCTGCTATGTTTAATTTGAACTTGTCCTTTTCCACTTGGGTGGCTTTAACTTCCAACTCTGGCCTCCTATAACCGCATGTACAATAATAGTCTCCAAGGTGGCCTAGGAACCTCCTCTTATATTTTAGGGTTTTGTTACAGTATGGACATTCCCGGTTTTCTGGGAATACTTCAAAGTGGGATTTGAGGGATTCTATACCATAGAATGTTATTCTGTCCCCGGGGAGGTTTTTGGCGAAACTTGCTACTATGGGGTCATCAGCGTTTAATATGATGTGCTGGGCGACGTCTATGATCTCTTTTTTACATTCTATGTATTTTGGGAAATCTTCTGGTGGCAGATGATCCCTTGAAATGTTTGTTATAATAGCTATTTTGACTTTGCTGTCTGTGGCTGCCCCTTTTATTTCACCTGGTTTTCCGAATGTTCCTATCTCGACTACTGCTATGTCACCTTCTAGTCTTGCCTGTAGAGCTGGTATGAATTCTGTGTTTCCTTGGATGTTAAGATGATGTTCAGGGACCCTATACCCTGCAACTCTTAGTATGTTTTTTAGGATTTGTGTTGTGGTGGTTTTGCCGTTGGTTCCTGTGACGCCCACGACCGGTTTTTTAACCTTGCAGGAGGCTATGATGTCCTGGACTGTTATGATCTTTTTGCCTTTTATGAGTTGGAGTATCCTCTCATTTTCTAGTAGACTTGGTGCTACCGCTATCTTATCAGCTTCTTTTATTATCTTGGGATTGTGGCCTCCAAGGTCTAATTTGATACCCTCTGCTTGGAAGATTCCGCGTAGGGGTGTTTGCTTGCGGATGTCTGATACTGTCACGGCATACTCTTTTGCTAGTATTCTGGCCATTAGGCTTCCTACCGTCCCACACCCCCCGAGTACTACTATCTTCTCCATTATCGGTTCTCCTTGTAATCTTCTATAGCCCTTTTTATGTCCATTTTAACGTTCTTGTAGGCGTTAACAACCCCCGGGCCCATGTGGATTATCGTATCCCCTTCCTCGGATTCTTCCAGGGCTTTTTTGATGGATTTGTAGACGTTTTCTACTATTATAGTCTTTGTGGGGTTCGCCCCCTCTGCTACTTCCCCGGCCGCCTTCCAGTCTATTTCTTCTGTTGTTTCATTCTTGGCGCTTACAATGAGCAGATCAGCCGCCCTTGCAAGTGTTTTACCTATCTTGAATTTATCCCTCACCGTTAATGTGTCGGGGTTGTCAAGGCTTATTATAAGCCTGCCATCAAATCCCAAGCCCTCGAATAACTTCTCCATACTCTCAGGGTTGTGGGCGGCGTCCATATAAACTTTAACACCATCAACTTCGTCTATGACCTCGAAACGTCCCCTTATACCCTTGAACTCGCCTATCCGCTCCTTTAGATAATCCATGTCAAAGCCTAGTATGAGTCCTGTTGTAATGGCCGCTAGTGCATTCTCCACATTGAATATCCCAGGAACCTGTAAGCTGACCCTTTCCTTGTATGGTCCAACATATACACGTTTAAAATCTCCACATTCACATTCTATGCTTTTACATTTTTCACATATGAGTGTGGGTATTCTCCCGGTTGTGAAGGTGAACTCTGACCCCATCAGACCCTTTAATTTGATTTTCTCGGCTTTAACATCAGCTGGTATGGGTTTTGTCACATAGCTTCTACCATGGAATTCAACCCGCCTTTCTCTGCCAATGCTATAGATTATATGAGGTGATCCTATCTCATCTGTGAATGTGTTTATTATAGGATCGTCCCCATTGAGTATGAGCAAGCCCCTCTCCTTGATAAGATCCTTGATAAGGAGGTTTCGCCTTATATAATCATCATAGTCCCTGAACTCATCAAGGTGATCTGGAGTGAGCGTGGTTATGATACCAGCACATAATTCTAGGCCCTGCGTCATCCTTATGGTACCATGAGGCAGTTCAAAAACTGCAAATTCGCCCTCACCCAATCTACCCTCCACCAGCAAATCAACTAAACCTTCAATGACAAGTGAATCCTCCAATGATGAAAAAGAGATTGTAGGGTGTTTCCCTTCTATGATATGTTTTATCATGTTTGTGGTTGTGGTTTTACCATCTGTGCCAGCCACCCCAACCATTGGGATGTTAATAAAAGAGTTGAGCATACTCCCAATCATAGAAGGCGTTATATATTCAATCTCCCTATTTTTTACTAATCTATAGATTATTGAATTTTTTGGGATGTTAGGTGAGATGAAGATGGCCTCAGCCCATTCTATCTCCCGGGGATGATGCCCCCCAAAATGGAACCTTATACCATCCTCGCGCATCCTTTCTATCCTCTTTCTGGCCTTTGAGGGTAATTCCTCGAATTCTTTGATTTCTGTGACTAGCACTTCATTGCCAAGGTGATGTAATAGTTTTGCAGCGGGCCTGCCAGCATTCCCCGCACCAACCACTAGTATTCTCTTATTCTTCATTGTCCCACCATTTTTTCTATATTTTCTTGGATCTTTATGATCTTTTCTTGTCCATTACCCCCTATGAGTATCCTATTGTATTCTCTGCTAAAGTCTTCCAATAATTTGATGAGTTCATCAGTGTCTTTTACAATTAAAACCTTTGAGGGCAGTTCCTTTGCACATTTTAGGGCGATATCTGTCGTATCTTCGAGGCCTGGGAATAATACCAGTATCCTGGGGGGTTTTTTGCCTATTTCTTGTAGTGTTTCGAATCTCCAGTTTTCGTTTCTTCTTGGGGTTCCGAGGAATATTATATCAAAAAGAGTTTCTTGTAGTATGGTTTTCATGGCTGAAGGATTGTCAATCTTTCCTATGATTATATTTGCCTTATTAAATTTATAAGTTTGTATACGCCCCCTTGGGGCTTCAAATTCTCCCAAGACGGAGTCTATTATACTCTTGGGCGTGCCAAGTAGTTGAGTTGCTTTCGCGGCCGCGCCGGCATTTAATTTGTTGAATTCTCCAAATAATCTGATTTGACCATCATATGGACCGTATAGTATTGACTTTGGGGTTTTTAATTGTAATGATAATGGGTCTTCTCTGTTGAGCAGGGCCCTTTTATCTTTTAGGAATCTTCTGAGGCTCTCTTTGTAGTTTTTGATGGTTTTATGGTGGTTCATGTGGTCTCTGCCTATGTTAGTTAAGATTACAAGGTCTAGGTTGAAGCATTGATCTGCGAAATCTAATGTCATGTCGCATATTTCCACGACTATAATGTCATACTTTTTCTCTGTGGCTTGTAATATGAGTTCTGTGTAACCTTGGAATCCTCCCCCAGCATTACCCCCTACTAGGACCTTCTTACCCCACTTTTCCAATATTTTTGTTATCATGAGGGCTGTTGTTGTTTTGCCATTGGTTCCTGTGACCCCTATTGTATATGTGTCCTTATGGTCCCCTATGATGTTACAGATTAGTTTGTCTTCTATTTCCTCTTTGAGTGGTGTGTTGTAGAGGCTTGGACTTAATGTTACAATGTCACATGCTTTTATTTTTTCCATGTCATGGAAGCCCAGGTCTACTTCAACATCCTCTAGACCCTCTAAATTCAGATTAGTGTTGATGTCGGTGGCGTATACTTTGTATCCACGTTTTCTAAGTGATTTCACGGCTTTTCTGCCTTCGACGCCTAATCCTATCACTGCGGCTTTCATTGTGACACCAATGAGAATATTTTTTTATCCGGTTTGAATTGTGGAGATCCCGGCATTTTTTTCTACTGTGAATGTATGGTCTGCTAGGTTTTCTAGTTCTTCTTCATGGGATACTATTATTATCTGTGAACATTCCAATTCTTCTAGTATTTCTCTGAATTTTAGGAGCTGTTCTTTGCTGAATCCGTCCGTTGGCTCGTCTAATATGAGCATGTCTGATTTTATTGTGGAGTATCTTTGGATAATGGTGTTTAGTGCTAGTCTATAGGCTAGTGCTACGCTTGTTTTTTCTCCTCCGCTGAGGTGTTCCAGTTCTTGTTCATAGCCTCCTTGTTCTATTATGGGTGTGAAGTTTTCATCTATCCTTACAGTTTTTTCGTTATCTTCTACGAGTTTTTGGAACCAGCGCTGGAAGTGGCTGTTGAATTCCTGGTTTATTTGTGTCATTACATGGGTTTCGATGTCGCTTAATGTTGGTATGAAGTATTCTTTGAGCCATTTAACATACTCTTTTAATTTTTTTATGGACCTTTTTATTCTTTCCCTTTCTTTTATTTGTTCTTCCAAGTCTTTGATTTCCTCTTTTATCCTTTTGAGCGATCCAATGTTCCTTTCACGTTCTCTTTCACATTCTCTTATCTTTTCCATGGCATGGTCGAGGCTGTTCTTTGTTTGGTCTCTTTTCTCTTCTATTTCATCCTTTTTCTCCAGTATTTTGTCTAATTTTTTGATTTCTTCCCTGATGGTTTCTATTTGGCCTGTTTTTTCCTTTATGATTTTTTTGTTTTCTTGGTATTCCATGTTCTTGGTTGGTTTTAGTTTTGTGATCATTTCCTGGTGATGCTTTATGGATGCTTTTATGTTGGCTATTTTTTCTTTCAGCGCGTCCCTTTCACCCTCTAAACTTTCTTTTTCTGTTTTGAGTCGTCTCATCTCATCTGGGATGGTTGATTTTGTGCTTATCCTCTCTTCCAGGCTCTTTTTCATCCTTTTTATCTCTTTTGTTTTTTCTTGGATCTTCTTTATTGTTTTATCGTTTTTTTGACGGTTTTGCTCCATATCTTCTAGTTTTTCTTTGAGGATTTCTAGTTCTCTTTTAGCGTTTTCGTATTCTCTTATTTTTTCTTTGAGGTTCTTGTTTTCTCTTATTCTTTTAGTGTATTCTTTTTTCATTTTTTCAAGTTCTCTTTTCTGCTTTTGTTTTTCTTTGAGTTTCTTTTTGATCTTGGATGGGTTGACTGGGGCTCCGCATGTTGGACAGGTTTTTTCTTCTTTTATTGAGGAGTAATCCTTTATCTTAGCGTTAACTTCCCCTATTTTTTCCTCTGCTATCCCCTTTTTTCTTTCATATTCCTCTATGATTTCTTCGATTTCTCTTAGACTCTTATTGGATGGTTTTTTAATCTCCTCTAGGCTTTTGATTCTTTTGATGGTCTTGGATTGCTCCTCTTTGATTTTTTTGTTGTCTTCTTGGATTTCCTGGAGTCTTTCTAGATGTTCATGCTCTTGTTTTTTCAAGTTTTCTAGTTGGTTTTTATCTAGTAGTATGCTCTCATAGTCTTCTCGTATACCCTCTATTCTATTTTCCACCCCTTCGAGGGCCTCCTCTATCGCTTTTAGTCTTTTTTCCTCTTCGAATTTCTCCTTTTTCTCTTCGTCCATTTCTAGGATGTGTCTTCTATATTCTTCCTCTATTTTCTCGTTTTTCTTCTCTGCTTCTTCTATCTGCTCACTTATAATGTTGATTTTCTCCATTAGACTCTTTTTCCTGTTCTCAGCGTCTTTGATGTTATCGTATCTTCTTTCAAGTTCTGCAAGATCATTCTCTATGATTTTCCTCTTCTCTTCCAGTTTTTTCTTCTCATCTTCTATTTTTTCAATTAAAAGCTTGTACTTGTCTATTTCACGTTTTCTATCATCCATCTTATCCTTTAACATTGGAAGGTCATGTACTCTCCCTTCAAGCCTATCAGCCTTTCTATCAATCCGAGCCGCCACCATATCAGCGTTAGTGGCGGCTATATTATAATCCTCCAATCCTAGAGCCCTTCTAATGGTTTCAAGCCTCTCTTTAGAATTCATACTTATTATCTTCTTCATCTCCTCCTGTGGCGTGAAAACAGCATACCTGTAAATGCGACTCTTTGCACGCGGATTCAAAGGCTCATTATACTTCAATATCCTGAGTATCGTATCCTTCATCTCCGTCGGGGGCAGGTTCATCCTACCATTCTCTGTCTCAATATAACACCTATCCTGGCTTATACTCCCATCACTCCTCCTAAGACTCCTATAACTAGTATAGGTTTTACCATCCACCTGGAATGTGAGGGAAACATAACCACTATTTGAACCCAGACGGAGCAAACCAGCCCCCCGCTGACCCCCCAGGCCGAAAAGGGCGAATTCAACCGCTAAGAGTAATGTTGTCTTACCAGAGCCTATATCCCCCTTAAAAAGTGTGACACCATCAGAAAAGCTGATCCTCGCCTCCCGGTAACTTCGAATATTCTTAAGTTCCAAGGATTTAAGGATCATAAAAGATCACCCAAAAATTTCTCAATTGACAATACCCTCAAAGCATCCTTGAACATCCCATCCTCGTAATCAACCTTCCGCTCATTTGGTTTCCTAGCCCGCCTCAAAACAGCTAAAAGTTCCATGGCAACATCAACATCACATTCCCTGAGAACATCCAAATTCTCCCTGTTCTCCCTGAAAAGGCTCTTTTCAACCTGTGGAACATCCTCCATCCTAACCCTTATCCGCCTCCTCTCACGGCGCCTGAGACCATGACGGTTTATATTAACATGTAAAGCACCCCTATCCACGAGCAAATCCCTTATCCTTATGGGGTCTATATCGGCCGTTTTACCCGATGAAAGCTCCCCCCTGATCTTCACCATAACAATCTTATCATCCACATCAGAAAATTGAAGATCGGAGATTATATCATCCATAGCCTCCTGGGAGCTTTTACCCGTAACATTATATTCAAAATAGGCATATTCAACAAGATCCAATGGCAGGAAACTCACATCCTGGACAGTATCATCAAATTCCACAATATAGAACCCCCGCTTTTTACCCTTAGCATTCGCTTCAAGATCAGTTGCATATGATCCAAACAATGGCCCAGGATAGACTATCCAACCATGATCTTCCACATGCTTTTCTATCTTTTCATGTAGATGGCCTCCTCCATAATAGTCAAAACCCCGGGGGAAGAGGCTCAATGGGATAGATTCCATCTCCGATAGATATGCCGGTTTAAATTCTGTTATGGCACTATGAAAAAGGAATATCTTAAACCCTTCCTCGGATTCTATGGAGGCCCTGTCAAGATATTTGAACTGTTCTATTTCCATGTTCATTTTACGGGCTGATATACCCGTAAGCTTAGCCCCAGTCACCGGATCCGAAGTAAAATCAAGGACATACCTATTTTCTTCCGGGCGGATTCTGTCAACCCTTTTTAATAAGCCTGCACTTTCAAGCACGTCGATCATTGATGTCCTAGTTGGACTGTAATCATGACTCCCATAACATGTATATACCGGTATTTCCTCCTCCTTCAAGCCCTTAAGTATTTTAGCAACTTCCTTGACAACTTCCATATTGGGTATGTTAGAATGGAACAGATCCCCTGATATTATGATAAAATCAACACCCCTCTTGCAAGATCTCTTGATGGCCCCCTTGAAACTTTCAACTTCTAGTCTTTTAAGTTCTGTGTATCTGTGGGCTCCAAGGTGGCAGTCTGCTAAATGGGCGAACTTGTACACGTATTTCACCTTACCAGTTCTTCGTAGGATAAGAGTGGGGGTTTATCCTCCCCTTTATTTACTTTTTCCTGGGCATGTTCTTCGAAGAGTGGTATTTTAATGGGTACTGCGAATTTCGTGAATATACTCGTCACTATAGCCTCCCCCCGGTCAAGGCTTGCTATTGTCCGATTATCATCTGAAAGATCCTGTGAAGCGCTTGCTATTATCTCAGCCCGCTCTTGTGACATTTCATTTCCTAGGATTATCTTCGTGTTCATATTCGCGAGTATAGTCCTGGGGATCAGGCTTACAAGTTGTGTTATGGCAACGAGTCCTATGTTGAATTTCCGACCTTCCCTTGCAACTGTACTGTAAATGTTGTGGCCTTGTTTTTCTATAACCTCTTTTCCAAGGACCCTTGGGGCTTCCTCTATAACTATACCGATTATGGGCTTCTCTTCTAGGGTGCCGTCTGCTTTGTATTTTTGGTATTTGTTGAATATTGCCCCGACGATTATGCTACCTACTAGTAGTTCTGCTTCGCCCATAAGCCTTGAAGTGTCTATTATAACGATTTCACCAGCTTCTAGGGATTGTATAACCTCTTTGATGGTTGAATCCCCAGCATCTGTCGTGAAAACACCCCCACGAGACTTTAATCGGCCATTCTCCTCGTAGATGCCTAGTATATTATCGAATTTCCTCTGCAGGACGCTGAGTGTGCTGGGACGCACCTTTTCCTTATCTCCTTCCTGGTCATCAACTCTTTCCCCTGTTATAATCTTCTGTATCCAATCTTCTCCGAATTTGTTATGGTAAAGTTTTATCGCATCCTCTTGGGCGCTTGTAAACTCGACTATGCCATCGAAATGTTCTGGTCTTATGGATTTAAGGTTTATGTTAAGGGAGTATGCCATGCCTTCAACTTTTGAAGCGTCGGGGGTGTAATATTTAAGTTTTTCTTGGTTGGGATGGTCCTTCAGTCCTAGTTCGTTTCTCCCATAGTATTCGTCGTGTGGGTCGAGGACTAGCATGCCTATGTTTTCTATGTCCATGAGTTCCCAGAGCATCACCTTTACTAGGTTGCTCTTGCCCCTACCTGTGGTGGCTGGTATAAGGATATGGTGTGGTATAGCTTCTCTGGCATTAACGTGTATCCTTGTTTTAAGTTCCTTTGAGCCGCTTCTCACATTACCCAAGTAGAGGGGGTCTTCTGTTTCCTTTTTTAAAAATTTGAGATCATCATCTCTTATACGTCTTACCTGATTGAAGAATCTTGGTAGTGTCTTGGGTAGTTGTGGTCTACCATCTTGTATTTGGAGTATGGTTTTGGCTTCTGCGATTATATAATTTCTAAGTTCCTCGTCTAGGAATTCTAGCTGGGAGCCGCTTTTTTCGAGTTGGATCCCCGAGGCGAGTTCTCTCATGATCTGTGGGACTTGTGAATTGTAGATCAGATCCTTTACTTGTAGGATGCTATAGTTATTATCGTCCTCTTCTGCAACTAGCAGGTCTCCAAGTTCTATCCTTGAACCGCTCCTTTCCCTTATAAAAACCTTTGAAGTTTCTCCTCCTATGATCTGTCCTATAATGTCGATCTTGGATTCCCCCCTATCTAGGCTTTTTATCCTTGATCATGGCTATCATGTTCAGTCTTTCATGGGCGTCAAGCGCCCTTATATGATATTTCAACTCTTCCAGTGTGTCCCCTGATAACCCTGATAATATACTTGTCTTGTATATGTTCACCTCATCCATACGTACCCTCGCGTTAAGGTCGGCGTCTATGAGACCATACGGGTAGCCTGGGAATGTAGCATCAACTGTATTCTCCCCAATGGCGGATATTATCTCGAGTTCGTCGTCTTGATTGAGAAGGTCTAATCTGAAAATGTAATCTGAGAGTTCATGTAATTTAACAATCATTATCTTTATATTATATTCCTTCACCTTTTTAGTGGGCTTTGTAGGATAATACCATCTTTTATAATTGATATCCTTCGCCAATCTCCCAATGGAGGCTATTAGGGAATCCCCGGCTGGTGTGGGTAATGTGCACGTTTTTGAAAGGCCTGCGAGGTTAACCCCCATCCTATCAGCAGTTTCTAATATTCTGTGGAGGTATTTACGCTCTCCTTCGAATGATGTATCCAGTGAACCATCCTTCACGAGTATGTCACCCTCATCGAGTTCTTCTTCTATTATATGGGTGCTGAAGCTCCACTCCGCGAACCTTCGAGCCACTGAGAACATTCTACTTCGCTGGTAGAAATCTGGGGGTCCTGGGAGCGTTACTGTAAGATCCTCCTCCACTGGCAGATACTTTCTATGCTCTTCTAGGAGTGGGAATATCTTCACTTTACCTACTTGTCCATCCTCTGAATCATGGACACTAAGATAAGAGAAAAACTCTATCTTTTCAGGTACCCTGGAGGGTCTTTGACGTTTCTTACCCCTGAAAAGATTGAAATACACTCTATTTACTTGTAGGGAGAATCTTGGAGCCTCCAATATAGTGTTATTCCCGCCGTCGACGAACGCCATTAAACGGGGTTCAACATCATCCTTAAGGGGTTTGAAATAATCTCCATGAGAATTATAGACTTCATAATCCCCCAACTCCCCTATATTCTCTCTAACCTCTCTTTCAAGGGTTTTAATTACCTTTTCCAAGGCCCCCAATATTATAACCCCCCAGCTAATACGTGGGGTCTTATTCCTTTTCTATTATAACAGCCGTACCATAGGCTAAGATTTCTTGCATGACATTGGAGATGGAATCAGAATCAAAGCGTGCGCTTATAATAGCATTGGCTCCAAGTTCCCTCGCATGTTCTATCATACGATCAATAGCCTCTTGACGTGCATGTTCCATCATGGTAACATACTCTTTGATCTCCCCCCCAGCAATAGATCTTAAACCGGCCCCAACCTGGCCTCCCAGTCCTCTGCTCCTAACTGTAAGACCGTAAACGAGGCCTATGGTTTCAACGGCACGATATCCCGGGACATGATTTGAACTTACAACAATAATATCCTCGTATTTGCCGGGAGCCACTGGCTTCTCCTCTTCTAGGGGTTTTTCCTCGAGTTTGGTGCCGCATTCTTCGCAGAAATTGGCTTCAGGCCCATATTCTTTATTACAGTTTGGGCAATATTTGGCTGGTGCTCCTACCCCTTCCTCTGTGGGGGTTGAGGGTTCAACCGCGCCCTTTCTCCTTTTTTCTTCTAATCTTCTTCTCATTTCCTCGGTGGATACCATAATATTCACCCAGTTTATTTTTCTAATTTTCACTGTATATATGGGTAACTTGAATTTTCGGTTATCAGTGGAGTGTGCAATTTCTTAAATATTAGCTTGCTAGAAATGTTATCCTATGAGGCTTCGAAGGGCTCTTACATTATTTGATGTTGTGAACCTTGTAATCGGGACTATTGTCGGCGCTGATATTTATATAGTGGCTGCTGTTGGCGCGGGGACCCTTGGACCCGCATCTATATTATCCTGGTTTATAGCTGGGATTATGGCGATTATAATTGCACTTGTATTCGCCGAGTCTTCATCAGTGTTAGCCCGTGTAGGCGGACCCTATGCATATGCCCGGCATGTTTTCGGGGACTTTGTAGGGTTTCTTGTGGGCTGGTCCCTTTGGGTGTCATCCTGGGTGGCTATAGCGGTTTTTCCAGTTGCATTTGTTTCATATTTGCTTCATTTCATCGCCTTGGATCCTATTCTCCAGGCTCTTGTTAAGGTTGTTTTCATAGTCTCCTTAACCCTGGTAAATTATAGGAGTGTGAAGGTGGCTGGTAAGGTTAATGATGCTTTAACTGTTTTGAAGCTGGCTCCGCTTTTTATCTTTGCCCTTGCAGGTCTGGTTTATTTTCTAATGAAACCTGATATACTCATAGCCAATTATACGCCCTTCGCACCCTATGGCTTAAAGGGGCTGGGTAGTGTTGTTGTATTAGTCTTCTGGGCGTATGTGGGTTTTGAACTTGTAACAGTACCATCTGATGAGGTTGTAGACCCTGAGAGGACGATACCAAAGGCTATAATCCTTGGGATGATATTTATAATGTTCTTTTATCTTATAACAAATTTTGTCATATTAGGTGTTGTCCCCTGGAATCTCCTTGCAAGTAGCCAGGCGCCACTGGCACTCGCAGGTTACATGCTACTAGGATCCTCAGGGGCCCTGCTCATGACCCTAGGCGCCCTATTCTCAATATCAGGCTCGGAAGAAGCTGGTATACTCTCTACTGCGAGGATATTATATGCTATGGCCTCTGATGGTCTTCTTCCAGGGGTCTTTGCCAAAGTACATCAAAGGTATAGGACGCCCCATGTAAGTTTGGTTTTCCAAAACCTAACAGCCCTAGTGGCGGCGCTTTTAGGAACAGCCACACAACTTATTAGCGTATCTGTGTTCACCCTACTCTTCTGTTACATTCTAACCTGCATCTCATTACCCCTACTCAAAAAAGAAAGAACACCTATTAAGGCCATCCTAGGATTTCTTGCATGCCTTTATCTTATGGTCAACTGTCCATTTGACTCCATCCTCTGGGGCCTGCTTCTAACTTTTATTGGAATCCCATTATATTTGAAGTATGCAACCCATCAACCCGACATTTATGTGAGGAGAATAGCAAGACAACTACAAGAGAGTATACTGGCAAGAAGAGAGAAAAGATTCCTCGCAAGATTCCTAAGATCATTGTTCAATCTTATGAAAAAATTGAAATAATCCCGGAGCTTCCTCGATGCCACCATGAGAATCTCTTGGAACAAGATTTATATAGTATATAAAAGTATGGGTGATGATGGAGATGGTTAACCTTGAAGAAGCTGAGCATTCTATTAGCACTCGTTATGGTATTTGCTGGGATGGGTATTGGGGCAGCGGCTTCAGTATTTTATACCGTGAATGCTCCCATGCCCACAGAAAAGAGCACACCATATACAGCGCCTATAACCCTTAATAAGACCATGCAGATAAAGTACATGATAAAGGATAATACGACCAAGTATGGGATAATCAACCATGAGATAACCAAAAAGAAGAATCAGACAGTATTCCCACTGATATCATTCAATGGTACAGTAGCTTCGTTAATTTTCCCTGAAAATCTAACTGTGTATTATACTGTGAATGGTAAACAACCAACAAATAAAAGCGCAATCTATACTTCCCCTATAATCTTGGACAAGAACATGATCGTTAAATACTTGATAGTCAGTAACAACACAACATACACGGGGATAGTCAAGCACACACCATGTAAATTCGGCAAGGGGTGCAATTTAAGAATGTAAAGCTGGATATTAAAATTAAGACGCTCTAACCCCACTAGAATTATTTTTTAAAATTTTTTTTATTTGCTTCAGGTTCATGGTATTTATTATATCCTCTGATGTTGCCCATCCTCTCCTGGCTGTTTTAACACCCCATTTTATGTTGTGGAGGTCCGGGAGCCGGTGGGCGTCACTATTTATTGCGAGTTTGCACCCGTATTCTATGGCCTTTTTTATGTAGATGTCCTTGAGGTCTAAGCGGATTGGATTAGCATTCATTTCAAAGATTTTACCATTATCAGCCGCCTCTTCGAATATACGATCAAGGTTGAGGGGATATTCTTCTCTTCTGAATAGTTTTCTCCCGGTAGGGTGTCCTATTATATGGACGTGTTTGTTTTGTATTGCTGATAGTATACGTTCTGTCATATCCTCTCTTCCAGGTGAATGTATGCTCGCTATTACAATGTCTAACCTGGATAGTATGTCATCTGGGATGTCTAGTTGGCCGTCTAATCTTATGTTGACCTCTATACCCTTGAAGACATGTACTTTAGAGTTTAGCTTGTCTATTTCCTCTATTTGTCTCTGGAGTTTTTCCTCGTCCAGGCCACCGACGATTTTGAGTGAGCTGCTGTGATCTGTGATGGCTATATACTCGTATCCTAGGCTTTCAGCGGCCTTGGCCAGGGTCTCTATGGTTTCTGTGCCGTCGCTCCATATGCTGTGGATGTGGAGGTCTCCCTTGATCTGGTCTTCTCTCACCAGTGTTGGGAGTTTTCCTTGGAGGGCGGCTTCTATTTCTCCATTGTTTTCCCGGAGTTCTGGTTGGATATATTCTAACCCGAGGGCTTTGAAGATTTCCTTTTCCGTTTTTGAGGCTATCCTCTTGCTGTTCTTGTATAATCCGTATTCGTTTAGTTTCATCGATTTTGAGCGTGCCAGTCTCCTCAGTTCAACATTAAATTCCATCGACCCTGTGAAATATAGGAGGGCTGCTCCGAATTCATCTTCTTTGAAGATGCGTAGTTCGCATTCTAGCCCATCTTCTAGGCGTATGATGGCCTTTTTAGGACCCTTTGCTATTATCTCATCGGCTATTTCCAGGGATGTGAAATAGTCTATGATCTCCTTTGGGTTTTTGGTTGTTGTGAGTATGTCGATGTCCCCGATTGTCTCTTTACCCCTTCTTATGGACCCTGCTATTTTTACTTTTTCTGTTTTTGGATGCTCCTCGATCCTGGATTTTATATATTCTGCTATGGGCGCCGCATAGGCTAGGAGTCTCCTTCCCAGGGTTGAGCGGACGAATTTGATGCTCTGGAGTATCCTTTTTTCCTTTTTTTCTCCGATTCCTTTTATTTTCTGGAGGTTACCCTTCTGGGCGTGGTATTCTAGGTCTTGGAGGTTTTTGATTTTGAGTTTTTCATAGAGTATTTTTATCGTCCTGGGGCCTATCCCTTCTATTGCAAGTAGGCTGTCCATGTCTATGGGGTATTCCTTTTCTAGTTCTTCTAGGTAGGACAGTTGCCCCGTTTCTAATATTTCCTCTATTTTCTCGGCTATGTTTTTACCTATCCCTGGCAGTTCTGTTAGTTTTCTTTTTTTGGCGTATTCTTCTATGTCTGTTGGTAGGAGTTGGATGGTGTGGGCTGCTCTTCTGTAGGCTTTGGCTCTGAATGTTTCTTCTTTTAACTCGAGGAAGTCAGCCACCCTATTTAGGATCCTGGCGACTAGTGCATTTTTCATCCATACACCAAAGAGGATAATAATAGTTTTTAGGGTTTTCTTATGGCTTTTACTATCTCTGATATTTTCTCTTGGATGTTTGTAGTGTTTTCTACTATTGTACCTGTTACTATTATGTCTGCGCCGGCTTTCGCTGCTTTCTCGGCGTCTTCTCCTGTTCTTATACCCCCGCCTACTATGAGTGTTAGGTTTGTGGATTTTTTAACGCGTTTTATCATCTCTGCTGGTACTGGTTTGCCCGCTCCTGATCCTGCTTCTAGGTAGAATATCCGCATTCCTAGTAGTTCTGCTGCCATTGCATAGGCTGCTGCTATGTCCGGTTTGTCCCTTGGGATCAGTTTAGCGTCCCCAACCCATCCCACGGTGCCTCCTGGTTCTATTACAAGGTATCCCATGGGTAATGGTTCTATTTTCATCTTCTTTATGGTTGGGGCGGCTAGTGCCTGGGCCCCTATTATCCAATAGGGGTTTGTAGAATTCAGTAAAGTCATGAAGAATATGGCATCAGCATAGCTTGTGATACCTGAAATGTTACCGGGGAATAATATTATGGGAACGTCTAGGTTCTCCTTGAGGGTCTTTGCCGTTGTTTCTAATTCTATGCTATTGGTTGTTGACCCTCCGAGCATTATCCCATCTGATCCCCCTTGGATTGCTGCGGTTGCTATTTTAAGGGCTTCTTGTGATGTTTGTTCTTCAGGGTCTATGAGGGTGAGGTGTATTTTCCTCTCCTTGAGAATGTTATTGAAGTAATCTTCAACCTTCATCTTAGACACAAAGAAGTGGGGGGTTTTAGCCTCTTGGATCTTTTGCCTTGAATCTTAAACCTTTATAGCCGCATTTCCTGCACCTTTTCGCATTTGGCGGGTTTCTCGCATTACATTTGAAGCATATTTTAACGTTGAATAGTCTCTCCTCTGCTATTTCGAATTTTGCCATGAGTATCATCTCCCTATGAATTCTTCTTGGATTTTAACAACTTCTCGACTATTTTTAGCCTTTGAGTATGCCTCTAATAGTTCCCTGTTGAGGTCTAGGAAGTGCGGACCCCATTTAAACGAGGACATTATATTGACTGCTATATCTTTTAATCCGATTATATAAAAAGTTGCTGCTAGTGCCTCTGCAGTTGATAATATAAAAGGTTTGCCATAATTTGTTGGATTGGCAGCTACTAGGTATGGTAGCGCCCTATGATACCTTTTCACTGCGAAGATTGGTGAAGACTTCTTAACCTCTTTCCATGAACAGTCTAGGGCTGTGACACCCCATTTAAGGATCCTTTCCTTGTCTGCTGGGGATAACGCTCTCTCGGCGAATGGGTTGAGTACTATACTACCCCTTGGTATGCGCTTGGGGCTTGTTACTATCCTGAGTTTTCCCATCCTAGCCAGTTTTAAGCTTGTGCATTTCTTCCTGTCACATTCTTCTGCATGATATACGACGATCCTCATAATCAGAATTGTTCCCTTTCGTAGTCCATTATCTTGGGTATTGCAAGTGACGGATCTTCCAGTTGGTCCAGATCGTAGTATCTTCCACCTGATAGCATTGCAAGTTCCATGTTTATGTTGCGGCCTTGCTGGAACTTTCTTTCGAAGTTTATCACTACTGTGTGTATCTCATTCTTGTTCAGTTCTTTCCCGAGTTCCATGACATCCTGGATTGGCCTGCCCCCCATGCCAACGTTGGGCATGCCATCACTTAAAATTAGCATCACTGGCACGTATTCTTCCCTTTTCTTCTCTTCTTTAAGTATTTCGAGTCCCTTTTTTATGCCATGGGCCATTGGTGTTGTGCCACCTACTCTAATGTTGTCCACCTTTTGTTGGAATGATTGGGCTCTCTTGGTTGTGGGTATTATTACCTCTGCTTTCCTTCCTTTGAATCCTATGACGCTTAGTTTGTCCTTGTGGCGTTGCGCGTCCTTTATAATCTTGTTTAGTATGTTCTTTATCTTGGCTGCTTTCTGGTCCGTGAACATGGACCCGCTTATATCTACTACGAGTGCTATGCTGGCCCTTGCACCATGTTTTCTGATCTTTTCGCGGAGATCTTCTGGTTCTACCCTTATATGATCTTCTGATTTGAGGGCTGCTGCTCTTAGTGTCGCGTCTATGGCTATGTCCTTTGATTTTCCTTTTAGCATTTTGCTTTTCACGTATTTTCCCTTTTCTGTCTTTGATTCCACTCTGCTACCGTAGAGTCTCCTTTTCTTTTTGCCCTTAAATTTCAGGATCTTTTTAAAGTCTATGTCAACCTCTTCTTCTTGTATTGTCCTTTCACTGGGGTTGGGTGTCATCTTCAGGTCTGCGGAGCCTAGGCTGGGTTGTCTGCTTTCACCACCATATTGCTCATCCGGCGGGGGGTTCTCACCCCCCACAGTCTCCCCTTCAGACTCTCCAAGTTCCTCTTGTCCCATTTCACTCTTTGCCCGTTGTATTTGCCTTTTCACATCCTGGCGGGCGTATGATCTTTCAGGTATTCTTTCCCCTAGGACTAGTTCGACAGCCTCTTCAAGATCCTCTGGGAGGACCCTTGTCCTGCCATTGTATGCTGCTATTGTCTTTGACGTTTTAAGGATGGCTATGTCTGCCCTGTGACCGTCCACTCCCACGTTGACGCATATCCTAGCGATAAGTTCCAATAGTTTATCATCTATTTTAACCTTGGGTAGTAGTTTCCTTGCGTTGAGTATCCTCTTTAATAGTTTTTCTTGCTCTTTTTGGAATTCTCTTCTGAAGGTTTCTGGGTCTTCCTCGAATCTTTCTCTGCGGGCCATGATTTTCACTCTCTCCTTGATGTCCTGGATAGTCTCCACGTTAATGTGCAAGCCTATACGGTCTGCTAGTTGTGGCCTTAGCTCCCCCTCTGCCGGGTTCATAGTACCTACCAGGATGAACCGGGATGGGTGTGATATTGAAATACCCTCTCTTTCAACATAATTGACACCATAGGCTGCAGCGTCCAATAGAACATCTACGAGGTGGTCGTCTAGGAGGTTTATCTCATCAACATAGAGTATGTTACGGTTAGCCTCCGCAAGTATCCCGGGTTCCAAGGCTTTTATACCCTCCTTGAGGGCCTTTTTTATGTCTAATGATCCGACGACCCTGTCCTCTGTTGAACCTAATGGTAGTTCAACGACCCTCATCTTTTTCTCTTCAACTTCTATGTTATCCTTTGATTTGCAGAGTTGGCAGAGGGAGTCCTTGTCTTCAGGGTTGCAGTTGAATGGGCATCCTTTAACCGTCTTTATTGATGGTAGCAAGTCTGCCAGTGCCCTGACTGCTGTTGTCTTACCAGTACCCTTATCGCCCCTTATCAGAACCCCACCAATTGAGGGGTTTATCGCATTTAAGATTAGGGCCTTTTTCACCTTTTCTTGTCCTACTATTGCCGTGAATGGGAAAATCAAATTCTTCACTATACTCACCACAAGGAAAAAGATATCCTACTATACTATTATTATCCTCTTTATAAAATAAGTTATTTCCCCCGGATCATACTCCAGGCTCATTTTTTAGGAATAGAAATAATTAATAAAATGAACATTATAAATATATGGTGAGGTGAGTTAAATTGTGTACTGTAGGGGGGCCGATGGCTGATATAAAAATGAGGAAACTTAAGACCAGACGCTGTAAGTGTCTTGATTGTGGTAACGAGTTCAAGGGCGTTGGTAAAAGGATCATATGCCCATCATGCCAATCAGATAATGTAGAATGCTCAGAATAGGGTGATTTTATGTGTAGTGTAGGAGGGCCCATGGTAGATATCGACCTTAAAAAGGTCACAAGCCGAAAATGTAAGTGTCTTGATTGTGGTAACGAGTTCAAGGGCGTTGGGAAAAAAGTCAAATGTCCATCATGTCAGTCAGAGAACGTAGAATGCTCAGAATAAAAAAAGACGAGATACTGTTCATCAGAGGATACAATGGTGTCATTGGCGTGGCCAAATCCGCAGAACCACGAAGCATATACATGGGCACGCCAGAAGGGGAGATAGTACTATCATTAGATGAGGATGACCTCATAGCCGTCTCAGCATTCGAAACAGGCCCAAGGATAGAAAAGGCCATAAAATGCATGATACACCTCCTAAGAGAAATTGGGGCTCCCCTCATCGTCCTAGAAGAGGGTCACCCGACATCAAAACGCCTTAAGATGGTGGTATCAGCTGGTGAAACCATAAAACTAGACTGCAACATAACCCCTGGAACCCACCCAGAACAGGAACTACTCTGCTCTACCCCAGAATTATCAGGTACAATGATAAAAGCCGCAAAGGATGGTATAATACTCCAAGGAAAAACCGAGAATATGAAAATAGAAAAGGTAAATCTCTAAAGAGGATCCCCCTTTAGCCTGCGCATAGAGCACACCTACAAAATCTTATCGTTTCCAGCCTATCACTTCCGATAATCAAGGTTTTGAATCTTGATCTGGGAGATGACCATTGGGATATCCTATACCCTCCTCTACAAAAATTATTATATACTGGGTTCTCACAATCTAGCCATGTTATGATGATAGACTTTTATCAATTATTTGGGCAACTCATCTCCCTACTGATAGTAGGCATTCTATTACTGTTATTGGTGAGCCTATTCCTTGGGAGGATGCTTCTAAGGAGTGATCGTCTAATATTCCCCAGACTACTCCTTGTAACAGTAAACCTATTCTATGGACCCTTTAAGCAGTTGGCGGGCATCCTAGGACTTGATGAGAGCATAGTGGATCAGATAGGGGTTGAAGTTAGGAACAAGATTAACAGGGAGAAATTTGATAATATAAAAGCAGAGGATAAGCTCCTGATACTCCCACACTGCCTAAGGCACCCAAAGTGTGAAGCGCCACTAGAACCTTCAGGTCTACAATGCAAAAATTGCAAAAAGTGCGTAATCGGCATACTAAAAAAGAAAGCAGAAGAAATAGGCTACCGAGTATTCATAATACCAGGTTCCACATTCCTCAAAAGGATAATTAAAGAGAACAAATTCAAGTCAGTCCTAGGAGTCGCCTGCTATCAGGATCTGAACATGGCCATGATGAAATTATCCAAATTCACACCCCAGGGCGTGCCCCTCCTCAAAGACGGATGCTACAAGACCAAAGTAGACGTCAGCATGGTACTAGAAAAGATGGGGATAAAAAAGCCTAGGAGAATCCGCCTAGAATGTGGAGCTGATCAGAGATGGACATCAAAATAACAGACAACCACATCCACGTAGATCACATAAATGGTGAAGGGCCAGTGAAAGTGGCTGAAAAGTTCCACCGGGCAGGTGGCAGGAGGATGATAATACCCAACAAGCCCACCTGGACCATCCAAAAACCATCACAGTTTAAAGAGGCCATGGACCTCGTTATAGAATATGCTAGGATGATAAACTCCCAGACTAAAGTGGAAGCATATCCCATAGTCGGGGTGCACCCTGCAGAACTTTCAAGGCTCATAGAATCTGGCGAATCCATCAATGAGGCCGAAAAGCTCGTTAAAGAGGGACTTGAGTATGCTCA